>WNGN01003813.1_pt2 | contig 26896 bp, 36 predicted proteins | sample 5400561 | NCBI WGS metagenome assembly WNGN01 (sample SAMN13153379, study PRJNA577476) | soil metagenome | isolation source: 115 cm soil or saprolite under Garry oak tree replicate 2 | place: USA:California | collected 2016-06-15 | reverse complement strand
GGCCGGCGGCCCACCGGTCAGCCCGCCGTTCCCGGCGCGGCGAGCTCGCAGATGTAGAGGTGGGTAACGGGCCGGCACGGCTCGCCGGTGGTGGCGGCGGCTACCCCGTGGTGGTGGTCCTCGGGGCAGCAGTCACACTCCAGCGCGGCATGCGGGTCGCTGTCGTCGTACAAGGTGACGCTGGCCTGGCAGCCCTTGCAGATAATGACGCGCGCCATCGGCTACTCCGTTCCTTATAGTTGGCGCATGAACGGCAGATTCGTCCACGTCGCGGATGACGGCACGCAGGCCGACGTGACCGAGGGCGTGCGGGCGCTGTATGACCTAGTGCTGTCCTCAATGGACTGGGGGTCCGGGTTCTGGTCCTACGAGGACGCCCTGCCGGTGGCGAAGATCGCGAAGCTGGCCGGGTTCGAGCGATGCGACGAGGCCGAGCGGTATGTCCGCGAGGCGCTGCACACGGAGGAATCCGACGAATGGCGCCGTAAGAACGCGCTCGGCGAGCAGTGGTCAGACGTCCCGCATGATCATGTGTTCTCATCGGCCGGGAAGTGCATGTGGCGTTTCTGCGGAGTGGAGCAGCAGCCTTAGCCGACGACCGTGATCGGCGTCAGTTCGGTGCTGGCCAGGCTCAGCAGCCCGGTCAGGGACTGGTCGACGTTCTGGTACGGCGTGATCGTGGCCGTCTGGGCCAGGTCATCCCATTCGTAGCCGCCCACGATGAACGTGACCGGGAACTGGGGGGTGACTTCCCCGCCGTAGCCGAAGTCGGCGAGGATCAGCTTGACGACGGTGCCGGCCTGGTCGGCGCCGGGGTCGACGGGGACGCCGCCGGTGTTGGTGAGCTGCCCGTAGCGGGCGGTGAACAGCCCGGCGAACGAGGCCCGCTGGTAGATGGCGAGGATGCTGCTGCCGACCGCCTGCGCCGCTGCGGCGGTCATGGTGCCCGCGCTGGACAGGTCGACGTACGTCTCGATCACCTGATGCGCCGCGACCGACTGGCTGTTCTGCACGGAGGTGGTGCTGAAGACGGCGGCGGCGCCCGTGCCGCCGGGGTCGTCGGCGGCGGACTGGTAGCGCAGGACGATGGTGTTGATGTCGCCGCCGAGGGTCCTGGGTACCGGGTCGGTGCAGACCAGCAGCCGGTTGACCGCAGTGGGCAGGGGGAACACGGTCAGGTCGTCGCCGGGGGTGCCGCCGGGCTGGCTGTTGACGTACCAGGTGAGGCCGCCGCGGGTGCAGATCAGGCTGAGCAGCCCGCTGACCGTCTGGGCGCCCGTGTCGACGGCCTGCCCGTACCAGGCCCCGGCCGGGCTGCCTACCCCGGGGTTGACCCAGGGCAGCCCCCTGCTGATCGCCGCGTCGACCGGCTCGTCGGGTTCGGAATGCGGCCAGGTGCTGGTGTAGGTGGCCAGGAAGTCCTGCCCGCGGTTCCCGGTGCCGACCGCTGTCAGCGTCCACCCGGACGGCCCGGGGACCGGCTCGTCCAGCTTCCCGGACCACACCTGGTGACCCCCGCGGGTGATCTTCACCTGCCAGCCGGGGTTGAACAGCTGGGTGCGGTAGGCGGCCGGCGCCATCACGGTGCAGGACATCTTGTCGGCCCCGCCGGGGCAGGTGAAGGAGTAGGTGAGCGCGGTGACCGTGCCTACTGAGCCGAGGGGCCGCCACGCAGTCGTGCCGGGCGGTGCGACCATCACTACCGAGGACAGCGGGTAGGCGTACGGGGTGGCGGCGCCGGGGCTGGCGAACCGCAGTCCCCCGGTGGCCTGCAGGACGGACAGGGTGCCGTTGCCGGACAGGCCGGCGGTGAACCCGAGCTTCACCCCGGACAGCTGCAGGGTGCCGGCCCCGGCCAGGGTGGCGGGCGGCTGTACCAGGGTGCCGGTCCAGGTGGCGGCCAGCGTGCCGATGCCGGACAGCGCGGCGACCTGGATGAACGTGCCGGTCCCGGCCCCGTTCAGGGTGCCGTTGCCGTCCAGCGCGGCGGCGCCGTCCCCAGCGTCGCAGCCCCGGGGGTCACGGTGACGAAGTGGCCGGCCGCCCCGGAGTTGCCGTCGGAGGTGTCGTCGAACGACTCGTCGGTTGTCAGCCCGGCCGGGGTGAAGCTGCCCTGGTTGTTCCCGATCGACGCCGCGACGATGTTCCAGCTGCCGGCGACCGTGGGGGAGACCGACGACGTCCACGTGGTCCCGGACGTGGCGTTGATGGTGTGCGCCGACGCGGCCCCGGCCTGGCTGGCGGCGGCGCCGGTCAGGACGTACGGGGTGAGCTGGTACAGGGACAGGCCCAGCGCGCCCGTCCTGGTGACGGTGACCGTGATCGAGCCGGGCGCCGAGGAGTAGAACCGGGTGAAGATCCAGGAGCCGTCGAAGCGGGTGTCGTAGTCGGACGGCCCCGCGGTGTAGGAGTTGGACAGCGAGTCGGCGCAGGTGACGCCGGGGCCGGTCGCGGTGGTGACCTTGTACCCGATGTTGACGGCGATGACGACCAGGGAGCCCGCGGGGGGTGAGAAGCTGGCCGTGGCGGCTGTCGCGGACGTGCTCGCGGACAGGTGGACCGCGGCGGGGGTGCTGCCGTCGAGGGTCAGGGTCACGAGCCCACCCGCCCCCGGGCCAGGTCAGTCGTCACCGGCACCTCCGGGGTTACGATGCAGGCATGAAGGTCAGCTGGCGCAGCAGCACGCCCGAAGAGGTCACCGAGATCGACGCCGGCGGGAACCCTGTCCCGTCATCCCTGACTCCCGCCGAGGATCTGGCGCTGCGCACCGCCGCGCTGGGCTTGTGCGAGTACTGCGGCGGACCGCTGACTGAGATCTGGTCAGCCGGATGGAGCAGGAGCCGGAATACCGTGACCTATGCCGGCGGCGGCAACTCGACCGCGAGCCTCTCCGGCGGCGGCATTGTCGCCGCGCCCGGCGGCGGAGGTGGCGGAGGCAGCTGCCCGTCTCCAGAATCCGAGTCGTGGCGGTTCTGCTCTAAGGACCACATGGACGCATTCCTGGCTGATGCAGGCCATGCCTGACCGGATCGAGGCGTACTGCGGCGGCCACCTGATCAAGCGGATCGACCAGATTGACGTCGGCCCGGCTGCGGGCAAGCCGTACAGCGAGTTCGTCGACGGCCGCTACCGGTGGTTCATCGGTGATGCCGAGGTGTCCGAGGAAGTCGCTGAGGCTCTTATCCGCGGCTGGGACCGGTTACCGGCCGGGGTAGCGGTCCCTGAACACGGTGCGCGGACGTCACACGGACGGCAGGTTGTGGCTGTGGCTCCCGTTCGCGACCGCGTAGCTGCCGTTACTGTGAGAGTGGAACCCGTTCGTCACCGCATAGGAGCCGGCCCCGTGGGTGTGCGCCGTGCCTCCTCCGGTGTTGATCTGCCCGGATGAGCCGGTCAGGGTGCCGTCGGGCAGCCCGGCTCCGCTGGAGGAGCCGTTGATGCTCCCGTTGGCCAGCCCGTTATTGCTGGTGCTGGAGCCGGACAGGCTGCCGACGCGGTTGTTCGCGGTGCTCGCCGTGGACTGGGCGCTGCTCGCCGTGGTCTGGGCGGTGTGGACGGCGGGGACGAGCGCGGTGACGCGGGCCTCGGTCGATGCGGCTTTCGAGGTGGCGACGGCGGCGGGGAGCCGCCCGGCCAGCCAGCCCAGCCCGGCCGCGAGGACGGCGAGCGCCCACGCCTGCCCGGCCAGGTGCCAGGCCAGGTCCGCCGCGAACGCCCAGCCCGCCCCGGTCGGGCGGCGGCCCAGGAACGCCAGCAGGACCAGGAACAGCTTGCGCAGCACGGCCGGCCTCCTAGCCAGGATCTGGATAATCAGTGATTGCGCCGGGCCGTTTCAAACGCGCTCAGCACATGCCGCCGGTCTAGGCCATCGCTGGGGGTGAACGGATAGTGTGACCGGTCGCGCATCGCCCTCTCGGCCTTCCGGACCCGCGCGAACTCGGCAGGATCGGCTAGGAGGGCACGCCGGGCGGTCGTATATTTCTCGCCGGTCTCAGCCATCCGGTAGCGCGTCAGGCGCTTCAGCGTGTTGCTCATGCGGGCACCCTCACTGGATCCGGTCGAAGAAGAAGCGCGGGTAGTAGCTGACCGAGATGTTCGGGGCCAGCGCGTCGGGGCTATACGCGAACAGGCTGTTCTCCCCGTCGGCGGGCTCGATGGCCATGGCCCCGCCGCTGATCGCCTGGCAGATGTCGAACACGCTGACCGCGCTGGGCCGGCCCTGGCTGGAGCCCATGATCAGGCCGAGGTCCAGGTTGGGCTCCGGGGCGTCGAGGTAGTAGCTGATGTAGCCGCCGCCGGTGCCGGAGATCACCACGGTCTGCCCCTGGGTGTCGAGGAAGATGCAGTCGTTCCACCGGTCCGAGTTGTTGGTGTCGGTGACCGAGACGGAGTAGTAGCCGCTGGCGTTGTCGGCGGCGACCGCCTTGACGGGAAGGGTGAGGACCCCGGCGGTGAGGATCCCGTTGGTCACCTGGGCCGGGGTGACCGTGACCGGCAGGGTGCTGACGCTGTAGGACGGGCCGCCCGCGTACTCGTACTGCGTGACGGTCACGGTGACCGTCCGGGCTGAGCTGCCGGACAGCGAGCTGGCGATCAGGTAGATGGTGTAGGTCCCGCCGAAGTCCGCGTTTATCCCGGTTACCGGCTGGGGCAGCGTGTACTGGTGGGTGCCGTCCGGGGCGTCCGCGCCGCCCCCGACCGAGACGAGGGGCTGGAAGGTCTTCAGCGCGCCGAGCGGCGGCCGGTGCACGATGAGGCTCTTGAATGCCGCGCTCGAGTACGGGGTGATCTTCAGGTTGCCGGCCGCGCCGGCCCCGCCGGCCTCGGCGGTGCCGGTAGAGCACCCCCCGCCGCCCGCGCCGCCCGGCGCGCTGCCCGCCGACCCGGCCGTGTTCGCGGACGGGCCGCCCGCACCTCCCGCGCCCCCGCCGGGTACCGCCGCGGCCCCGTTGCTCGTCGGGGCGCCCAGGCCGAGGGGGAAGGTAAGCCGCACCTGCCCGGCCGCGCCGGCCCCGGATGACCCGGGACTGGTGAAGGTGCCGCCGCCGCCCCCGCCGGGCGCGGACCCGGCGGTCCCGCTCCCGCTGACCGCCCCGGTCCCGGCCCCGCCGGCGCCGCCGCCGGTCGGCGCGGGGGTCGCGGTGCCGTACCCGTTGCCCGCGTTGCCCGCCGCCGCCGGGCCGGCCGAGCTGCCCCCGGACCCGGAGTAGGGGAACGCCGGCCCGCCCTGGCCGCCCGGGAAGTGGACCGCGTTCACCGACCCGGACCCGGCCGGGCCCTGGCCGCCGCTGCGCAGCTGGTACGTGCCGGCGCCGCCGCCGTGCGCGACCACGGTGACGGAATCCCCGGCGAACGTGGCACTGGCCCCGTTGTTTCCGCTGGTGCCGGCCACGGACACGGACGCGCCGCCAGCCGGCACCGTGTAGCTGTAATTGTTCCCGGGCGTGACAGCGACGAACGCGGCAGCGTACTCGCCTGCCCCGCCGCCGCCGCCGTTGCCGCCGCCGGATGACCCCAGCGCGCCGGACCCGCCGGACCCCCAGCATTCCGCGTACACCTGGGTCACCCCGGCCGGGCACGTCCAGTTCGCCGTCGTCGGGGAGGTGAACACGGTCGCTGCCGTCCCGGTCGGGGACAGGCCCGGACTGGCGTTCCCACCTGAGGAGCCGCCACCACCACCGACAGAACCGGACGCGGTGCGTCCCGTGCCGCCCGGGAATGTGACCGCATTACCGGAGGCCAGGCCGCCGAGCGCCCCGGCGGAGGAGTTCTGCGCGGCGGACCTGCCGCCGTTCGCGGTGACCGCCATCGGCCCGGACGGGCCGGGCCCGAACACGGTGGGCTGCCCGTCGACCGGCGAGGCGCCCGCCGTGCCGCCGGCTCCCACGTTGTACGGGATCACCTGGCCGGGCGTGACGGCGAACACCTGCTCAGCCGAGTACGCCCCGCCGCCGCCTCCGCCGCCATTGCCGGCCCCGGTCAGCGACGCCCCGGCCCCGCCGCCGCCGACCGCCTCCACCTTCAGGTACGAGGTGCCGCCCAGGACGGTGTAGTTACTGACCCCGGCGGTGGACGTCGTAAAGGGCGTGCCTGCGGAGGGGGGCTGCTGGAACGCCAGCGTGGCCGCCGACCTGGCCGTCCCCTGCAATCCGTACAGGGTGTAGAGGGCGCCGCGGACCACCGGGCTGGCGGTCTGGGACGGCGGGTAGGCGGTGAGCGCGTCGACGTAGGCGGTCACCCAGGACAGCCGCCGGACCCGGTCGTGCCGGTTGACGATCGTGATCGTGTACCCGCCGACCGACGCGTAGTTGAACGTGGCATTGCCCTGCGGGATGGGCATGGACACGCGGCTGAATACCGGCTGCTGGGCGGACGGGGAGACGGGCAGCAGCAGCCCGGTGCGGCTCATCCCGAGCGTGTTCCCGGACGTGTCGGTCAGGGTGATGTAGACCGAGACCCCGTGGATCTTGCCGTGGTATTCGAGGGACGTGTAGTACCGGGACCCGAACCCGAGCCACATCGCGATGCTGGTCATGCCGGTCAGGTTCAGCGTGGTAGCCAGGCTGGCGTTGGTGTAGGTGAACGGGGTGGCCTGCCCGCCGGGGTCGCCGACCCGGGCGTGCGAACGCGATCTGCTGCTGGACGTCGGACCGGCCGTAGGGCAGCGCGGGAATGGTCAGGTTGATCCGCATGACGCCCTGGTCCTCGGCGAGCGGGGCGTAGGCGGGCCGGGACGGCTGGCCGCGGAAGCAGTCCAGGATCAGCGGCATCGGCGGGCCGCCGGGCCCGGGGTCGCGGGTCCAGGTGATCGTGTAAATGTCCTGGTCGATGACCTGCTCGAGGACTTCGCGGGCGGCGGCGAGCAGCTTCAGGCTGGGGGCGATGATCTTGACGGGCAGGGTGATGGTCCTGTTGGCGGCGCGGCGCCCGAACGGCCGTTCGCCGTCGAGGATGAGGGAGGCGACGTAGGCGGCGGTGGGCTGGGGGGCGCCCAGGTCGTAGGACCCGTCGTCAGCGAGCAGGAAGATGGCCCCGGCGCAGGCCGGGTTGAGGGACGGGACGCCGCCCTCGGCACCAAGCAGCTCGATCTGGTTGCCCAGGATGAGACTGGACGTCATCACCGGCCGCCCTGCGCGTCAGCTGTACAATCGGAGTGTCTACGGACCCGCCGCAGGGCATGCGGTGGCTGCGCGGGAAGGGCTTCTTGGGTTGCCACGCCGATGCACCGCGAACCTCCACGCGACTCGACACCGCTGGTAGATGCCACCTGGCGAAGGCCGCCGGAACTGCGATAACCAAGCAGTGGCGGCCTTCGCGCCATTCCTGCCAGATCAGCCATCCGTGTTACCCTCTGCATGTCGAGTCGCGTGGGAATCCCCGCCCTGAAGGACGGGGAGGATGTCAATGGCTCCTCCGGGCTTACGATGGCGGCATGAGCGAGGCCTGGCTCCGCGAAGTCCTCAGCGAGGTCCGCGAGCCCTGCGACTGCGACGACGGCGGCATGCGCGGATGCTGCGGCACGCGCCAGCTCGGCCCGCACGCGGAGAACTGCCTGAAGCCGCCGTCGTTCCAGGACGGGATGCTCGATCACGAGCGGATGTACGTGCACGAGTGCGAGGTCAGCGAGCTGTTACCGGCCCGGGTAGCGGCCCCTGAGCTCTGCCGTCAGGCGCCGCCGCGCGTGTAGCGGTTGCGGAACCCGGCGGCGCCGGCGGCGCCGCTGATGGCCCCGCCGACGTGCGCGCCGGTCGCGGCCGGGATGGCCGCGGCGGTGCGGTTCAGCTGCCGGACCTCCGCGACGAGCTGGTCTAGTTTGGCGGCCAGATTGCCGCCGGTGCCGGGCGTGACGGTGACGTGCTCGGGACCGCGCTCGCCGACGCCGATCAGCGTCGGCCGGCTGAACATGGTATCCAGGCCGCCGCCGTACCAGCCGACCCCGCCGGGGTGGGCGTAATACTGCGCCCAGGCGTTGGCGGGCGTGCCGTACCGTCCCCGGATGTAGGCGAACATCCAGGACAGCTGCGGGCCTGCGTGTGACCCGCCTGCGGCCTGCGCGGCGAACGGCATCTTCGTCGGCGGCAGCGCCTGCGGGATGCCGTAGGCGCCCGAGCTGCGGTTCCGTGCGAACCGGTCGTACCCGGCCTCGTGCATTTCGAGGGTGTTGAACGCGGGCCACTGCGACGCGGGCCACGGGAACATGCTCCGGGCCAGCTTCAGGTTCGTCCCCCTGTCGCCGCCGGCCGGGCCGGCCCCGGAGACGCCGGAGCCCGCCTGCGCGGCGGCCTGCGCGGCCTGGGCGGCTTTCGCGAACACTATGGCCAGCTTCGTCACGCTGGCCATCAGGCTCGTCTCGACCGTCTTGTAGGAGGGCGTGCCCGCCTTGACGTTCACGCCGCCGCCGGCCGCGTACCCGATGACGGCGTCGCCGCGGTTCACCGCGTCCATGGCCGCCAGCCCGTACCGGGCCGCGGAGTCCGCCCGGATGACCCATTCGCCGCTTGACAGGGCGAACAGCCCGGCCGTGTCCGAGCGCGGCCCGCCGGGCCCGGTGATCCGCCCGCCCGCCGCCTTGCGGCCGGAGATCCCGCCCGGGTACGGGTTCGTGCTGCTGGTCATGGCGACGGAGACGTTGACAGTGCGGCCGTTGATCAGGCCGAACGCCTTGTTCACGTTGTCCTTGAACGTGTTGAACGCCGTCGCCGCGGTCTTCAGCTTGCCGCCGAGGCCGGGGATCCACCCGAACGCCTTCGCGGCGCCGGTGATGATGTACCCGAGCGGGGTGAGGATCCCGTTGACGATGAACAGTCCGAACGCGGTCTTCAGCGCGCCCCACGCGGTGTTCCACGCGGTCTTGACGGCGGTCAGCACCGTATTGACCGCGGTGGTGATGGTGCCGAAGTGCTGGACGACCCACAGGATGGCCAGGCCGACGGGGCCGGTGATGATGCCGAGGAGCAGCGGCCAGTTCTGCTGCACCCAGTGCCAGACGCCGGAGATGAAGCCGAGGATGTCGTTCCACACCCGCTTCATGAAGTTCCAGATCTGGGTGTGGTACTTGATGATCAGCACGGCGACGGCGACGACCGCGGCGGCCAGCGCCACCCACGGCAGCGCGGCCATCGCGATCCCCCAGGCCCGGGTCGCGGCGGCGGCGATCGTCTCCGCCACTGTCGCGCCCTCGGCGGCCCCGGCGAACGCCGCGATGGCGGCGGCGGCGGCGGGGAAGAACGCGACGGCGGCCTTCACCCCGGTGAACGCCGGGCCCAGCTTGTTCGCCGCCGCGCCGGCGGCCACCAGGTACAGGACGATCCGGTCCAGCGCCGTGTTCTTGCTCAGGCTGGCCAGGATCCCGGACAGGGGGATCAGCGCCTGCAGCAGCGTCTTGGAGTTCCCGACCCCGGCCAGCCCGGTCATCGCCTTCCCGACGTTCAGCAGCACCGTGCCCAGGTTCTTCAGCACCTCGATGGCCAGGGGCGTCTCGGTCTTGAACGTGGACATGAGCGAGGCGAACCCGGAATGCCCGGTGAGGGTCTGCCCCCACGTCGCGAACTTCGCCGTCAGCCTGTCCACCCCGGTCAGCAGGCCCTGCGACACCGGCATGAACGCCTTCAGGATCCCGCCGATCCCCACGACGACATGACCGATCGCGGCGCCGATCTTGACGATGGCCGGCCCCGCGTTGTCCGCCAGCGTCGTGATGAACTTCTGGAAGCCGGGCGAGTTCAGGGCCACGCCCAGCGACGGCAGGAGCGCCTGGATCGCGGTGCCGCCCGCGGTCGCCAGCTTCCCGATATCGCCGAGGATGGTGCCGAACAGCGGCCGGAAGGTCCCCACGATCTGGTTCAGCATCGGCGCGAACGACTGGGTGAATTTCTGCCACTGGTTCTTCATGTCGCCGATCTGCTTCGACATGGCGACCTGAGCCGGGGTCAGTTCCGCGTAGGCCAGTGTCGTCGCCTTGACCTGCCTGGCCTCGGCCGCCTGCTTGGCTGTCGCCAGGGTGGCCTCGGCCGCCTTCCGCTGCCCTGCGGTCGTGGCGGCGGCCATCTGCTGCTTGTACGCGAACTCGGCTTTGGCTATCGACGCCGTGTACTGGTTCTGGGCGGTCTCCACCTGCCCGGCGGCTGTCGAGGCGGCGCTGAAGTTGGCCTTGGCGACCAGGCTGAACGCGCTGAGCCCGGCCCCGGCTGCGGCGAATCCTGCCACCAGGCCGCCCGCGACGACCACCAGGCCGGCCAGCGCGGGTTCCAGGACCCCGGTGGCGAGGTTGATCCCGGCCAGGGCCTTGGCGAACAAGGTGCTCTTGCTGCTGGCCGCAGTGGAGGCGTCGCCGAACCCGGTGACCGCGCCGACCAGCCCCGCGAAGCCGCTTCCGGCGCGGCCCGTGTTCTTGGACGAGTCTTTCATCGCGTCATCGAGGCGGCGGACCGCGATGTCGGCGGCCAGGGCCTTGGCCGCGGCCCGGTCTTCCGCGTCGCCGGTCAGCCGCAGCGCCCTGGCCAGCGCCGCCGATTCGGCCGCGGTACGGTTCTCCTTCTGGCCCAGGCTCCCGATGACGGTCTCCAGGACTTTCGCGCCCCGCGCGGCGGCGGACGCGCTGTCGCCCGTGTTGCGGAAGTCGGCCGCGAGGCGGGCGGCCCCGGAGGACAGGAAGTCAAACCTGACGCTGGCGGCCACGGCTCTCCTAGAGTCCTTTGCCGGATGCTTTCGCGGCGACGTCGCCCAGCGCCTTCTCGAGCTCGGCGCGGACCTGGGGCTCGGCTGCCTCGCAGGGGCCGGTGAACCATCCGGGTTCCACGCCCTTGGCTGCGCCCTCCTGGGAGCGCCAGACCTCCCGGTTGCCGTAGACGGGGTGGCGGAGCAGCCCCGCGTCGATGCGACGCAGGGCGCGGTTCTTCCCGCTGCGGGTCTGCGCGTAGACCGACACCACGGCGTCGGCGTCCGCGCCGCCGCTGTTCCGGGCGATGATCCTGATGTCCAGGTCGGCGTCCAGGGTCTCCGCGTACCGGTCGGGCAGGTGCGGCTTCAGGCCGGCGCGGATCAGGCCCGGTACCGGCTCCACGCCGCGGCGCATCCCCGCGGTCAGCTCCCGGGCCAGGTCCTCCTGCCCGGCGCGGCGCAGCCGGAAGGCGATGGCCTCCAGCTCGCTCGCCATGTCAGCCATTACCGCCGCCTTCCCGCTTCGCGTTTCTCCGCTCTTCTTCCTCAAGCCGGTAGTAGGCCAGCCATTCAGTCAGTTCACGGGAAGTGATCCGCTCGAGCATCTCCTCGACTGAGCAGTGGAAAACATCCCGGGCTAGATCGAAGCGGAATCTCCTGGCAGGTTGCTGCCTGAGGCTTTTCCCATCTCCTCCACGCTGTCCGGGTTCAGGCCCGACAACCGGGATGCCACCTCGAACACCCGGTCGAGCGCGGCGGCGGACAGCTCGCCGAGCGCGGCGACGTCCCTCTGCGAGAACACCGGCTCGAGGTCATCCCCGACAACCGTGCGGGCGACGAGCTTGGCGCGCATGTTCGCCACGTCGGGGACCATCTGCCGGCCCCGCTGCACGGCCAGCGACGCCTCCCACTCGTCCCGCTCCCGGCCCCGCAGTTCCCGGACCAGGACCGTGTCCGCGCCCGATTCCGGGTCGGCCCACTCCGGGACCTTCACTTCCTCGGTTTTCAGGGCGGAGGCCTTCAGGATCGCGTCGTGGCCGAGGTAGGCGCCCAATGATTCTCCTTGCGGTCAAATGCCTTATGGCAGCGGCTGCACAGCGGGATGTAATGCCATGGATCAAGGCTGTACGGGCCGCCCCGGCGCGGATCATTCCGCTCGGCGGGGTCCTGGTGGTCATAGGCCCAGTGCCGGGCCTGTTTCCCGCAGTGCTCGCAGGTGTGCTTACCGGCCGCCCCGCGCAGCCGGTAGATCTTGTAATGCGCGTACTGGTAGCCGCCCGGCTCAGGTTCGCCGTGCTTCCACCACATCCAGTAGTGGCGTTTGCAGTAACCCTTAGCCTCATGCGGACGGTCGCAGCCGATCACGGCGCACTGGCCGCGGACAGGCTTCGGGTTGGCGTTTACGTCACCGTGACGGGTAAGGCGTGACCGGTGCTTCGGGCAGAGGCCCCGCTCCAGCCTTCCGGTGTTATCGCAGCCGTCGACGACGCACCGGGCTGGAGCCGGGAAGTTGCGCCGCCCCGCTTCACCTGGATCTCCGGTGCGCTTCCATCTGGCGTAATGGAGTTTGCAGTAGCCCTTGGCCTGCTGCAGCTCGCCGCACCCCTCTACAGCGCATCCGGCTCGCTGCTTGCCGCCCAGCGGATCACCGTAAGTCCGCCACTTCATGTAGTGCTTGCCGCAAAACCCCACGGACCGCGCGTCGCTTTCGCATCCCTCGGCAGAGCATGTCTTAGTCTCCATGCAGGACATGCTACCAATGTTCGCGCGCTACAAGTTAGGGTATTGCGACATTCAAAGCCGGAACTTTGGTGATAGTGAAGGTCAGGAGGATCTTCGCCGGGTCCCCGATCGTGGTGTCGATCGCCGCGCTGGCGACCTTGGCGGGATACACGTCCATCTTCTGGCTGGTCACGTCGCCCTCGGGGAGGATCACGACGAAGCCGGAGGTGTCGCGGGGCAGCACGGTCCGCACGTCGGAGCTGGTCGAGCTGATCCAGAAGGTGATGGTGGAGTTGTCGGCGAGGATCCGGCCGGGGATCTTGGGGGTGAACCGGGATGACAGGTCGGGTGTCTCGACCGCGTCGGAGGTGACGCTGAAGCCGTTCATCTCCGCGAGTTCCCCGGTCAGGTCGATGCCGGCGTTGAGCTCGCCGCGGGTCGGCGCGGTGTAGGTGGCGATCGTGGTGACCCAGTAGACCTTCCGGGTGCCGAGCGGGACGTACCGGACGGTGGGGGTCAGCGGCGACGGGGGCATCTACTTCTCCTCGCTGGTTCCGGCCTTCGCGGCCTTGGCGGCTTGGGCCCTGGTCATCGGTTCCGGTTCCGGCTGCGGTTCGTCCGGGGGCGCCTCGTCGTCGGCGAGCAGGCGCCACCCCGCCGCGTAGTGCTGGGGCAGGGATGACCTGTGCACCTCGCCGGTGCCGCCGGTCTCCGGGTGGATGATCTGCACCCATTCGCCCATGACTGCTCCTTTACGCGCTGATGGCGACGCAGGCCGCGCTGACCGTGGTGACGGCGCTGATGCCGAACGTGGCCAGCCCGGTAACGGGATCGGCGTACGTGGTCGCCACTAGCGGGATGAGCGCGTCAGCGCCGGCGGCGACAGAGACTGAGCGGCTGCCCGAGCCGGGGGTGGCGCTGGCGATGCCGAGGCCGTCGAAGGTGATCCCCGCAGGCACGGTGATGGTGACGGTAACTGGTGAGCCGGACCCGTTCTTAACGAGCAGCCCGAGTCCGGAGCCGCACGGGGCCGTGTTGCCGGTGGTAGTGAGCGTGCCGCCGCCTACGGCATACGTGATGCCTGTCAGTCCGGTGTGAGGTGCTATCTGCGCCGTCAGGGCTGCCGCCATGAAACTCTCCCTTTTGCGTTTGTGGTACCAGCCTGGTACCGTGGGGGTATCACCTAGAGAGAGGGATCGGGTATCACCTAGAGAGAGGGATCGCGATGAAGATCACCGAGGCCAAGGCCGCGCGACTGGTCAATGCCATGGAGGCGCTGCGGGAGTGCGAGGACTGCCCGGCCGACCTGACCCTGGCGATGGATGACGCCCGCGCTGCCATCTCGCCGTGGTACGACCGGTGACCTACACGACCAACATCCGGCTCGACGACGACCTCGCCGAAGCCGTCAAGACCTACGCCAGGGCCAGCGGCGGCATCAGCATCGCCGACGCCATCCGCCTCCTGATCGCCAAGGGACTCAAGGAGAAGCCGTGACCGGCAGCGACCGCGCGTACCGCCTCGCCCTCGCCCGCAAGGCGCTGGAAAGCTACGGCCAGTGGCTGGAGTCCGAGGGAGACGAGGGCCTGTCCTTCGAGGTGGTCGGCCAGCTTGTCTCCTGCACCAGGTGGCTGACCGAGGAACTGTGGCAGGAAAACCCCGACGGCGCAATTGAGATCCCGCTGAGACGCCGCCCGCCGGCCGAAGCCCGGGCGCGGCTCCTCGAAGCAGGCCTTCCCGTAGATTTCGTCGACGAGATGATCAGGAAAGAGAAGCCATGAGAACCGACGAACCCTACTACCGCGCAGGCCGACTCAAGGTGGTCATGGCCGCTGCGGCGCTGCTGTTCTTCGCCGCGATGCTCGCGCTCGCCGGATGCGCGTCCGGCGGCACGCACACCGCCAACGTGGCGGCGTGCAAGGCGGCCATGACCCGCGATTACGACTACGCCCTCGCCCACCCGGACGCCCCGCCGGCCACCAGGCCGGCCGCGTGCAAGGGCGTGTCCGGCGCGACGCTGCAGAGGCTCGCCGCCGAGATCATGGCCAGCCCCTGAGTCAGCGGCGGGTGTACGCCTCGACGTTGACGGGGAAGGTGACCCGGGCCAGCGCCCCGTCCGCCGTCTGCTGCTGCCGCAGCGACCCGATGCCCGGCGACGCGGCCAGCACCGCCCCGCCCAGCTTGCGGTCCGCGCCGATCGCCGCGCCGCACGCCGCGTGCAGCTGGTACGCCCGGGCCCGCGCCGCGCCGATGTCACCGTCCGGGTCGAGGACCTCGACGGTGCAGGTGACGGCGTACCGTTCCCGGTCCTGCAGCCCGCCCATCCCCTCGGGGGAGGCGGCGCCGGTGACGACGTCCTGGCCCGGGTCGCTCGCATAGCCGACGGCGACGGCCTCCGTGCCGGGGGCGGCGGTGACCTGGGGGCCGTCCCGGACCGGGACCCCGGCCAGGCCCAGCGCCGTCGACGTCCTGAATGCGGCGACCAGCGCGGCGATGGCGGCGGGGACGGAGGAGGAGTAGGTCACCGCGCCTCCGTAGACTCCCTGGTATGGACTGGCTGACCGTGACCCCGCAGGCCCGGTACGAGCGCCTGCAGACGGACGTTCCGGCCAGCGGCCCGGACCATACGTGGGCGGACTACCAGCGGGCCTGCACCGCAGAGGGCATGTGCCCGGTCTGCGTCGGGCTCCTGACCGGTCCCGGACCACGGCCCGGCTACGCGATCGCCGCCGGTAACTGCCGGGCACCCGCCTGCCCGGCCGCACCCTGTCGCTGGGCGATCACCACCCCATACCCGTCGGGGCGCCCCGGCGCCCTCATGTACGCGCCTCTCGACACGTAGCGCGCCCCCGGAGGAGAAGCAGGTCACGCGAGCACCGGCCGGGGCGGGCCGAGCCATTCCTTGGCCTTGCCGGGGATGGTGTAGAACTCGCGGGGCTGCCGGAACTCCTCGGGGCCGGTGACCCCGGCCATGACGGAGGCCTGCCCGCGCTGCGTCTCCCAGACGTGCTGGAGCACGACCAGGGCGCCGCGCTTGTACCTGGCCGGGATCGCGTTCAGCCCGGCGTTGTAGATGACGTCGACGAGGCCGGTGACCGGCGGGCCGGCCATTACGTAGACCACCCCGGACGGGCTCACCGGCATCTGGGTGACGTCCCAGGTGACGGCCCCGTCCCAGGAGACGACGGAGGTCAGGGAGATCACCGGGGCGGACCAGACCCGGAACTGCCGGACCCCTCCGTACCCGCAGCCGCGGAAGTTGAGCCTGTCGGTGACGGCGCGGCGGACGATCACCTCATGCTTGTATTCCTCGACGGCGCCGGTCACCCCGGCGATGTACTCGCGAAGCTCGTCGTCGAACGTGTGGTCAGTGAGGGGCATGTTGAGCTGGGCCTTGGCGTCGGCGAGGGACACCATGGCGGGCCACGGGGTGGCGGCGACGTCGAACTCGTCGTCCCAGCTCGTGACGGGCCCGGTGGTGACGGCGTGGGCGGTGTACCGGCCGGGGATGATGGTGGTCTGGTAGGACAGCCGGTACTGGCCGGTGACGGCGGCGTCGGTGATGGCGGGGGTTGCGGTGGTGCCGTCGGGCAGGGTGATCGTGAGGGTGGCGGTGGCGGCGTGGGCGAGGGCGCCGGCGGCGTCGTAGACGTCGAACGCGATGGGATACATGCCGCCGGCGGAGATCATGGCTGGCCTCCTTCCGCGTGCGGTAGCGGCATCTGCCCGGACTCGGCGTGCGGGCTGGCCTGCTGCCCGGCGGCGGCGCGGGCGGCGGGCAGGGCGGCGGTCCCGGCTCCGGCGTGCGCGGCCGTAGCCTGGCCTGCTGCGGCGGCGGGGATGGTCATGGTGCCCTGCCGGGCGGTCCCGTAGGTGACCGGCGGCGGCGGCACGATGAACGGCGCGCTGCTGATCACCGGGAACGTCGGCGGCCACCGCACCGGCTGCGTGACGACCACCGGCCGCGGGGTCGCCAGGACCGGCGGGTCCGCGAGCGTATTCCGCCGGATGACCGGGGGCTGCGCAGCGGCCAGCTTGACGGCTGCAGCGACGATGACCGGCTGCGGGGTGACCGCTGCCGCCGCGGCGGGCGCGGCCGGGCTGCCGGTGATGACCGCGGCCTGCGGCTTCCCCCAGCCGGTGACCGCCGTGGCCAGGACCACGACCGGCGCCGGGGTTGTCAGTACCGGCGCGTCCGCCAGGGAGCCGCGCGAGATCAGCGCGGGCCCGGCGCCGGGGTCGCCTGCGCGGATGCGGCTGCGGTGCCGCCCGGGCCCGCGCTGATGACTGCCGGGCCGGCCCTGCCCCATCCCGGCGTCGCGGCTGCGGGGATGACCAGCGGCGCGGGCGTGGCCGTGACCGGCGCGTCGGCCAGGGAACTGCGGGAGATGACCGCGGGAGCCGGGGGCGCTCCCGGCGGCCGGGGGACGGCGATAACCGGCTGCCGGCCCCTGAAGTCCGCCGGGTCCTGCGCCGCGCCCCGGGTGACCACCGTGACCGCAGCCGGGGGCGGCGGCGCGGCCGGGGCAGCCACCAGCGGCGCCGGGGTGGCCGCTGCGGGCGCGGCGGCAGGGGCAGGCGGCGCGGCGCCGATGACGGCGGGACCGGCCGCGCCCCACCCCGGGGCCGCCGCGGCCCCGGTGATAACTGGCGCCGGGGTGGTCAGGACGGGGGCGTCGGCCAGGCTGTTCCGCGAGGTGAGCCCGGCGGCCGGGCGGCCCCATTGCGGCGGCGGCGGCGCCGGGACGATGACCGGTGCCGGGGTGACCGGGGTGGCGAAGTCCTGCAGGGAGCCGCGGGCGGTGACCGCCGGGCCCGGTATCCCGTATCCGGGCGCGGTCGCGGCCTGCGCTATCAGCGGCGCCGGGGTGGCCGCCGGTATCGCGGCGGCCAGCGGCGGGGTGTCCTGCGGCGGGGTGTAGAACGGGACGCCGAGCGGCAGGCCGGGCAGGTTCCGGCCCGGCTTCCACCAGGGCGCGGCGCGGCTGGCCGGGGCGGCGGCGGGAGGTGCCGCGGCGGTCTCCGCGATCAGGACCGCGATCCCGAAAGACTGGGTGGAATCAGCCCACACCGGGAACGTCGCACCGGCCCCGCAGGCCGGGTTGAACGCTACCGCGTCCATGTTGGCGTTGACCGAGTACGTGTAACCGCTGGTAGACCCGGCGGATGCGGGATTGGCCGCGGAGAAGCCGAAGTACAGTTCCCCCGAGCCGGAGCCGGGCGTCAGGCTCGGCCAGCTGTTCGTGCCGGCGACGTCGAGGTTTCCCTGGACGTCGAATGCCCAGGATCCCGCGGTGGAGGTGAACTCGTGCCCGTTGATCTCGTACCCGGACGGGGCCGTCCCGGACCAGGACGGGGTGACCGTTCCGCCTCCGGTGGCGGTGACTTTCCCGAGGAACACCGCCGCCGAGTACGCGTTAGTCGTCCCGGAGAACTTGACCCCGGCCTGGGTCCAGGTCGCGCCGCCGCCGGACAGCCCGGTGCACCACACCGTGCTGTTGGTGTAGTTGAGGACCTCGACGACCAGGAGGTTCCCGATGCCCTGGTTACTGACGGTCAGGGCGGCGTTGTTGGAGAACAGGAACGCGCCGGACGCGGCAAAGGTCACGGGGTTCTCACCGCACTCCCGGCAGGAAAGCTCAGGCGGCCGTCAGCCGATCAGCTCGCAGGTGAGCTCCTGGCAGGTCATCGACGTGACAGCTGTGGTCGTGGACCAGGTGGACCCCACCATGACCTTCTGGGTGCCGGTGGTGATCAGCCCGGTCGCCGTCTGCGCGACCGTCCGCAGCGCCGCGGTAATCGGGATGGTCGTCGTGGTCGTCCAGGAGCCGCCGCCGCCGGCGGTCGTGGACCAGTACAGCGTCCCCTGGCCGTACACGGAGGCGTTCGCGCCGTCCGCCGGGCCGGTCAGCGCCTTGACCACCCCGTACCAGAACATCATCCACGGCGCGCTGGTAGCCGAGGCGCCGGCGGTCTGCGCCCCGGACGCCCCCAGGATCGCCTCGGTCGTGCCGATCGCGGTGCCCACCGCGTTCATGTAGAACCCGAGGATGCAGTTCGGGGTGGCGCTGGTCGTGGTGTACTCGCCCTGCGCGAACAGCCGGATCCGGGTGCCCAGGCTCAGGTCGCCGGGCCGGATCAGCACCTCGGCCGGGGAGATGTCGGTCAGGGCGGCGGCGATGGCCGGGGCGGCGGACGCCGAGTTCAGGTTCGGCTGCGGCGCGGACCACAGGACACCGGGCACTGGTCAGCACCTTCCTCTCAGCACAGCCGTCCCAGCAGGTAGCCGGGATGCCCCGACGGCCCCAGCCGGTAGGACACCTGCTGGTTTGCCCCGTTGATGACCAGCGTCGCGCCGTCCAGGACGATCCCGGCCGGAGCGGTCCCCGCGCGGGCCTGCCGGATCAGGGCCTCGCTGATGGCTACCACCGGGTCCGCGCGCTCGACCAGCAGCTGCCCGCCCATGCTGTGCAGGATGCACTGGCCGGGGCCTGGCGCGGCATACTCAAGCTGCTCAGGCTTCACCGTTGCTAAGTCCGCTCGAACCAGAGATTGGCCATCGCGTTGACAGCAGCCGGCGCGGTGCACCGCACCGTGATGCCCGCCGAGACCGCCGTGTCGTGGGTCGAGCCGAGCGGCCAGTCGTAGATCACCAGCCCCCCGTTCGGGGTCAGCGTCCACCGGTCATAGACGGTGATCACGGTCGGCTCGTTGCCCGCGGTGTTGGCGAAGAAGCTCGTGAACCCGGCCGTGACCGTGCGGCCGTAGACCTGTGTCACCACGCCGGCGGTGTTGTTCGTGCCCGGCGTCGAGTTCGTCGCCAGCGTGTTGTCGCACATCTCGACGAGCACGGGGACGGCGGAGGCGGTCACGCCGTCGAACCCGATGCGCATCTTGGTCAGGTCGATGCCGAACTGGGCGGGCGCGGCAACGGTAAGAACTGACCGCGCGGTCGCGGCGGTAAGCGCGACAGGAGTAGACGTGGTGTTCGCGCTCGCCGTGCCCGTGGTGTAACCGCACTTGGCCATGTCAGCCCTTCCCTAGATCAGCATCGTCGTTTTCATGTGCCCGGCCTGCGTTTCACCGCGGCGGCGCGCACGTCCGCCGGGGACGGCTGCACGTCCACCACCACGTCCGCCCAGCCCGCCTCTGCCAGGACCCGTTCCAGCTCGGCCGGGCGGATGTTCGCGTAATGCTCGCCGGGCAGCAGCCGGCCGTCTAGCCGGCCGCCAGGAAGGCGACGTTGCTGGTCCCGGTCGCAGCGCGGCCGTAGAGCTGGTCATCCGCGTCCTGGGACAGCGGCAGGATGCCCGACCCGACGAACACCGGCGGCTGCGGCACTGCCGCCCACGCCCACGCCGGGGCCGCCGAGTAGGTCAGCGTGATCGTGCCGCCGACCGGGACGTAGATCGCGCCCGTCGTCAGGCCCGTCGTGACGCCGTTCACCGCGATGACGGTCACCGTCCCGCCGGTGACCGTCACGATCACGGGCTGGCTCGAGTTGCTGTACTGCGCCACCCCCGTCGCGGGCACCGCGGGCGTGACCACCGGCACGGCGGGCGGCAGCACCAGCCCCGCCCCGGCCGTCACGCCGGGGCCGCCCAGCGTCACCGCGTTCGCGCCCTGGTTCTGGACGAAGCAGCCGCCGGGACCGGGCCTGCACACCGGCGTCGCGGACGCGCTCAGCACCGACACGACACCATTCAGGTACGCCATCGCGGCCTACTGGGCGGGCGCGGCCTGGCCGGCGGCCCGCTTGTCCTCGTCCGCGGTCTTCTTCGCGTCCGCCTCCGCCTTGGCGGCCTCGTCGACGGCGGCCTGCAGCCCGGCCTCCTCCTCGACGGACTTGCGCACCGCGGCCCGCAGCGCCTCCTCGGCGCCCTCGCGCCGCTCCGTCGCGTACCTGGCCGCCGCGGCGGACGCGTCCGCCTTCCCCGCGGCCTGCTGCGCGGCGAACTCGGCCCTGGCCTCGTCGCGGACCTTGCTGTCACTCACTGGCCTGTTCCCTTCTTCGCTGCGGGGGCCGCCGGGGCCGGCGGCCTGGCGGGTGCCTTCGGTTCCGGCAGGTCGTAGTCGACCTGCAGCGGGACGAACATGGCCTCGCGGCCCTTCAGGATCGGGTGCCCCGCCCGCGCGGTCTGCCCGACGGTGATGTACACGTTCTCGCCATCGACGTCGGTGAGCACCGAATCGGTGGCCACGAAGATGTCGCCAGCCATGACCAGACTCCCTCTAGCCCACGACGCCGAGGCGGAAGGCGTTCGGAATCAGAACCGTGCTGTTATTGCGCCACCAGCAGTAATAGCCCCTGCGTCCCGTCGGGAACTGGCCCTGCGCGGCACCAAAAACTGTTGGAACCAGCTCCATGTTCATCCCGACCCGGTCGACGATCAGGAAGCCGTGGCCGAAGTCGCCCATGAGCAGCACCTTGTCGCCGGTGATGTTGGTGATGGCCATGTCGGAGTTCTCGTACGCCGGGTAGCCCCACAGTTCCCGCGGCTGCCCGAGCGTCGGCCGGTTCCACGGGTCGGTCGCGAACCCGGTCTGCGCGGCGAACAGGTTCCGGTACTTGTTGAACGTCGTCTTGGACGCCATGTAGGCCGCCTGCGCGCGGAACCGCGGCGCCATCGCCGACTCCAGCGTCTCCGGGTCCTTGAACGACAAGGTGGCGACGCCGCCGGTGAGGGTTACCAGCGAGCCGCCGGCCTGCAGGGCGACGACACCGCCGGCCAGCACGCCGGTGCCGAGGCCGTTCGTGAACGACGACGACTCCTCCACGTCCTTCGCGTCCGTGAGCAGCGCCATCATCGACGCCTGCAGTCCCGTCCAGTCGCCTTCCAGCTCGATGGAGAACGGGATCCAGCCCGACACCCGCTTCGGCTGGATGGTCGGCTGCGCCAGCGTAGGCGAGTTGTCCGTCTCAGCCGCGAACTCCGCCTTACGTGACACCACCACGCCCGTGCTGGTGACCAGGTCGAATTCCTTCCCGGTGATCTGCTCCACCCGGGAGATCTGCCGCAGCGGGTTGATCGCCCCGTTCGTCGTCAAGATGATCGTCGGGTCCAGCTGGAACGGGACCGCGAACGAGCCCGTGTCCGACTCGCCGAGAGCCAGGATCTCCGCGTCCCGGCCCGTCGTCGGGGGCCTCCCGGCCGCCAGCGCCCGGCCGAACACCCGCGCGTACTCCGGGGATCCGGTTGCCAGGATCCGCCGCGCGAGCATCCCGGTCGTGTCGTCGGGGATCGTCTCCAGCAGCTTCGCCGCGTTGGCCTGCGAGGTCTCCCGGTCCGACCCGGGGAACCGGTGCTGCTCAATGGCCCGCAGCGCGTTATCGCGGTACAGGCCGGGCAGCTCGTCCCGGTTGCGGGCCTGCTGCTGGATCGCGAGCAGGTCGTAGATGTCGTGGCGGATGTGCATGGCCGGCGTGGTGCCGCCGTACCGCTGCGGCGGCGCGCCGTTCCCGTTCCCGTTCCCGCCCTGGGGCCGGTCGTGGGCGTCCGGGGTGGTCGTGTACATCTGCGCGAGGTCCGAGTTCCGCCGGTCCACCGCCTCCAGCGCCTGGATGTGCTCCCGGCTCTCGATGACCAGCCGGTCCCACTCGGTCTGCACGTCGGCGGGGAACACCGACGCCGGGTAGGCCGCCATGACCTCCCGGCAGCGTCCCTCGATCTCCGCGACCCTGGAGCGCCGCCCCTCGATGGTCAGCGTGCCGTCGTCGTTTGCCATAACCGGCCTTCCCTTCCTGACTGACGGCGTGACCGCCGCTGCTGATGCTGCCGCCTGGCTGCCGGAGCCCATGGCGCTCTGGTGCGACTTCAGGTGCGCCTCTGCCGCCTGCTTGTTCGTCAGGCCCTGCGTGGAGTCCAGGCGGCCCAGCGCGGCGCTCACCCCGGCCCGGTTCGGCAGGCCGCCGGGATGCTTGTGATGAGGCAGCGCGTAGGACCCGCGCTCATCCGCCGGGCCGTCCCGGCGCCCGGCGCAGATCGATGCGTAGTCCGATGCGGACGTGCATGCCGACATGGCCGCGTTGCCGTCCCACGCCGACTCATCGACACTGGCCGCGTTGTTCGGCGTCGGCTGCTCCGCCGGCGGCTGCCCAGGCATCGGCTTGCCCGGCACGGACTTCTTCTGCGTCCCGTCCGGCGCCCAGTGCGAGTGGTCTGTGTCGCCGTCGGGGGTGGAGTCGTCGTCCCCGTCGCCGTCCGGGTCCCACGCCCCGGCCACCCTGGTGGCGGCGGTCTCTGCGGTGATGCCCGCGGCCAGGATCACCCCGGCCCGGGCGGAAGCGGAAGCGCCGGTACCAGCCGGGGCCGGCTCGCGGGGGCTGTCCAGGATCCCCGTCAGCAGCCCGGCGTCCAGCGCCTGCTGCGCGGTGAACCACGTCTCGTCCTGCATCAGCCCGCGCCAGTAGTCCGCGGTCCCGCCGGCGGTACTCGCGTAGACGTCGGCGATCTGCCCGGACACGGTCTCCAGCCGGGCCGCGAGCCGGGTCATCGCCGCCGCATTGCCGTCAGCGCCGGCCCACGCGTCATGCAGCATCAGCTGCGACGTCTTCGCCGCCAGCCGCTGCTCGCCCGCCATCGCGATCACCGACGCCGACGACGCGGCCAGCCCGTCCACCACCGTCGTCACGCCAGCGCGGGCCAGCAGCCCGTTGTAGATCGCGTAAGCGTCGAAGACGTCGCCGCCGGCGGAGTTGATGTGAACCTCGACCGGGCCGTTCACCGCCGCGAGATCACGCAGGAAATCCTGCGCGGTGATGCCGAACCACCCGATCTCGTCGTGCAGGTACACCAGGGCCGGGCCGTCGGCCTGCGCGTTGATCCGGTACCAGCTCCTGCCGTCACGCTGGTCGCGAGCCGTGCGTGTCATCTGCGCGCTCCGTTCCCGTTGGATGCCGGCCCTGCTGGTGCCGGGACCGGGCCGGCCTGCCCTGGCTCGAAGCCCGGCAGCGGCTCAGCACCGGAACTGGGCGGAAGTAGCTGCACCGACGTGAGCCCCGAGTGGACCAGAAGCTTCCAGTCGCTGTTCCTGACCGCTGCGACCGCGCTGTCCGGGGTGAACCCGTCGCGGATCAGCAGCGCGATCGTGGACGCCTCGGTCGCCTGCACCTGCGCCCGGTCCCCGGCGTCCTGCCGCATGAACGGGATCCGGTCGTCATACCAGAGCGACGCGCCTAGGACCGGGGCCCCGCGTTTGTCACGCGGCCGGTCCAGGATCGTCTCCAGCGACGATGAGACATTGCCCCACAGGTGCACGCACGTACCATCGCTCAAGCGCCTGCGGGCAGAATCGAAATTACCAGCGTTAAGGGAGCTTCCAGCCAGGCCCTCAGCGAACCCGACCCACGACGGGGGGACGCCCGCCGCCGAGGCCAGCCGGGACTCCGCCCGGCCCTGGATCACCGCGTAATCCATGTCCCGGAAGCTGCTCCCGACCGTCACCGGGTCCGCGCCGCCGCCCAGGTACAGGGTCTTGAAGGCGTTCGCGACACCCTGGTGCTCCGTCTCGAGCAGCTCCTTGAACTGGATCACCGCGTCGATCCCCACAGCCGGGTCGAACTTGATCGCCAGGTTCGGTGTCGCGGCATTGGAGAAGAACCGCCACTTGTGTTCCGTCGAGGCCTGGTCGCCCTGCAGTTCCCGCAGCACCGGCGTGATCCAGCTCATGCCCAGGAAATGCGCGTCCGGGTCCGGCAGCGGCGCGTAGTGGGCGACCTGCTGCGGGGTGAAGAACATCGGCTTGCCGCCCGGCGGCACCCACAGGTACCCGACCACGGTCGTGTCAGCGGCCACCGCCGGGTTCTCCGCGTCCTCCTGGCTGCCCATGACGATGATCACCCACGACGGGTTCAGCCGGTGCAGGACAGTCCCCTTGCGGCGGATGTACGCCTGTCCCGCCGTAGAGGCATCCCACTCCATCCGGGCCAGCAGGTCCGCGGTGACCCCGCCCGGCCACGGCTGCTCGAGCACCTTCAGCTCGGCCGTGCCGAACAGGTCCCCGGGCTGGCTGCCCTGCATCCGGGTCCACGCGAACCGTATTTGCGAAAAGACCTGCATGCGGGCCAGGACCAGTGAGAACACCGGCCCCGACGTCTTCGACGCATGCGCGGCGGTGACCGAGATCCGCTCCTGGTCCAGCGTGCTGTATGTCGTCTGCAGCAGCGGGTACTGCATCCCGCCGTAGCTGAACCAGCTGGCGTAGTCGTCCAGGCTCAGGCTCGCCTGCGGCCTGCCGCGCGTGGCGGCGAACCGGGCGTTTACCCTATCGACGACGCCCGGCACGCTGCGCCTCCTGCCTGCGGGCCACCTGCTGCGCCCACTCGGCGCTGCGGCCCGCGATCCAGCCCTCAGCCAGCGCGGCCGCGGCGTACGCCGCCCCGATCCACGCCACGCTCAGCGCCCGCGCGATCAGCCAGCCCAGGCCGAACAGCACCGACGCGATCACCGCCAGGGCCGTGCGGCCCGGGCGCGCGGCATGCGCGCGCTGGCTGATCCGCTCCAGCGGCACGCGCTCAGCGACAGACGTCAAGGTGAGGCTCCTATCCCCAGAGTGCGAACGGCGCGGGAGGCGGGGCCACCCCATGGGTCGCGTGGCCATGGCGGGCCAAAGTGATTGCCTCGATCGGCGACGTATCGGCCTTGGCACCCCGCCACGACCACGCCCACGCATCCGCCAGCGGACGCGTCCGGGCACCCGCCACAGCCTTGTCCAGGGGCTCCTGCCCGAGGTGGCGCCACCGGCCGTTCGCCACATCGGCGGTCAGCGCGCCGCACGCCTGGGCATATTCGCGTGCCCCCACGACCTGCAGCCGCCGCTTCCCCGGCGGCGGGTCCTTGCCCGCCGGGACCACCATGAACCCGCGCTCGATCAGTTCCTTCTCGAACGCCGCCGCCGCGCCGGCCCCGTTCATCACCAGCACGCACGGATCATGGCGGTCCGCCAGTTCGACCAGCCGGTCCACCAGCCCCGCCGTCCCCTGCCGGACCGGCTCCGTCAGCTCGCCGTGGCCCAGCCCGTCAGCGCGGCGGCCCGCCACCGCGATCGACGTGGCACCCGGCCACGGTGACTCATCAGACGCCACCGCGAACGCCAGCGCCACCGGCCCGCTGATCCGCGATCCCGGGTCAGCGCAGGCCGCCCACCCGCCCGAGGCCATGCTCACGCGCTGCCCCGACCGGTCCGGGATATTGCCGTACGCCCGGGCGAACTCCGGCGGCTCCATCGACACCCGCTCACTGCGGATCGCGTCCAGCGTCACCGTGTGCCGCCACTTCCCGGCACCGCACCGGCACGGCGGATCCGGGCACAACGCCGGCATGAACCCGAAATACGAATCCTCATCCGCCGGATCCCACCCGTCCGGCGCCGAATACTCGACGTAGGCGATGCCGTGCCCGGAATCCGCCTCGACGGCCGCGCGCCCGAGCTCCATGTACCGGTCCAGGATCACCGACGCGGACGTCCCCGCCGTCGAGCAGAACAGCAGCTGCGCATCGGCGATCGTCAGCATCGACGGCCCCAGGCCCTGCTCCCGGCGGCTGTCCGCGTCATGCCAGATCTCGTCCAGCACCGCCTGGTGCAGCGTCTTGGAATGCCCCGACGACGTGGACGTTGACAGCAACCGGATCAGCGACCCGTTCTTGAACCGGATGCATTCATTGCCCATGCCCCTCTGTATTCCATTCGGGGCCACTAGCGGCATGAGCTTCCGGGACCGGCGGATAAGCGGGAAGATCTCATCCAGCCACTTATCCCGCGCGTCCTTCCCGGACTGCGCAGTGAACGCCGACCGCTGCGGCTGCGCCCACCGCGGAGACAGGCACCGGTCCAGCTGCCACGTCAGGAACAGCGTCGTCTTCCCCTGCTGCCGCGGCACCGTGATGAGCACCTTGCGGTACGCCGGCAGGCCGGTCCGCCCGTCGATCTCGCACCCGACCATGGCGGCGTCACGCTGCCACGGCATGAACGGCTGCCCCAGCTTGACCGCGATCGCGGCGAGCTCGCCGCCGAACGAATCCCGCTCAGGACGGCGCCTGGTCGCCCACTTCGGCGAACAGCTCGGCAAGAGCCGCGTCGGCGGTGCCGTGATCGTCATCCGCCGTCAGCTCCCTGAGCGCCTCCCGGTACTGCCGCCACAGCGCCGCGTTACCCGGGTCGCCGTCAAGCGCGAACGCCATCGACCGGAGCGCCTGCACGGCCGCAGCGTCGACCTTCCCGATGCGCTCCTGGCGGCGCAGCTCCTTCAGCGTCTGCTCGAGCTGGCCCCGGTTCGTGGTCCTCACCTGAACACCTCAAGAAAACGGCGCTGTAAGTAAATCGGAGATGACCGAGTGGGTCATGGCCGGCGATCTTCCCGTCGTGACCCCGCCCCCCTACCCTGTGACCTGCGGTGGTGCGGCTGGTGACCATCCTGGGGGTGGTGTGGGTGGTGGGCTGACCATCGACCATCCGCCGCCGGTCTTGACGGTTCACGATCTTGGATAGTTCATGTTCATGCATGCATGATCAATGG
>WNGN01000379.1_pt1 | contig 26897 bp, 23 predicted proteins | sample 5400561 | NCBI WGS metagenome assembly WNGN01 (sample SAMN13153379, study PRJNA577476) | soil metagenome | isolation source: 115 cm soil or saprolite under Garry oak tree replicate 2 | place: USA:California | collected 2016-06-15 | reverse complement strand
ACGGGGTGTCTTCGTTCTTTCACTTCAAGCAGGGAGTGCAGGGGGCGAAGCCTCCTGCCGGGGTACGGGGTGTCCCCGTTCTTTCCCTTCCCTCTCAGCGGGCCGCAGGCCCGCCAAAAGAATTATAAGTGAATCTCATTCTCCTATCCTTGACAGAAACCATATAGTCATGTTATGAGGAGATGGCTAACTCCTCTCGCGAGACGAGCGTGACAGAAAAGTAAGAAAGAGAGCAAAACATGTATCCATGGTCAGGCGACCTTCGAGGACGTTACGAAGAATTGATATTTGAAAGCAATGTACTCAAAGGCAACCCTCTGGGCGACCCTTATCAACGCCCATTGTGGGTATACCTGCCTCCCGGCTACGACGAAGACCCCGGCAGGCACTACCCGGCAATCTATCAAATCCAGGGTTTGACCGGCCAGCTAGATATGTGGCGCAATCGCGCTCCCTTCAGGAAGAACTTTCCCGAACTGGCAGATGAATTGTTCGCAAAGGGCGAAGCCCCGCCTTGTATCATCGTCTGGGTAGACTGCTGGACCTCCCTTGGCGGGAGCCAGTTTCTAGACTCTCCCGCCACTGGTCGCTACCATACCTACCTGTGTGATGAAATAGTCCCCTGGATCGACAGTCATTACCGGACACTGCCGCAGCGCGAGCACCGGGGTATCGCTGGCAAGTCGAGCGGCGGCTATGGTGCTATGGTCACCCCCATGCTGCGGCCTGACCTGTGGGGTGGACTTGCCACCCATGCCGGGGACGCGCTTTTCGAGATGTCCTACCTGCCCGAGTTCCCCAGGTCCGTGCGGGCATTGCGGGATCACTACGCAGGCTCATTTGAAAAATTCTGGGAGGATTTCCGCAGTCGCCCCGCCTTTTCTAAGGAGAGCGATGGATACTTACTGAACGACTGGTGTATGGCTGCCTGCTATTCTGCTGACGAAGATGGTACAGTTCATCTTCCCTACGACATCGCAACAGGGCAGCTTATCCCTGCGGTGTGGGAGAGGTGGCTGGCCAAAGACCCCGTGCGCATGGTAGAAGCCCACGCCGAGGGTTTGCGGTCTATGAAGGCCATCTACATCGATGCAGGCAAGCGCGACGAATTCTTCCTCGACCTCGGGGCGGAGGCGTTCCGGCGTGCCCTCGCAGGTATTGGTATCACCAGTGTATTCTTCGAGTTATTCGATGCGACCCACATGAGCATCGAATATCGTTACCCCTTGAGCCTCAAGTATCTCGCAGAGCGGCTCTCAACTTGATCGAATCTAGATAGCGGCATGGAGACCACAGTTCTTCATGCGGCTGTCATGGAAACTCAATATAACCGTTTCTCACAGGAGGGTAGGTCTACATCGATAAGAAAATCGCCTACAACAGGAGGATGGCGCAAAACGTAGATAGTTGGGAAAGGAGAGACAAGTATGACAACAACACATCGCGATAAAGACATAGAGCGCTTCGATCAATGGGCAAACACCTACGAACATTCCTGGCTGCAGCGAGCCTTTTTTGATCGGGCACATCAAGCAACGCTTGCCTTGGCAGCAGGTATCGTCCATCAGCCTGTGAGCGTCCTTGATATCGGCTGTGGAACAGGAAAACTGTTGCGTCGAGCCACTACCTATTGGCCAGAGGCACACTTGATCGGCGTAGACCCGGCCAATGGCATGATCGAGATGGCAAAACGCTTGACTCCCAATGCCACTTTCTCTACAGGCATGGCGGAAGCATTGCCGCTACCAGACGCCTCGGTTGACCTGGCTCTCTCCACCACCTCTTTCCACCACTGGCAGGACCAGGCAGCAGGCATACGCGAGATAGCACGCGTGCTCCGTCCTGAGGGATACTTTATCCTTGTGGATGCCTCCTTCCCATACTGGTTAGTGCGAGTTGTTCGTCTGAAGCGCTTTCATAGCCCCGCTCAACTGCGAACGCTCTTCATTCAAGCGGGATTACATGTCCAGACGCAGCAAACACTCGCCTGGCGCAGATGGCTTGCCACTGTTGGAAAGAAATGAAGAGGCAATACCCAAATACCTTTCTCTTCTGTACGTGCACAGAATGAGGTAGGTCTAAGGGACCAAAGGACATGTTATGCTTCCTCAATCGGACCAAAGACGTAGAGATGGGTCAAAGTCAGGGATTCCACTCTATAGTTCGGCTGCTCTAAAGCAAGGAAAGAAGGCACATGCTGGACTCTTTATGATTCAGTGGAAAGGACAGGAATTTTGGCAAAGCACACCCTTGCAGCAGAGCCATAGTATACATAAGAAGCAATGATTCATGCCTGGCTGGTGGAGCATACATTCAAAGGAGCTGTTTCATGGCAGAAAAGCGATATTCACCTGAGTATTTACAGGCCCGCGTAGAAGATGTTCAGTCCTTAGCAATCAAACTTACACAGTTCAGCCAGACGTTGAATCCGGTAGAGCTTGCGCTTCTCATGGAACTCGTTAAACGCTGTATGCCTTCTATAGATGTTCAAAGCTCTGAGGCCCTTGCCGCCACCCCTGCGGTGTTCGGCGCCTGGATCAATTCAATCGTCCCCGGCGAATCGCGCTGGTACCCTGAATAATTGTCAAGGGACAAAATTCGGCACACCATTGAAGGTGGTAATATGTTCTAGTAAGATGTGAAAGCGCTGCTTGTCCTCCTGGAAATTCAGCTTGAAGTGGGACCTGACTGCTCGAGTATATGCTCCAATGCATGCATCGAGCGACCTGAACTTACCATAGTCAAAAAGCCGGTTCTCTTTGTCCCTCATGCACATATCGCACAATTGCCGGGTAATAGGTACAGCACATTCAAATCGCCTCGAACGATCGCTCCCTTCAAAGATCATAAATGGCTGTCGCTCAAATCTATATGGCAGCGTAAGCAAGCGCTTTACATGAGCGTTTTTGGTGAATTGAAGAACATCGCAGTAATGATCCGAAAAAGGGTCATATAGAAGCTTTTTCTCAGGTATATATTCCAGGACAGTATCGATCTCGATGAAGCCTATCAGGTAAAGCGCTCGTTGCCCTCTAATAAAGCTAGCGCTGTCACAGTCATATCGTGCCAGGTTAGCCAGAAAGAATAGCAGATCACCTGGCTGAGCATACCTGAGGCTGCTTGCCCGCGCATTTGAATATGGAACGTCCCCGTAGGTAAACGTAGCATGGCAAGCATCATTAGTATTGTTGAAATTGGGATCATAGTGGACGACGCGGTTCGCAAATTCATCCTGCAACTTATGCGAAAACAAGGACAGCAGCTTCTGTGATGAGTTGTAGCAAAAGAGATCTCCGTAGGTAATCGGTTTGATGCCTGCTCTTATACACTCTCCAATGTCGCCTTCCTCGGGTATAGGTACAAACTCGAAGCGGGCATCGGGAAAAACAGGGCTGCGGAGTTTGTGAGCCAGGTTTACCCCAACGTTCACTAAATAAACATGCTGGTGGTCTCGTACTGACTTCTGCTGCCTTGCTTTAGCGACGCTCACTGCTTCGCCCAATCACTCAGCAACGCCTTGGCTGCATTATGTCCTGGCGCGCCCATTACGCCGCCGCCCGGATGCGAACCCGAGCCGCACAGGTATAACCCTTCGATAGGGGTGCGATAGCGGGCGCACTCGGGTGCGGGGCGTAGTGAAAAGAGTTGATCCGGCGTAATCTCACCCTGGAAAATGTTGCCATTGGGCAGTCCGTATCGCCGCTCGATATCGACCGGGCTGAGTACCTGGCGGTGGATAACGGCATCGGCAAAGTTTGGCGCGAACCCGGTCATCGTAGCGATAATGCGATCCGCCATCTCGTTTTTCACCTCGTCCGACCATTCACGACCTTTGAGATGATACGGAGCATACTGGCAGAACATAGAAATTGTGTGGTAACCGGCAGGTGCAACCGAAGGATCCGTGGCCGACTGCATATAGGCTTCAATATACGGCTTTTTAGACAATTCACCATGAGCGGCATCCTCGTATGCCTCTTGCACCCAGTCCGGTGTCGGGCTGATCTCGCACGACCCCGCATGCTGCAAACCAGGAGCGGTTCCCGGGAGGCACTTGAAGCTCGGTAACTCCTTCAATGCGATATTGACCTTTATCACGGCGCTGTCCGTCTTGAACTGTTTGATACGTTGTAGAAAATGCTTATCAAGTTCAGCATCAGCGCAGAATTGCAGGAAGGTGCGCTTGGGATCGGCATTTGAGAGAACTGTCCCCGCGCGCAGTTCCTCACCATTTTCCAGTCGCACACCTTCGGCTCGCCCGTTATGAACAAGTATCTTCTCGACAGGCGAGTTGGTGCGAATCACTGCGCCGTGAGCCTCGGCCGACGCTGCCATAGCAAAACTGATACGTCCCATGCCTCCGCGCACATAGCCCCACATGCCATGCTGACCGTTGACCTCGCCAAACATGTGATGCCATACGACATAGACGGAGCCTGGGGTCTTTGGGCCAATAAAGGAGCCGATGACACCCTGACCCGCAAACGCTGCGCGCACATAGTCAGACTCAAAATAATCTGCGAGCATATCGTAGAAGCTGCCGAACATCAAGCGGCGATAAATTTCTTCGTCTTCCCCGCGAAAACGCGCCGCCAGGTCCGCTACCGAGGGTGGTTCTTCGAGTAAGATAGGCTTGAGGATCTCAGATGCGCGGTCGAAAAAGCGCAAAAATTCGCGATAGGCCTCGGCGTCATGGGGGGAGAATCGATGGATGCCCTCCACCGTTTTCTCTGTACTCGCACGGATGAAGAGATAGTTACCATCTGGAAATGGGGTGAACATCTGTGGATCCTTGACATAGGCCTCGAAGCCGTAGCGGTGCAACTCCAGGTCGCGGATGATCTCAGGTCGTAGCAGGCTCACTACGTAGGCGCAAGGAGACATGGTGAAGCCCGGAAATGGTTCTTCTAAAGTACATGCGCCGCCCACACGGTCTCGCTGCTCCAGGACAACTACTTTCTTTCCTGCACGCGCAAGGTAGCCTGCCGCGACGAGACCATTATGTCCTGCGCCAATAATGATTGCATCGAATTGTCCGTTCTGATTAGCCACGATGGTAACTGCTACCTTTCTTGTACGCGAATATGATTCTACATACGTGATTGGTTGTTCCTGGTTCATCCCTAGGTGCCTCTGGGCCGAAGCCTTCCAGGTCTTACCCCAAGTCCCCAGGCGATTTGGGTCCCGTCATAGCCACTACCGGGACCACCCTGTCAGTTACGGCCCGACAAGGCGAAGGGCCTCCTGTAAAATGTTCTGGCTCGCATTCTCATCACGATCGCCTGTGTAGCCACAGGCTGGGTTTGCGCACCTATAGATGCGCTCGTCCAGGGTGAGATCGGATCGACGCGAGCCACAGCAGTGACACACTTGGCTCGATGGGTAGAAGCGTCCCACTTTCACCAGCGCGCCCCCTGCGTGTGGCACTTTGCTTTCGAGCAGCTCCACAAGGGTTCCTAATGCTGCGTCTGAAAACGAGCGCGACAGGCAGCGATTCTGTATGAGCCCCTTGATGTGCAGATCTTCCACCGCAACCAACCTGCTGGTCTTGGCCACCTCAGTGGTCAGCTTGTGCAGAAAATCAGCACGCAAACAGGCGATGCGATAATGCAGCCGGGCCAGCTTGCTCTTCGTCTTTTGCCAGTTTCTCCCGCCCTTGCTTCGTCGTGCCAGTTCCTTATTCAAGCGGCGGAGTCTTTTCAACAGATGGCGTAGCGGTCTTTGGTTTTCGTACCGCCGCCCGTCTGAGAGCGTGGCGAGCCGATTGAGTCCGACATCGATGCCAACCGGGGGACAGTGATTTTCCGGCACCACATCGGGCATTTCCACCGTGATCGACACAAACCACCAGTCCGCCGTTTTGCTGATGCGTGCCGAGAGTATTTTGCCGGAGAAACGGAGCTTCTCCACCATATTGACGCGCCCCAACTTTGGCACGTCGATCCAATGATCCCCCACGGTGAACTTATCGTTTGCCAGATAAAAGGATTTGCGCGAGCGTTTCTTGCTCTTGAACTTGGGGTAGCCCGTCTTGCGCCCGGCTTTGCGTCCCTCAAAGAAATTTTTGAAGGCGGCGGCCACATCCATAAAGGCTCCCTCAATGGCGCACTTCGTGACCTCATAGGACCAGGGGAACTGCTCGCGTCGGATGGCGTTGAACTGCTTTTTCAGGGCCGTCGCATTCGGCTTGCCCCCGGCTTCATACTGCGTTTTCCATTCTGCCAACGCCCAGTTGAACACGAAGCGGGCCGTGCCAGCAGCACGAGCAAAATAATGCGCCTGTTCAGACGTTGGATGGAGCCTGATCTTGTGCGCTTTGAGCATCCTTGATGGCTTCCTCTTGCGATCCCATTTCTGGATCGTTTTCACCGACACACCCACTCGTTTTGCAAAGTGTTATGGTGTATACGTAATTCCATGTTAACACATATTTGCGTAGAAAACCAAGAGCTAGCTGTACCTCTTGAGGTAATGCCGTATAGACTGGGTAGATGGAAATAGTATAACAGGCTTATATTATGAGTTGGAACATAGTATACGCCTGACAGCATGGATTTTCTTATCGTGAGGTGCCTTTATGCAGCTACGTCCCTATGGCGATACCGCCAACGACGGTATTGTACAGATCTCATTTACTCTTCCCCTACCTCTTGATTCTCGAGCACGTGAGACTGCCCGGCGTTACGCGATGCTGATGGGTGTCAGTAATCCACTGGTGGCCCACGCGGAAAGTATAGATAAGCAATTCTCTTTTTTTATCGTGTATGGCGCGTGTACCCACACTATGGGGGGGCGTAGGCACCCTGCCTGGGGGGCGGGTATCCCGATGTATCGTGGGACCGCGATTCATCGCGCCGGGGGTGGGGCAGAACCCACATTCATTTCTTAATCTCCATAATATCCTGGCTCACGCCTCCGTGCTATACGTTCCTGCCCCATTATCATTGACACTTTCGTAAATGTGGTATTACCGGCAGCTATAGTCTTGTTCTTATGCAAATCCTGCATCATCTGTGCAATCGTCACCAGTCGAAAGCCTCGTGATCTGAGCCCGCGAATGACGTAGGGGAGCGCCGCTACCGTCTGCGAGCGATTTCCTCCACCGTCGTGCAGTAGTATGATCGCACCGTTACGGGCGAGCCCGAAGATACGCTTGACGATGACGCTCATTCCTGGTAGTTGCCAGTCGCGCGCCTCGTCATTCCAGATCACGGTAGTGAGACCGAGGTGATAGGCCTGTGTCAGGACAGGAACACTCATGATTCCATAGGGTGGACGGAAGTATATTGGCCGCACTCCAGTTACCTCTTGAATGGTATTGGAAGTACTTACTAGCTGAAACCTGATAGATGCTTCAGACAACAAAGCCATATCGGGGTGTGACCAGCTATGATTCCCTACGACATGTCCTGCATTATACTCCTGCTTGACGAGGGCGGGATATGCTGCGACCTGCCGCCCAATGCAGAAGAATGTGGCCTTCACATTGTATTTCTGCAGGATTCTGAGTATCAGGGGCGTATAATAGGGATTGGGACCGTCATCAAAGGTGAGTGCAATTTCTGGTAAAGAGGCATTACCACTGTAGAGTAGGCGATTCTGTGCTTGGAGCTTTGCTATCGCCTGAAATAGTAAGGGAGGCAGTGGTCCAGTTGGCGATGGACTGGGAACGGGTGTTGGCGTTCGCACGGATATTGGACTAGCACCATGCCGTGATGACGACCTCAGTATATCAAGGTAAGTAGCTGTGCTGGCGCCCGGTTCATTTGCTACCGAACCTGCAAGTGTCACTGTGAGCAGCCCGGAGATGCCGAGCGTAACGACCAGAGCAGCTGCCAGGGAAATGCGCGCTATGAGTGCCTTGTGAAGGCGCGTGTACAAACTACGCCTTTCAGTGCCCTGCATATCCATAGCAAGCAGACCCTTCTAAGCATTTAGCTGAAAATTTAACTCATGCTCATTGATGCCATGATCTGATCCTCTGCAAAAAGAAACGATAAGCCACAACCTTTTCGGAATATTACATCGCTAGATCAATATAATTCATCGCTTCCATCTTATCATAAATCTCAGCAAATCAGCGCACTGTGAGGCAGTTTCCCCAGCCTTTCCGATGACCCCGGGAGATAACCTGGAAAGTTTTTACACCCCAGCACGGGTATTAGTTTCCCTACTTATAATGATACTGATAGTTGCTGACTGTACTACGGGAGAGTAAAGCGATGTTACTACTGCCATGACTCTCACGTTCAGCCTATTGGGGGAAGAGTACCGCATAACGGTGTAGCCCAGAATGACTATCGGTATTATCTTATGCAGCTGCTAGGAGGCCAGGGAATGCGGATACACATATCATATCGGAGAGTAACAAGTCTATACGCTGTTTTTGCTATTGTGATGTGTTGTATTTTGCTGGCACTTTCAGGCTGTGGTAATCCAGTTAAAGGTAGCATAGTTCCATCTACACAAAAAACCCCAAGGTCGTCACCTACATCGCTGCCACTACATTCAAGAATAGGTGCACCAGAGGTCACCACAGAAAGTATACTTCGTGCACAACTAGCGAGAGTACAGCAGATTATGGCAGGCATGTCGCTCGACCAGAAGCTTGGCCAGCTCATCATGCTGGAGTATCTGGGCAATAGCTACGAGGGAAGCGGACTGCAATACATGATTGCCAGGCAATTCGTTGGCGGCTTTATGTACCAGGAGAGTAACCACAATTTTGATGCTCCCTATGATAAGATCAGCCAGGTCGCAGGGTTTTCTCGCCGCGCAATGAATGATGCCCGTATCCCGCTGCTGATCGCAACGGATCAAGAAGGTGGCCAGGTCAACCGCCTGTACATATTTCATGGTTACCTCCCTACTGCCGAGGCAATGGCCGCGACGGGTAATCCACATGTGGCGCTCGACCAGGGAACCCAGGCCGCCAAATGGATGTTACAACTGGGGATTAATGCCGACCTGGCTCCTGTTGTTGACGTACATACTGTTGACCCGCCTGTACTCCAGTCAAGGATGTTTGGCAGCGATCCCAAGTCGGTTGCGCTCTACGCCGGTGCATACCTCAATGGCCTGCAAAATAACGGTGTAATGGGATGTCTCAAGCATTTCCCAGGTTTGGGGGCCGTGACCTCGGACCCGCACGATGGTTTGCCCACGATCACGCGAAGCCTAACAGAACTGGAAAAAATTGACCTTGCTCCATACAAACTGATGATCCAGAAATATCACCCTGCGATGATTATGTCCACCGATGTTCTCATGCCTGCTATCGACCCTTCTCTACCCGCTGAATTATCATATAAGGCAATTACTGGTATTTTACGCGGCGAATTAGGTTACGATGGGGTAGTGGTTACCGATGGCCTCTACATGGCAGGCATCAGCGATAAATGGAACTTAAGCCAGGCCGCAGTCCTATCCATTCTGGCAGGTGATGATATAGTGGAAGGCCCATATACCCCCTCGCAGGTAGCCAGTGTTGTCACGGCTCTCAAACAGGCGATACAGCATGGAAAGTTAACGATCGATCGCATTAACCAATCGGTGCAGCGCATCTTGCTCATGAAGTTGCAGTATGGGGTTATCCATATGTCCGGACTCTGAGGGTGTGACATAAATCGGTGTGCCATCTTGTGCAGACCAACTTTCCATTGCACCAGGTGAGCCTTTCCACTGCACGACATGAACCTTTCCACTGCACTGGCGAGCCTTTCCATTGCACGATGCGGGTTTCCATTGCACTCGGCAGGAAAAAGGCGATCTATTGATGAGTGCAAAAAAGCGCCGCAAGCTCTGCAATAGACTGTAGAGACGCCCTCCCAGATGCCATGTATTGATGGCAGCCGGGCTCCGTGGCTCTGTTTCTTCATCATGTATTCACATCACCCTCTCAAAAAGGGGAGAGCGCACGAGCAATTTGTCCGTTCCATGGCGGTAGTCCGTAATCATTGGCCAGACATAGACATCTAGGCGTAGTGCCTGCATCCTCGGTGTGCCATCTCCTGGCACCATATCGTCCCACGCAAGCTGGTCGGAACGAAACTCCGTCGCCAGGCACGAGAAAAAGGGCCGCAGCGGGAGCGTTCCGTCGAGCAGAGCGAGCGGCGTTGCACACTCCCCTGGTATCGGCGGTGAGTTGGTGACTCCCAGACAGGAGGCGAGCGAACTGGACTGTCCCCAGTAGCCAATCGCACGCAACAAGGGGCGCATCCTCTGCTCACTCTCTTGCGGCACTTGCACAAAGACGGTCATCGGTCCTCTCGCGTGTGCCATTTCCCGCACGATGATCGACTCCTGGATGGTCTCTCGCTTCTGCCTGTCCTCGCTCCACTTGTATCCTCGGATCCTCTGTTGCGAGATGGCGACGCGTTCGGGCGGGCGAATGCGTACCACAGCCGAGCGCAGGATGGGAAAAAGTTCATCGCGCACCCGGTCTCGCCCGAAGAGTTCTATGCCTGTCCGTAGTAGCGCCAGGCGCACCGTTACCGGTCCAGGGGCGGGCATGGCGGATGCGCTATTCATACTGCTCATCGGGATACGGCACGAGTAGGTGGAGGGGAAATGATAGTCAGCCGCTATCCACACCCTGGACACCTGCTGCTCGGCCGCTTGTCCCTGTTGCACTGGTGCTATCTGCCTTCTCCTTTGCATCATTACCTGGATATCTCCTTCCTCCAATATGGATGGAGCTCGAGAACAGAGGTCGCGATGAGGGTGTTCATTAACCTGTAGAAGGCATCGATGGTCTCAAACGGGTACATCATGCACGTCTCGTCTGTCATCCCCCCAATCGCATGACAAAGTCGCTCTCGAGTGCTGAGTAGAGGGGTGCGCGACCAACGTTCGTCCGCACCATCAGAGCCCCCTTGAGCCCTGTCAAGTGGGGAAGCATGGTGGCTACGAGCGCACCATCCGGGCTCACCAGGGAATCTCGCAACGCCCGCAGGACCGCGCGGTGCCTCTTTTCACGCAGGGCTTGATCCTTCACGAAGAGGAGCCACCGCTCGGTATCGGCGCCAATGCCTGCACACGTGTAGCTGGTACAAACTTTCCTGGGCAAACCGCCCCACATCTCGCTTCATCCATACATATGCTGTACATTGGCCGCTTGTGAGATGCTCGACTCCAGTGCCTTTTGACTCCAGAAAAGGCTCGTGGATCTCTTTTCGTTTTTCCTGTCTGACGTGGTTTCCAGCTTCGCCTGTTCGCCCCAAATATGCTATGCTAGAGGCAGAGAGAACAGGGGGTCTGGGCCCATTTGGCAGTGTCCCAGACCCCCAGACAGGCGTTCACCCACGGAGCGGGCACCCCTGACAGTCACGAGTGTAGCGGATAGGTCCTGGGCCAGTCAGTGTTCATGAGCTGACCTCTCACTTCCTATTGTCTTTGCTTCGCCGGGTCACGCAGAACGGAGATCGCTCGTGAAGAGACATGTGTACCGTGAGCGAGACTATGCCTTTGGTCAGTTGGTGCTGACGCTGCGCGCCACCATCGGCCTGACGCAAGCGGGGCTGGCCGAGCCCCTCGGCGTCACCCGGCGCGCGGTGGCGGAGTGGGAGGGAGGCCTCAGCTACCCCAAGGCCGAACGCCTCAAACAGCTCATCGCCCTGGGGATGCGAGCCTCCGCCTTTGCCGCCGGGCGCGAGGAAGAGGAAATCCGCGCGCTGTGGCGTGCGGCACACCAGAAGGTGCTGCTGGATGAGGCCTGGCTGCAGGACCTGCTCGCCCCTGCTGCGCCCGTTCAGCTTTCCCCCCGGGCCGGGACGCCTGCTGCCCCGGCTGATCTGGAGCCTGCCGACATCGCTCGCGTCGATCTAGTGGAAGCGCTCGACGTGAGCCACTTCACGGGCCGCGAGGTGGAAGTGGCCGAACTCTCCCACTGGATCGTGCACGAGCGCTGCCGCCTGGTGACGCTCGTGGGCATGGGCGGCATCGGCAAGAGTATGCTGGTCTCCTACCTCGGTCAGCACCTGGCTTCCCAGTTCGAGGCGGTGCTGTGGCGCTCGGTGCGCGACGCCCCTCCCTGCGAGGAGCTGGTCGCCGACTGCCTCACCTTCTTCTCCCAGACGCCGCCCGCTGCATTTCCCACCTCTCTTGAGCAGCGCATCACGCAGCTCCTGGCTCGCCTGCAGGCGAGCCGCTGCCTGCTGGTGCTCGACAACCTGGAGACGCTCCTGTCGAGCGATGACCGCGAGGGTGGGTACCTGCCGGGTTACGAGGGCTACGGACGGCTGATCGGGCGCCTGGCCGAGTCGGCCCACCAGAGCTGCGTGCTGCTCACCTCGCGCGAGAAGCCCAGGGAGATCGAGCCGCTGGAAGGGGTGCGCTCCCCGGTGCGCTCGCTGCGCCTCTCTGGCATGGACGAACAGGCCGCGCAAGAGCTGCTCAGCGACAAGGGGCTCAGCGGCACACCAGCTGCCTGGCAGCGCCTCGTCGCCAGCTACGCGGGCAATCCGCTGGCCCTCAAGATCGTGGCGCAGGCGGTCTCCGACCTCTTCGGCGGAGATCTCGACCGCTTCCTCGAGGAGGGGGAGCTGATCTTCAACGGCGTCCGGCCCGTGCTGCGCCAGCAGATGGGGCGGCTCTCTGCGCTAGAGCACCTGCTGCTCACCTGGCTGGCCGTGCTGCGCGAGTGGACGCAGCTGGACACGCTCGTGCAGGTGCTGCATCCCCGGGTGCGGCGCGCGCAACTGCTCGAGGCCCTGGAGGCGCTCTTGCGGCGCTCGCTCGTGGAGCGGGGGCAGCAGGCCAGCTTTGGCCTGCAATCGGTGGTGATGGAGTACCTCAGCGATGAGCTGGGCGAGAATCTCAGCGAGGAGATCGTGCTGGGCGACCCGCAGCAGCTGCGCCGGGTGGCCCTCGCGCAGGCGCAGGCTAAGGACTATGTGCGAGAGATCCAGGTGCGCCTGCTGGCGCAGCCCCTGCTTGAGCGGCTGCGCGCCGAACTGGGAGCCGACGCGCCGGTCGAGGCGCATCTGCTGCGCCTGCTGGAGCTGTTCCGTGCCGAGGACGCGGCCACCCAGGGCTATGGTCCCGCCAATGTCCTCAGCCTGCTCACAGAGCTGCGCGGCCATCTACGCGGCCTGGACCTCTCGCGGCTTTCCATTCGCGGGGCCTACCTGCAAGGCGTCGAGCTGCAGGACGCAAGCCTGGCTTTCGCCCTGCTGCGTGAGTGCGTCTTTACCGAGCATTTCGATGCCATCACCGCAGTGGCCATCAGCAAGAGCGGGCAGTACTGGGCCGCAGGCAGGCGTGGGGAAGTGCGGGTGTGGCGCGAGGCAGGCCAGATGTTACACCTGGTCTGGCAGGCCCATACCGACCAGGTGCACTCCATCACCTTCAGCCCACACGAACGCACGCTGGCCAGCGGGAGTCTCGATGGCAGCGTCAAGCTGTGGGACATCGAGAGTGGTACCCTGCTCTGGTCGAGCTGGCAGACGAAGGGCACCACCTGCCTGGCCTTCGCCCCCGATGGCAGCCTGCTCGCCAGTGGGGGACTGGATGCCACCGTCCGGCTCTGGGACCCGAAGTTGGGCACCCTCCTTGAGGAGCTGCTGCATCCCGGCCCGGTTTTCGCGCTGGCCTGGAGCCCGGATGGGCACCTGCTCGCCAGTGGAGACTTCGCGGGCACGATTCGGCTCTGGCAGAGGCAGCCGGCCGGGCCGGCTCGCTGCATCGAGATCCTCTCTGAGCATGGCAACTGGGTACGGGGATTGGCCTTTGCCCCAGACGGCAGCCGACTCGCCAGCGCGAGCTGGGATGGCTCCGTCAAGCTGTGGGACCTGGCCAGTGGACGCTGTCTCGAGACGCTTGAGGAGCATACCGAACGGGTGCAAACCTTGACCTGGAGTCCGGATGGAGGCACGCTGGCCAGTAGTGGTTGGGACACAACTATTCGGCTGTGGAATGGCCAAGAGGGCACATTGCGGGCGGTGCTGCAGGGTCATAGCGCCATTGTGTACGGCCTGGCTTTCACCCCCGACAGCCGCCACCTGCTCAGTGGCAGTGACGATGGCACACTGCGGCTGTGGGACGTCGAACGTGCGCAGTGCGTGCGCGTCCTGCAGGGCTATGCGGCCTCCCTCTACGACATCGCCTGGAGTCCGGACGGCACAGAGATTGCCGGTGCTGGCTCCGAGACCGTCGTGAGCCTCTGGGAGGTGGCAAGTGGGAGGCCGCGAGGCGTGCTGCGCGGCCATCGCTTGACGGTGTACGGCCTGGCATGGAGTCCCGATGACAACCTGCTCGCCAGTTCCGGCTGGGATAGTGCCATACGACTCTGGGATCCAACCACCGGGACCTGTGTGCAGGTTCTGCGGGACCTCGACCACCCCGACGCCCTCTTCTATGGTGTGGCCTGGAGTCCAGACGGGGAGGACCTGGCCTGCGGAACCTATCTGCAGGGAGTGCAGGTGTGGAATGTGACAGCGACAGCGCCCTCGGGGCGCTGGTCGAGCCGTCAGCTCCCGACCTGGATCCGTCGCGTGGCCTGGAGCCCAGATGGGACACGGCTGGTCGGAGGAGGTGATGATGGCTACGTGTATGTGTGGGACGCAGCGGATGGGACGCAGCTTGAGCGGCTGGCGGGGCATCAGGGAGGCGTCACGAACGTGGCCTGGAGCCGCGATGGCACGAGACTGGCCTCAGGTGGCAGCGGCCAGGGGCAGGGAGACAGCGGGGAGCTGCTCGTGTGGGATGCGCACAGCGCAAAGCCGGTGCATGCCTTTGTGGGGCATCCGGGAGTGGTCTCTGCGGTGACTTGGGCTCCGAGCGGGGAGAGGCTGATCAGTGGAGGCAGTGACGGCCGGCTGCGCTGGTGGCAGATGCCGAGCTTGGAGTGCGTGCGAGTGCAACAAGCGCATCCGGGGATGGTGCATTCGCTCAAAGTGAGTCCCGACGGCCGCCTGCTCGCCAGCTGCGGGGATGATGGAGCCATCATGCTCTGGAACCTCGAGAGGGGCGAACATCTGCGCACCCTGCGCCGTGACCGACCCTATGAGCGGCTCAATATCACGGGCATCCAGGGCCTGACCCAGGCCGAGATCGCCACCTTGCGTGCCTTGGGGGCCACTGAGGATACTGCCACGGAGAGCCCCTAGCAGAGGTCCCTCTCTTTGGGTCGAAAAAATCTTCGCAGAAGAACCTTGAGCTTCTTAATTCCCTGCTACCCCTCCTGCAGGATCAGTAGTCGCTGCTGGGCGAGTCTCTCCAGCCAAGTAGGTGCAGACAAGCGTGATGACCGCCATGCCGACGATGTAGAGGGCAATTGGCCAGGAAGCATTGTTGAACTGAGCAAGGAGGGCAGTAGCGATAAATGGTGCGAGTCCACCAGCGAAGATCGCGGTTATCTGGTAACCGAGCGATGCTCCACTATAGCGGACATTTGCGCCAAACAACTCGCTAAAGAAGGCCGCCTGTGGACCATACATGATGCCAGTACCACCGACTCCAATGGCCAGTGCTAGAGCGATGAACACTGGTGACTTCGTATCGACAAGCCAGAAGACGGGGAACGCCATCAAACCAACAAAGGCTGCACCCGCCAGGTAGACAGGCAATCGTCCAAAGCGATCACTCAACCAGCCTGCTACCAGAATAGTGACGCCCATTGCGACTGCTCCCCACAGGATGTCATTGAGCATTGTGCTGGCCGGGACCTTTAGTATCTTACTGCCGTAGGTGACCATGAAGGTGATATAGATGGCACCCGCTCCATTGGTCACAAAGAAGGCACCCGCTGCCAAGACCACGCTCTTGAAGTTGGTGCGGATCACATCGAGCACAGGCATCCTGGCTATCGTACCGGTTTCTCTTACTCTCTCAAAGTCAGGCGTTTCTGCAATCCTCAGCCGGATAAATAAACCGACAGCGACTAGCACAATACTGAGCAGGAAGGGTATCCTCCAGCCAAAAGCCAGAAAACCTGTCGTTGGGAAGGATGATGCAACTACACTGAAGATCAACGATGAGAGCAGAAGCCCTGTCGGGACACCAAGCTGCGGCCAGCTGCCGTAGAACCCGCGCCTGGCTGCAGGTGAATGTTCTGTCGCTAGCAGCACTGCGCCACCCCATTCTCCTCCCACCGCAAACCCCTGTGCAAAGCGCAGGATGACAAGTAGAACAGGTGCGATGATACCGATGTCCTTATAGGTCGGTAGACAACCGACAAGGAATGTTCCAATCCCCATAATTAAGAGCGTCAGGATGAGCATCTTCTTGCGACCAAGTCTATCGCCGAAATGGCCAAAAACGATGCCACCAACAGGACGTGCAGCAAAACCGACCCAGAAGGTGGCGAAGGCAGACAACTGGGCCGCCAGCGGAGAAAGTTTCGGAGAGAAGAATAGTGGGCCTAAGACTAAGGCGGCTGCGGTTCCGTACAGGAAGAAATCGCACCATTCGATGGACGTGCCTATCCAGCTGGCTATCGCCACCCGCACGATCGGTGAATTTCCTCGGGACACGTGGGTCACGCTCATGATTACCTCTTACCATGACTCTCATGGAGGTTGTAGAGTTCTTCAACTGAAAGATGAGGAGCCGCTCGCGTAATTCTGGCCATGAGAACCTCCTTGAACCTGAACAACCACCTGGTTTCCTCATTCTCTCATATTCCTGGCTTAGGTCGCAACTTGGTATTAAAGGCGAGGAGACGGAGCACAGCAGGCGGGGAGAGCTCACCCAAGGCCGCGAAGAAGCGCTCCTGCGCAAGACATGAGCAGGAGGGGTCGCACGACTCCCCGCGCTCGTCTCGGCCTGGACGCGCACTGGGGAGTCGTCAAGGAGTTGATCCAACATCTGGCCGGGTTTCAGAGCCAGAACTCCTCCAGGAGCGTGTGGCTTGGTTCCCTACTGGAGGAGCTGGAATCCTGCGGTCTCAATGCGCACACTCTCCACAGAGTACCAACAGCCCCACCCACGGATCATCACCCGGAGTTGCCCCTTCCTCCTGCTGATGGCCACCACCGGCCCCATGGGACAACTGACTCGCGACGTGCCCAGGAAGGCTTGGTCCCGCAGGGCCGCCTTGATCTGGCGGATATTCGTTGATTGCATGTGACGCTCCTTTCATGATACGCTGGTGCGCGACGCGCTCACCTGTCCCCTTCACATGATTGATGGTGTTCTGTCTCGTGAGTGGGAGCGGCGCCAGGTGGCGTGAGCACAAAGAGCTGGTGGTAGGGAGCAGGTGACGAGATCTCACAGAAGTGCCTATCTACTTCAGACCATTAGATCCACGGCAACAGGAAGTGCTGTGAGCGACCAGTCACGAAGATCATCACTCCTACGGGGAGTATACTTGGTGGTGACCAATGCACGCGCCAAGGGGTCCTGTTCGGCCTCTATTGCGTGGTGTGGGCGATTGCAGCTTCATCCTACCCCGCCCCGCAGCGCTTTGGTGGGGCTTTCTTGGGAGTGCTGCTCTTCCTGCTGGCTTTCGTATATGTTCGCGTGCTCCGCCCCGATGAGCAAGCTGGCTCTAGCTCTCCTTCGAAATAAGATACAGTGAAACCATAGGCGACAGATGCAGCTCTCTTCGCGTAGGTTTTACCCTCTGTAATCTAGTGACCCCAGTCAGAGTAGTGCAGCAGCCTGGCATGAGGGCGGAGACTCGCCAGGGGCACCAGTTGTTCATGCTCTGCTTTGGCCGACAAGGCCATCATGCTTTGAAGGGACACATGAGCTGCTCATCCAAACGCCTCCCGATGTTTCCTGATAAATTCCTCAAGGCCCATTGGCTTGTGACCCGTGATGTTCTCGATCACACCATTCGTGCCGGAGAAAACGCCTGCCGCGTGATCTTGCGCGACTTCAAAGAGATGCTGTGCCAGGAAGGGTGAGTCCCTCTTCTCCCATTGCTCGCGGAACGCTTCAAGCGATATTCTTTCGTAGATGATTTTCCGCCCTAAAATATCTGAAATCTTCGCAAACGCCTCGGCGTAGGTGTACTCTTTGGGACCAAACAGTGGGTATGTTTTCCCTTGATGGGCTGATGGATTCTCGAGAATGCTCGCGATGAGACGAGCTTGATCTTCCGCCGCGATGGGCGCATGCTTGCTTTCGCCAAACGGCATTTGCACCAGACCGTCTTTGATGCTTTGCGCGTAGGAAAGAAACCATTCGGCAAAAAAGGTCGGTTGCAGATGGGTGACGGCAAGGCCAGACCAATCAAACACTCGTTCCGCCGTCCAGTGATTGAATGCCGCGTGACTCTTCGCTTCGCGCCTCGCGGAGATTTGCGACAGATTCACGACCGTTGAAACAGTCGCCTCTTTGGCGGCTTGAGCAAAGTAGGCTGTTGCCTCTATGAGGCCCGGAGCAATGGGATAGACGAAATAGGCTCCTGAAACGCCTTCAAGTGCGGGCCGAATCGTCATGAAATCGAGAAGATCACCCACGGCGATCTCTGCACCTCGTTTTTGTAATTGTGAACTGTGTTCGTCTTTCTTATGAACGAAAGCCCTCACTGTATGGCCTCGCTCAAGAAGAAATTCGACGACTTTCCTGCCGGTGTGTCCAGTGGCTCCCGTAATGAAAAACAGTTGTGAACGCATCGTGTTCCTCTCTGTCATGTGTTGCATAGCTTGGCGCGTTTCTGGAAGTCAAGCGCATGCTACGAGCATTCCTTTCGGTCAAGCAGTCCCCGCTTGCCGGCGAGGCGCTTCGTGTGAAAGGTAGCGTGGGCATCTCGATGAGACGCCCAGGACCAGGATCACTTACACCTGGGCCTGCCCGCCATCGACGAACAGTTCGATCCCGGTAATAAAACTGCTGTCATCCGAGGCGAGGAACACGACCGCTTTGGCGATTTCGTCAGGATCGCCAAGCCGCCCCAGCGGGACGGTGGTCACGAGTGACCTCACGATCTGCTTACTCTGTTCCTCCGTCTGCCCCAGGTTATTGATGAGCGGAGTGTTGGTCGAACCAGGGCTGACGGCGTTGACGCGGATCTGGCGGGCTTGCAGGTCCAGGGTCCAACTGCGCGCGAAGGAGCGGACCGCAGCCTTGGTCGCGCTGTACACACTGCTCCGAGGTAGCACTTTGATCGAGTTAATCGAAGCGGTCAGGATGATCGACCCGCCGTCCTGCAAGAGCAGCAGCGCCTTTTGCACCGTGAAGAGCAACCCCTTGACGTTGACGTTGAACGTGTTGTCGAAGTGGGCTTCAGAAATCTCCCCCAATGAAGCGAATTCCCTCCCAACACCGGCGTTGGCGAAGACGATATCGAGGCGGCCATGCTGCTGCTTCACCGTGGCATACAGGCGATCAAGATCCGCGAGCCGGGAGACATCCCCCTGAACCGCGGTCACATTCTTCCCGATCTGTCGCACGGCGGCATCCAGTTCGCGTTGCCGGCGACCGGTGATGTAGACATACGCACCCTCTGCGACGAAGCGCCGGGCAGTAGCCAGGCCGATGCCGCTGCTGCCACCCGTGATGACAGCGACTTTTCCTTCAAGTTTGGTCAAGATGTTTCTCCTCTCTTGAGAGCAATTCATAGCGCAAAGGCCCGAAAGCCGTGGTTTGGACCACTCCCTTCAATCGACGAGCCCATGCCTTCTCTGGTACCAGTCTAAGGAGGAGGCGCCATGAAAGCGTCATGAGCCTCGTCATGAACGGGAAATGCTGTCATATCGGTTTGCTATCCTGACGCAGATCAGGGATGATACATTGCCGGGCGTCCGGCGCCAGATACGCGTCGAGTTTCCCTGGTTCATAGTGCAGAGATAAAAGAGAAAGAGAGGGCATCTTGTGGCAGTGCTTCTGTTCTGAGAATCAGAGTATGGCACTGAGTCGTCAATACCGTATGCTTCCCTCCAAAAGATCCATTTCTCGCCCATCTTGCTGATTTCACTGCCATCGTATGAGTCATTCGGCACATGATGGTTCACCGTTCTGTCGCCTTCTCAGGGCGTACCGGGATGGTCGTCCTCCAGTGTGAGATGAAGAACAAAGAGCCGAGAACGAATCCAAGGGCACCAGGCGCTGGATCACATGGGCACCCAGACGGACGAGCGAATTCATCGGGAGTTCTCTCAGACAGTACCGTACAGCTTGCTTATTTCTCGAATATCTCACATCATGTGACTATCCTTCTTGAGGTCAGAGCAGGGACGCATCTTCGCCACCAGGGATGGGGATACGTGAAAGGGAGAGCTCCCGCACTATGTCGCATACAAAGCAGACTAGGCGTCTCACTCCTGCGTCGAGTGAGACGCTCCTTACCATGCTTGAGACGCTTCCCGGTGCCTTCTTTTTTCTCAATGATAGCGATACCATTGTGTATGCCAATGCGCAAGCGCAGGTCATCACCGGAGCCACACGAGAGGAGTTACATGGGAACCCCTTCTGGCGCAGCGCTCCACACCTGGTGAGCACCGCGCTCTATCAAGCCGTGCTCAAGACCAGGCAGACCCAGGAACCGACGGAAGTGGAGTATGGTTCTCCCGTGACCCGGACCTGGCTGCACGTGCAGCTCGCTCCGACCATGGGAGGGGTCATGTTGCATGTCCACCCGAGGAGAGCACCAGCCCGCCGCCAGGAGATGGTTCCCACCAGCCCGCCGCTCGCCGTTGCTGTCCTGGATGGGTTGCATGCCGGGATCGCGGTGCTGACGCCCGAGGGGATCGTGTTGGAGATCAACGAGGCACCCTTAGACGGCGCGCACCTCCGACGCGAGGAGGTGATCGGCCAACCGCTGACCCAAACCCCCTGGTGGTCCTTTACTCCTGCCGGTCAAGAGCAGTTGCGCGCAGCCATCGCGCGAGCCAGCACGGGCGAAACCGTCCTGTTCGAGACCCTGGTTCGCCCGCGGGAAGGCATGTTCCTGCACCTTGAGGTAGCGATCACCCCCCAGGTGAATGCGGACCACCACATCGAGTATCTCGTCATCGCCGGCATCGACATCACCGCGCGCAAGCGAGCCGAAGAGGAAATCCGTGTGCTGGTCGATGCCATCCCTCAATTGGTCTGGATGGCGCGCCCCGATGGCTCTGCTGAATACTGTAACCAACGCTGGTGTGACTATACCGGCATGACGTGCCAACAAGCCCAGGGGGACGGCTGGCTCCAGCCCATCCACCCTGATGACCAACAACGCACCCTGGGGGTATGGCAGCGTGCCCTCCAAACCGGCAGGCCCTATGAAGCAGAACAGCGCCTGCGCCATGGCACGACCGGAGACTATCGCTGGTTCCTGGTCAGAGCAGAGCCGTTCAAAGATGCCCAGGGCCAGATCGTCAAGTGGTTTGGCACCTGCACCGATATCCAGGAGCAGAAACGAGCGGAGCAGCAGCTCAAAGAGAGCCGGGAGAACCTGCGCGTGCTGGCCGAAACGGTGCCGCAGCTGGTGTGGACCACGGGACCAGATAACCGTCTGGACTACTGTAATCAGCGCTATTGTGAGTATACGCATGCCACGTTTGAGCAACTGCAAGGCCATGGCTGGCGTCAGTTCTTGCATCCTGAGGATGATCAAGGGGTGATGCCTCTTCGGTATCAGACACTGGAAACAGGTGAACCCTTTGAGAGCGAATGTCGTCTCAGAAATGGCCAAACGGGGACGTATCGCTGGTTCTTAGCCCGCGGGATGCCGGTGCGCGATGACACAGGTCAGATCACCAAGTGGTTTGGCACCAACACCGATATCCAGGAGCAGAAGCGCATCGAGGAAGCCTTGCGCCAGAGCCAGGAGCGCATTCGCGCCCTCATCGACTCCAATATTATCGGGATTACTACTGCCGAAGTGGAAGGAGAAGTGCTCGTGGAAGCCAATGATGCCTGGCTTCACATGAGCGGCTATACCCGAGAAGATGTACGTAGCAGAACGCTGACCAGGGCGAGGATCACTCCCCCAGAACAGGCGCCGCTCTTCGAGCGCGCGCTCCAGGAGGTCACCACACGCGGGCAGCACACGCCCATTGAAGCCGAGCTGGTGTGTAAAGATGGCAGTCGCCTGCCCGTGCTGGTGGGCGGCGTCCTCTTCCAGGACCGCCCGCGCCAGATGGTCGGCTTTGCGCTGGACAATTCGGCCCGCAAGGAACTGGAGCAACGCAAGGATGATTTTATCGGCATGGCCAGCCATGAACTGAGGACCCCACTCACGGCCTTGAAATTGCAGACCACCCTGCTGGCGCGGCAACTGGCAAAACAAGGCACGCAGGCCTCGGCTCCGGCCCTTTCCAGTATGGAGACCCAGATCAACAAACTCATCCGACTGGTGGAGGAGTTGCTGGATGTCTCCAAGATCCAGGCGGGCAGGCTGGAGTATCGGCAGGAGACGGTGGATCTGGACGCCTTGCTGCGGGAGATCGCCGGCACCATGCAGCAAAGCCATCCGAGTCATCGCATCCTGGTGCAGGGCGCGGTGCGGGCCAGCCTGCTTGGGGATCGAGACCGGTTGGGACAGGTCATCACCAACCTGCTGGAGAATGCCATCAAGTATGCTCCCGACGCCCAGACCGTCGAGATAGATCTCTCCGCCTCTGAAGACGCGGTCACCATCCGTGTCCGCGATCATGGCCTGGGTATCCCGCGAGAGCAGCGCGAGAAAATCTTTGAGCGCTTCTACCGGACCGCTGATCCCAAGCAGAGAGTGATCCCCGGGTTGGGCATGGGATTGTACATTGTGGCGGAGATCGTCAAGCGCTATGGGGGAACCATCACGGTGGACAGCGAAGTCGGGAAAGGTTCGACCTTTACGGTAACCCTCCCTCTCATGAGGGATGCCAGACCGCGGAAAGCACGCCACGCGCGTCATCTGAGCCGGTGATATAGACGCCTATGTATAATGGGTTCTTACACCGCTTTGGTGAAACGGTGCCTGCTTCTTGTGAGGCCTATTGATAGGTCATGATACACTCTTCGTGAGAAATAGACCTCTGAGGAACAATGTATACTGTTGCTCAATTGAGAGCATTTCCTCACTCCAAAAAGGAGGAAAGCTGAGCTGATCGGATTGGGGCTGAGGGCGGGGGTCTTCCCGGCCTGGGCGCGTTCTCGCTCAGGTGTGGGTTAGCGTTTGGGGCCACTGCCCATGGTGCTGTTCATGGCGCTGCTCATGACGCTTTCATGACGCTTCCTGCTTACATTAGGACCAGAGAGGGCGAGGTGCATCCGTTGGGCAATGGCCCCAAACCCTGCCGACTGGGCCTGGGAGTGAGGAAAGGCTCTCCTCCTTTTGACAGGTAGGAAATGCCCTCCCGGGACGCAAAGCATCGACCACTCCACGATGAAGGCACATCAGTACACAACAATCGCGATGGCATGGATGAAAAAAGAAAGCAAATTTGACATGAAAAATAGAAAGAGACAAGGAGCATGGAGAATGAAGTAAAAATACTTGGTATTGCTGGGAGTTTGAGAAAAGGATCATTTAACAAAGCTGCATTACGATCCGCTGTTGCTCTTACGCCGAGTAATGTCACTCTTGAAACATTTGATATCAGCTCTTTTCCATTGTTCAATCAGGACGAGGAGAACAATCCTCCTAAAGTGATTAGGCAATTTAAAGAGAAAAGTAAGAGCAGCTGATGCTATCCTTTTTGCAACTCCTGAATATACGGCAAATGTTTGTCTATTTAAATATGTATCCTCTGAATCGTCCTGAAGTAATCATTCCTCATGCAGCTGATAAATTTGATAGCGCAGGAAACCTCACCGATCAACATACGAAAGAAAAAATACAAGAGCTGTTGAAGTCACTTTCAGCTCGGGCAGTACAAACAAGGTATGAAGACCTGGTTGGAGGGAAAATCTCATGTTGACGGTTTGATCAAAGCTCCCGCTCGCCAGGGTGCGTCCATTGGGGGCGAAGGCCACCGACCAGACAAGGCCGCTGTGTCCCCTAAGGATACGCGTGGCGGTGCCTGACTGAGCTGCCTGTCTCCCTTGCATCTCCCACAGGTGAATACTTCCATCGAAGCTGCCACTGGCAAGCCTGCTCCCATCCGGACTCCAGGCCAGGGCATAGATCGGGCTGTTCTGGCTTGAGAGCGTCTGGAGGGGCTTGCCCGTGGAGACATCCCAGAGTCGAATGACCGCGTCATCTCCGCCACTGGCGAGTGTATGGCCATCAGGAGTAAAGGCGAGACGATGGATGCTGCCAGTATGCTGTCCCAGCCAGAGCAAGGCCCCGTTCTCCGCCACCCTGACGATCCCCTCGGCCACATCCGTATCGATCGCGACAGACCAGGTGACGGGCAGTTTGAGATTCGCCATAACAGGTGCCACCAGCCCTGCGCGCATCTGCTCCACCGTAGAGCTGAGGTAGCGTTTGGCCTTGTACAGGAAGTGCTCATGCTCCTCAGGGTCTTTTCTCTCCCTGACATATTCGTCATGCGTTATCACCTATAGTAAGAATATGCTTGCCAACTCACAAGAATATCACAGGAGGAGGAACAGAACTCACGTTTCGGTCACAGAATGGGGGATTTGATCGTAGGATAACCGTTGCGGTCACCCTGGATGCACAGGAAGCATGGAGAAAGACCTCGTGCGTGCCACAAGTTCAAGTGCAACCGCAGTTGGCCCAAGAGGCCGTTTCTTTTCGCTCCTCGCTCACATTGGCGACGATTCAGAGGTGATTTGATATGCCCTATTTTGTCGCCGGTGCATCAGGTCGGGCCGCCAGCAGATAGCCGATGCCCACCTTGGTGAGGATGTAGCGCGGATGCATGGGATCGGGCTCGATCTTGCGCCGCAGCCGGTTGATGTTCACCTGCAGCATGTGCCCTTCACCGACGTATTCCGTCCCCCAGATATGCTCTAACAGCAGGTCCTGAGTCACAACGCGGCCAGCGTTTTGCGCGAGGTAGGCCAGGATGCGGTACTCCGTCGGTGTTAGCTCGATCTCTCGCTCTCCCATCCTCACCAGGTGCTGCGCATACTCGATCGTCAGGTCGCCGATCGTCGCCGTGCGCATAGAATGCGCCTGTTCGCTCGCTGTGAATTGCGCCCGCCTGAGCACCGCCCGCACCCGCGCCAGCAGTTCTTCGATACTGAAGGGCTTGGTCAGATAATCGTCCGCGCCCAGGTCGAGTCCGCGTACCTTGTCATGTTCCTGGCCACGCGCCGTCACAATGATGATGGGGACGGCAGAGAACTCACGCACGCGCTGGCATACGGTGAAGCCATCCATCCTGGGCATCATCACATCCAGTAACACCAGGTCGGGTGCCTGCTGCACGATCTGCTCCAGCGCCTGCTGGCCATCGCTTGCCACCAGGACCTGGTAGTCTTCCAACTCGAGATTGCGCGCGACCAGGCGCAGTAACTGCGGATCGTCATCAGCGGTCAGTACAGTCGTTTTCCTTATTGGCATAGATCACTATCCTTTTTCGTATATGAGAATCTCGATGCATGAATCTAGAGATGGCGGGAATCCCTCGGTAACCAGACGTGGAAGGTGCTTCCTTGGCCGAGCTCACTCTCGGCCCAGATCGTCCCACCGTGCAGTTCGACAATGCGTTTGCAGATCACCAGCCCTAACCCGATTCCATTGACTTCCCGTGTGAGGCGCGTGTCCACGCGGTGGAAACGGTCGAAGACGCGCTCCAGATGGGCTGGTGGAATGCCTATGCCCTGGTCATGGACACAGATTTCCACCATCGATTGCGCTTCCCGCTTTGCCAGCGGCCTCATCGCCTGTCTGTCATCCCTGCCATCGCCTCTCGCCACCGGGCGTAGCCTGCTGGTTTGGCCTCGCGTGAAGACCGGGCGGATGATGACCTCAATGGCTCCGCCTTCTGGCGAAAATTGGATGGCATTGTCTAAGAGGTTGTCCAGGACTTCGCGTAAGCGGTGCCGATCAGCCCAGATCACTGGCTCTTCATGCATCGGCGTGTTCTGCTCATCCTCAAGACGCAGTGTGAATATAAAACGCCGCTCCTGCTGCTCAGGTTCAACAACGCGTTGCTCTAGAGCTGTGATGGCCTCGCGCACCAGATAGGAGAGATTCACAGCGGTCAGTTCGATGGTGATATCGCCCGTTTCCAACTGAGACATCTCCAGCAGGCGGTCAATCACGCCTGCCAGGCGATCACTGGCCTGGGTGATGGCCAGCAGGAATTCATGCCGTTCTTCGCGTGAGATGCGGCGCTCGTGGCGGAGCAGCGTGGCAGCGTAACCCTTAATGGATGCCAGAGGACTGCGCAGTTCATGGCTCACCGTCGCCAACAGTTCCGCTTTGAGCAACTCCATGTCACGCAGCGCCTGGCGGTCGGACATGACTTCGAGTTCATGGACCCGTTCGACCAGGAGCAGGTGCGTTATCACCGTCCCGGCAGCATCCACGATAAAGGGCAGCAGGGTCTTTGCCGACTCCACAGCATTGCGGGCCCTCTCGTCATTGCCAACCCAGACCAGCACGAGCAGCCCATACACAGGCAACGGTGTCGTAGAACCCCGATTTATCGAGGGTTCAGGGCTTGCTCCTGCCAGGTCTGGTCTGGGAATAGACTGAGCTGCTTCACCATCCTGCCGGTGGTCACTGGGAGCCGAGATCGGGAGCCTGCAGATCAGGCAGCAAGGCCCACCAACTGGGGACTGGAGAGCTGCGCCATCTGATGAGCATCCCTCCAGCATAGCCAACACCTCCTCCTCATACATGCCATGTTGTGCGAGGATGCGCAGTGTCTGACCCACACCTGTGGGAGTCCGAAGCCTCGCTTGTGGCGTGTCTTTCAATGCTAGGGCGCTCGTCCCGATCGATGGCTTGTGCTCCACAGGACGCTGGGGAGTGAAGAGGATAGCACCACGCTGTGCCTTGCATACCATCATGAGCCGCTCCAGGAGCAGCGTAGCAATGGTGCCAGGCGCCTCTGGTGCAGCAAACTCAATACGGTGTGCAAGTCGTGCGAGGTCCACCAGTGCTGCTATGACTTCGGGCG
>WNGN01001254.1_pt1 | contig 26901 bp, 23 predicted proteins | sample 5400561 | NCBI WGS metagenome assembly WNGN01 (sample SAMN13153379, study PRJNA577476) | soil metagenome | isolation source: 115 cm soil or saprolite under Garry oak tree replicate 2 | place: USA:California | collected 2016-06-15 | reverse complement strand
GCCCGCGAGCCAGCCGCCGAGCCGGCTCCAGTGCGGGAACTGGGCGCCGTCGAATGGGCTCACGAAGTACGGCCCGCCGCGGTTTCCGAACCGGGCGTAGGCTTCGTAGATCTGGAGACCACTCGCGATCATGCCAGCGAGTACGATGACGGTCGCCCAATGGGTGAGGCGGACGATCCAGTGATGGCGCCGCACTGACAGCGGCGAAGAGGTCGACACGCTCATGGATGCTCCGGTTGTCCTGACGCTATGGGGACCGGGCGTGGCGCGTAAGGGGTGGTCTCCCCTTACCAGGCTTCACTTCCCGGAGCCCCCTTGAACGGTCCCACCATCTCCGGCGTGATCCAGCCGCCGTAATAGAGCCCCGGCTGCGGCTCGACCCGCTCGTCGCCGACCCAGCAGGCATCCATCCGGCGCGGGTAGAATGCGACGTAGTCGGTGATCACCTCGTAGCCGGGGTCCGGCGCGCGGTAGCTCCATGCGGCGTCCTTCGCTCGCCGACTCCCGGCCAACACGGTCCAGTAACTCGCCACGCCCTTCCATTCGCAGAACGACGTCCGCTCGCTGGGTTCGAGACACCCCGCTGCGATGTCGGCGGGCGGGATGTAGTACGCGGGCGGGCTGGAGGTTTCGCACACACGCAACGCAGCGGTGGTATCCGCGATCGTCTGGCCGCCAAGCTCGATTCGGACGCGGAGCGGTACCTGCTCGACCCGCGGGGGACGAGGGAAGCCCCACACCGACACCTGCCCCGGTCCGGGGACCACGATGTGGTCCGGCCGCGGACGAGGGAGCGCGCGCAAGCGGGCGCGCTCCATGGCATGGCGATCCGCGTGACTCGGCACGGTCATGGTCTGATCCCCGGCACTTTCAGGCGCACACGATACACGCTCGTTCGCGCGGCGAGGTACAGCGTACGGCCGTCGTCGTCGCCCCATGCCATGTTTGCCGGTTGCTCGGGCGCCTTGATGGTGCCGAGGTGTTGGCCCGTCGGCGACATGATCCAGACGCCCCCGGGGCCCGCGGCGTAGACGTTCCCTCGCTGATCCACCTTCAGGCCGTCCCACGCCTGCTCACCTGGCTCGGCCGTCGCGTCGAGGAACACGATGCCGTTCGACAGACTGCCGTCGGGGCTCACCTCGTAGCGCATGATCACTTTTTTCTTCAGGTCCCAGTTGTCGACGTACAGATACTTCTCATCCGGGGAGAACGCGAGCCCGTTCGGCCCGAGCAGGTCGGTGCTCACGACCCTCAAGCGGCCGTCCTTGAGCAGGAAGACACCGCTGAACGGCAGCTCCTTGCGCGGATCGTCGTAGAACTTCGGCAACCCGAACGGCGGATCGGTGAAATAGAGTGCGCCGTCCGACCGGTAGACGAGGTCGTTGGGGCTGTTCAGCCGCTTCCCTTCATACTGCTCGGCCAGCACGGTCAGCACGCCGTTCTTTTCGAGCCGCGTAACCCGCCGGTTGCCATGCTCGTCGATCGTGAGTCGTCCGTCGCGGTCCAACGTGAGCCCGTTCGACCCCGGCTGGTTGTACTCGCCGATGTCCACGCCCGTATACCCGCTCTTTGACCGGAACACGGAGACCTGGCCGTCGGGGGTCCAGCGATAGATCGTGTTCGCGTTGGGATCGCTGAAGAGCAGGTAGCCCCCGTCGCGGATCCAAATCGGCCCTTCGGTGAACTGGAAGCCGCCAGCGATCTTCTCGATCTTCGCGTCCCCGGACACGATGTCGTCGAGTGCGGGATCGAGCCGCACGATCTCGTCCATGACGGGCTGCACCCCGCCCGCCTGGTCCGGCTTGTAGAACGACAGCGTCGCCGAACGAATCCACACGTAGTTGGCGGGTGGGTCGGAGAGAGGCCCGTTGATCGCGAACACCGCGAGCTGGAACCGTTGCCCTGGTTTCACGTCGTGTCCGAGTACGACGCGATTCGGCGCGTTCCATCCCTTGATCAGCTGACCCCCTGCCTCGCCTAGGACGAGGGGCAGCTTGCCGTCGAGCCAGATCTCGGCGTAGTCGTCCGCGGCGATCTCGAATATCGCCGTCGACCCAGCGGGGTCGAACGTTCCGAGCCGCTCCGGGATCGTGACCTTGAGCCGGTACCAGCCGAACGACAACCGGCCGAGAGAGCGGCGCGCTTCGAGCGTCGCGGCCTCGATCACAGGCCAGCCGGAGTCGTCGAAATCAACGGCCCCGGCGTGAGGGCTGATATCGTAGGTCCGGTTGGGCGCCCCGCTCGGCTTTAGATCGGGCCCGGGCGCGCGGAAGTCGACCTGCACGACCTGCGCGTCGCGGTACCGCCATTGTCCGTGGACCAGCTGGGCGCCCTGCGGCGTGCGGAGATCGACGATGGCCTCGGGTCGCCAGCCCGCTGGCGCGTCGCCGGTCGTCTGTGCTGCCATCGGTGCGAAACCGGCCGCCACCAAGAGCAGCCCGGGTAGCGCACGCATCGTCACATGCCCCCCTTCGTCACCTTGACCGTGTAATAGAGGAACGGTCCATCGACCGACTTGAACAAGTGCGGCATGCCGCTGGGCACCACGATCACGTCGCCGGCCCGCAGGTGGTGGGTCTCGCCACCCTCGATCCCGGGGCCGCGCAACTCGTCAGGCGCCACGGTACGGAGATCTTTGGCCGCGCCCCCCGTGATGAACACCGCGTGCCCCTGCAGTACGTAGATGATGTCGGTGTCGCGGGTGTGGACCTCCGCCTGACCGGGGGTCTCACGCCGACTGGCGTGGATCTTGTAGGCGTCGACTTCAAGTAGCGGCTTCCCCTTGGCGAAAGCCGCGGCCACAGCGCTGCTGTCGAAAAAGGCGACGGCGGGCGCGGAGCTCATCGCGGACTGGGCCCGCGCCGTGCCGAGCGGCAAGGCGACGATGCCCGACAGTAACAGCTTCGATACGAGTCGCATGGGTTGCTCCTCCCCGCTCAACGGCTGCCGGTCACAGTGGCAAGCGCCCCTGCGCCCACGAGGGCGATGGCCTGGTCGCGCGCCGCGCTAGCCGCGCCGCTGACACCGATCGCGCCGACGATGACCCCACTGACCCGGATCGGCTCGCCGCCCTGCAGCGGCGCGTCCGCCACCTTGAGGAGCGAAGTCCGTCCACTCGTGATCGCATCCTCTAGGACCTTGCTGGGCCGTTGGAACAGCGCCGCGGTGCGGGCTTTGTGGATGGCGATTTCGGCGGACGCCGGGAACGTCGGCTCCAGGCGCTCGAGATACACCAGGTTGCCGCCGTCGTCCACGACGGCGATCGAGCCGCCCTCGTTGTTGCGGCGCGCTTCCGACGCCGCCGCGGCGGCGACCGCCTTCGCGCCTTCGAGGCTGATCGTCTTCTTATCGATCACCTGGCCCCACCCCCGCGGCGCCACCAGGCAGAGCATCAGGGTCGTGAGCGCAAGCGTCTTCGATGACGACATGATGGTGCTCCTTCCGTTCGCGTTTAGTCCTCGGCCACTTCACAGAACACTTTGATCACGCCCTGGCCATGCTCGAGGTACTCGAACAGCTGCCTGTAGTTCTCGAGCCCTTTCACAGGATGCGTCAGCAGCCGGTTCAGCCACCCCGGATACTCGAGGGCCGCCTGAGAGAGATCCTTTACGCCAGTCTCGAAGTACTCGCGGTTGGCGTTCACTGTCCCGACCATGACCTTGTTGCCGAGCACGAAGGAGAGATTGATCCGGTCGGCGGGCACCTCGACCTTGTGATCGTTGCCCGTGACGCTCGACAGCACGAGCACCCCGTTCTTCGCCAGCGCCTGCATCGCGTCGAACACGAGCGGTGCGAACCCGGAAGCCTCGAAGATCAGATCGAAGGGCCCATACTTCGCCGCGACGTCGAGGAACGAACTCTCCTCCGCCGACGCGTATCGGGCACGCAGCCCCTCGACGAGATCCGAGTTGAGATAGGGACGGCGCTGCCGAGCGAACGTCGTGACGTCGAGCCCCCGCAGCCGCAGCGCGAGCGTCGCGAGCAGCCCGATCGTGCCCGCTCCGATCACGGCCGCCTTCTTCGGCCGCCACACGCGGAGCCGGCGCTGGATCTCGAACGCCTGTGCGATCCCTTTCTCGACCACCGTGGTCGGCTCGAGCAGTACGCCCACGTCACGCAAGCCCCGCGGCATCTTGACCAGGAACTCGGGATCCTCGACGTAGTACTCGGTCAAGAACCCGTGCCGGCGGCTGATCCCGCGCTCGAAGTACACGTCGTCGGTCGTCATGTCGGACGTCCCAATGCGGTCGTAGATGCTCATCCCGGGCCGGCGCACCGTAGCGACCACATAGTCGCCCACCATGAGCTCCGTCACCCGCGCGCCGACTTCCTCCACGACGCCGAAGCTCTCGTGGCCCAGGGTGAGAAACGGGCTGCCTTCGGGGGCCTCACCGTATTCGGCGGCGTTGATCTCTTTGTCCGTGCCGTCGACGCCGACGCGCAAGACCCGGACGAGGACGCCCCGGCCCCCCGGGATGTCGCTCACGGCAGGCATGGGCAGCTCCGCGAGGTGCACCGATCCGGGCTGGCCCGGGAACACGGCGATCGCTCTCATCATCCGGGGGCCTCGTTGTTGGTTGGACGGCTGCGCCGCACGGGTCAAGGCGAGGGTGCTGGCCATGTCTGGCATCTCCGCGAGAGAGTAGGGAAAAGGCCGGTCAGGGAGCGACGACCTGGACGACGTGGCCGTCGGGATCGCGCACCAGGAAGCCCCGAGCGAAGCCGAGCGCGCGATCCTCCACCCGGACGACGCCTGGCGACACGAACTGCGCGCCCGCAGTGGTCAGGCGAGTCGCGAGCCCTGCCGGGTCTGCGCTCGCGACGAGCGTCTGCCAGTGGACGAGATCGTTCGCGCGCTCGTCGGCTGGGGCGGGGCGGCCGTCGCGGGGGCTCACGTACTCGAGAAACTCGATACCGGGCCCCGTCGGCGCGCGCAGACTAGTGATCCGGAGCCGCGCGCCGGGCACGTTGTTGAGCCGCTCCTGCTCGGGGCCGTAGTTGAGACTCGTGCCGGCGATCCGGAGCCCCAGCAGGTCGCGATAGAAGCGCAAGCTCGCGTCGGTGCTCGCGACGACGATCGCCGTGTGGTCGATTCCGAGGAACAGTCGTCCCTCCGCCCGCTGCCACTTCGGGTCACCCTTGCCGGCCGGAAACTGGAGGATTTCGAGCGGATGGTCGTCAGGATCCCGGAAATAGAAGGCGCGGATCCCGCCGGCGTTGGGGTTCCAATCCGGGAGGCGCTGCGGCGCTGGCGACACCCGCCGCACGCCGTGCGCCTGGAGCACGGCGTAGGCGCTGTCCATGTCGCTTACGATGATCGCCACGTGTTGGAACCAGCGGTCGTTGCTGCGCGCGTCCGCCGGGGCCGGACGGCCCGGCGGTCCGGCCCAGGCCATCAGCTGCAGCGTGTCGACGCCGAGCCGGAGGCGAACGACGCGGATGCGCGAGCCGGACACGCCCTGGAGGCGGTCGTAGCCCTCGCCCGCCGCGATGGTGTCCCCGACCTTCTGGAACCGCAGTACCGACGAGTAGAACGCGACCGAGCGATCCATGTCGGAGACGGTGAGAGCGATCGCGCCCACGGCAACCACGACCGCACCGCGCGCTGCGTGGGCGACGGCCCGCGCGCTCCGCGTCTGCTGCGCCCGGAGCGGAGGAGCGGCGAGTGCCAGGGTCAGGACCGCCAGCCGCGTGAGCTTCACCGCAAGCGCTCCAGGATATGGTCGCCGACCCGCAGCGCATTGGCCATGATCGTCAGCGCTGGGTTCACCGCGCCGCTCGAGGGAAAGAAGCTCCCGTCTACGACATAGAGATTGTCCAGCTCGTGCGCCTTGCAGTTGCGATCGAGCGCCGACGCCTTCGGATCGTCGCCGAAGCGGATCGTACCGTTCTGGTGCGCCACGCCGGCGAGCGGCACCCGCTCCCCGACGAAGAGGTTGCGCGGGATCAGGTGATGCTCGCACCCCAGCGAATTCATCAGGCTCTTGAGCTTCGCGATCAGGCGCTTGTGGCCTTCCTCGTTGTTCGGCTTGTAGCTCAACATGATCTTCTCATCCTTCGTAACCGTGACCCGGTTGTCGGGGTCGGGCAGATCTTCCGAAGTGAGCCAAAAGTCGAGCGAGTGTTTCGCGATCAGGTCGAGCGTCATTCCCGGCACGATCGGGGGGGCGCCGGCCGACAGGATGTGGGCGTCGAACTTCCCGACAAATGAGATGTGCCCCATCGGGTACTTCCATTCGTCGGACGTGAAGTAGAAGTCGTTCACCGCGAGCGTCTTCTGGAACACGGTCGGGTTCGGCTGCTTCGAGATCGCGAGCACGACTGAGTTAACGTGACCCATGTAGTGGCGACCCACGACGTCGGAGCCATTCGCGAGGCCGCGCGGGTGGCAGTCGTTGGCGGAGCGCAGCAGCAACGCCGCCGAGTTGATCGCCCCGGCGGAAACGACGACAATGTCCGCGGAATAGACCTCCGTGCCGCCGTTCCGGCCCACGTGCACCTTGGTCACCTCCCGTCCGGACGGGCTGGTCTCGAGCCGCGAAACGTACGAGCTGGTGATGAGCGTGACGTTGGGATGCTCGAGCGCCGGGTCCACACACACGACTTGCGCATCAGACTTGGCCCAGACAAGGCACGGATAGCCGTCGCAGGTGGAACAACGGATGCAGCGGCTTCTACGGGGGTTCTGCTCATCCAGCATGATGCCGAGCGGCACATGGAACGGCCGCAGTCCGCACTTCGTGAGGTCGTCGTGCAACTCCTGAATGCGCGGCTCGTGGCTGACCGGTGGGTGCGGGTACGGCGCGCTCGCCCACGGCTCCGTGGGGTCGCAGCCCCGCTCCCCGTGCACGTGGTAGAGTTGCTCGGCCTTCGTGTAATAGGGCTCGAGCTCGTCGTACGTGATCGGCCAGGCGGGCGAGACGCCGCCGTGGTGGCGGATCTCTCCGAAGTCCTGTTCGCGAAGCCGGAACAGCGCGGCGCCGTAGAACTTCGTGTTGCCCCCGACCCAATAGTTGGTGTGCGGGTGCAACTCCTTGCCCTTTCGATCGTACCAGACCTCCTTCGTCTGGTACTTGCCCTTCACCTGAGACGCGAGACTGTCCCAATTGTCCTTCTCTCGGGGCACGTAGTCGCCGCGCTCGAGCAGGAGGATGCGCTTGCCAGAGGCCGCGAGCCGGTAGGCCAGCGTGCCGCCGCCGGCGCCCGTGCCGATGATGATGACGTCGTAGTGGCCGGTCATGCTGCGTCCAGCGTCAGGATTGGCTCCCGCGTCCGCGCGCCCGCGCGGCGATGGGAGAGGGCGCGGAGATCCGCAGCGATGCGGCGCCGGAGCTCTGGTGTGCCGCCCGATATCACGGCCCAGCGTCCCACGTCGAGCGGCACCAGGAGCACCGCCTCGTCGAGGTACCAGGGGAACTCGTCCATGAAGCTCACGAAGACCATGCTCGCCTCCTCCCTTGCGCGGTGGCCATAATGCGGGAGGCGGGGGAATGGTTCCCGATGGATCTCAGCTCGGAGAGGGTGCAGGGGGGAGGCGGTGCTCGCAGAAGATACATCGCACGTCGGGGGGGTGGTACAGCTTGGCGCAGAATACGCGGCGCACGCCCCGCCAGCGGCGATACGCCTCGGCTGCGACGAGCATGCCGAGCGGGGGCGCCGTGAAGTAGATCCACCAGCCGGTCCAGGTACGCCCCACGATCGCCGACCCGAAGGTGCGGGCCGGATTCATGCTCATCCCTGATATCGGCGCCTCGATTGTGATGTAGAGAGCGACGAGCAGTCCGGCGCAGACGCCTGTCCAGCGAGCGATGCTCGGCCGATTGGAGACCGTGAGCACCGCGAGCATCAATCCGAACGAGATGACGGCTTCGGCGAGGAACGCGACGCCCAACCCGTCGCTGCCGGGCTGGGTCGCGACGTAATGCACCGCCGGATCCCCGAGCGGCATGCGCACGAGGGCAAGCGCCACCAGCATGCCGGCGACGCTGCCGGCGAACTGGGCGCCGGTGTACCAGATCGCGTCGGCGCGGGCGACCATGCCGAGACGGTGGAACGCGAGGGTCAGGGCGGGATTGAAGTGCGCCCCCGAGCGGCTGCCCCAGGGCGAATACACCAGGGCGATCGCGGTGAGTCCCATCGCCAGCCCCATGAGAGCGCGACGGAGCATGCCGTTCGGGATCGCGAGGTGCACGGGCGACCCGGGGAACTCGAGTAAGGACGCGAACACCGACGCCGAGATCATGAAGGCGGCGAGCAGCGCCGCCTCCATGAGATACTCGGGCCAGTGCCGTCGTAGCGCGTCGATCATCAAGCCTCCTCCGCCACCGCGAGCGCTGCCGCCTCGGCGACTGTGTTCGAGCGCGCGGTTTGGAACTGGACGAGGTCTTTCGAGAAGAACAGGTCGAGCGTCCAGTCGAGGGCCACGCGCACCTTGCGCTCGAACCGGGGCAGCTTGAGGAGGTAGATCGATCGCCACAGCCACCAAGCGATGAATCCGGAGAAGTTGACCCCCAAGATCCGTGCGACACCGGTGCGGCGGCCGATGGCCGCGAGCTGGCCGATCGTCTTGAACGTGAACCGTCGCTTACGACCCCCGCGCAGGGTGGCGGCGATGTTGCGAGCCAACAGCTTCGCCTGCCACGAGGGCGCAATCGCCCAGCGCCCAGACGCCCGGCCACTCCGGGACCTCCATGAACGCGTTCGCCACCACGCGGCCCCGCTCCCGGGCGCACGGCAGGGCGGCGAGCAGGGGGTTCGGGACCGTGCCGGCGGTCCACAGGATGGTGCTCGCCGGTACGACTGTCCCGTCGCTCAGCTCGACGCCCCGCGGCGTCACGGCGCGCACGGCGGTGCGCACGCGGACGTCGATCTTGCGGCGGGATAGGACGCGTTGCGCGTAGTCACCGAGCTTTGGCCCGAGCTCCGGAAGGATCGCTGCTCCCGCCTCAACCAGCACCACGCGCACCAGATCCTCGCTCAAGTGCGGGTAGAAGCGGATCGCGTCGCGGAGGAAATCGTTCACCGCGGCCACGGTCTCGACGCCCGCGTACCCGCCCCCGGCGACCAGGAACGTCAGCAAGTCGTGGCGCTGCTGCGCGGCGCACTCGAAGTCCGCCTCCTCGAGCAGCTCGATCAGCCGATTGCGGAGCGCGATCGCGTCGCCAAGGGTTTTCATCGGCAGCGCTCGCTGTTCGAGACCCGGGATCTTGAAGTAATTGGTCACGCACTCGAGCTCGTGCCGGTGCGCCCCCTGCGCGTGAGCGACCGTAACACGATGGGCGTCGAGGTCGATGTGCTCGACCTCGCCGACGAACACCACGCCGCGCTTCAAGAGCTTGCGGATCGGGTTCACGATGTGCGTCAGGTCCAGATCGCTCGCCGCCACCTCGTGCAACATCGGCGTGAACAGGAAGAAGTTGTCGCGGTTCACGAGCGTGATGCTGAGTGGCACGCCCCGTGGCACCACCTTCTGCAGCTCGATTGCCGTCGTGAGCCCCGCGAATCCGCCGCCGAGGATCACCACGCGGACGGGCGGTCGCACGGTCACGAGGCGAGCGCGCCGTGGCTGGAGCGCGCTAGGCGCCGCCTGGCCGTGGCCAGGACGACCTGGTCGAGCCGCAGTGCTTCGCCCACCGACCACGCCTGGAAGGGACAGCCGCGCGGTCGATGCGGCGCCTCGGCGTCGGCGATCTCGGAGATGTGCCCGAGGCCGGCTTCGTGCAGGTGCGCCAGCAGCGGCTCGAGGAACCGCTGGCGCGCCTTGCGTTTGGCAGCGATCGTGTCGCCGCGCACGCGCACCCACGCCTCCACGAAAGCGCCGAGCAACCACGGCCACACGGTCCCCTGGTGGTACGCGCCGTCGCGCGACACTCCATCCCCTTCATAGCGGGTCGTATAGCCGCGCTCGCCCGGGGCGAGCGAGCGCAAGCCGAGCGGCGTGAGGAGACGCTGCTCAACAGCGTCTACAACCTGGCGCGCCTGAGTGCCGTTCAGCACCGGGAAGGGCAGTCCGCCGACGGCGAAGATCTGGTTCGGTCGGAACGTCGCATCCACACTCCCGGGCATGTGATCGACATCCACCACATCGTGCAGGTAGCCGCCGCCCGGGTTCCAGAAGCGGGCGGCGAACGCCGCCGTGCCCCGGTCGAGCAGCGTACCCCATCGCGCAGACCCCGCTGCTCCAATCCGCAACGCGTTGAGCCACAGCGCCTGTACCTCGACCGGCTTCCCGATGCGCGGGGTCACGACCCAGTCGCCCACCTTCGCATCCATCCACGTGAGCTGCACCCCGGGTTGGCCCGCCGCGAGCAATCCGTCCCGATCCGCGCGAATGCCGTAGCGAGTCCCCTCCGCATAGCCGGTGAGGATGCGCTGCACGGCTTGGTCGAGCGCGCGGTGCTCCGACGCCGGAACTTGCCCGTCGGCGGCTTCCACGGCGGCGAGGTACTCGTGGACAGCCACGGCGTACCACAGCGATGCGTCGACAGCATTGAAGTCGGGCTCGTCGCCCCGGTCGGGGAAGCGGTTGGGGAGCATCCCTTCGGAGACGGCCTCGGCCCACTGGAGCAGAATCCCGCGCGCGTCGTTCAGGCGGGCGCCCGCGAGGCAGAGCCCGCGCAAGGCGATGAAGGTGTCGCGACCCCAGTCGGTGAACCACGGATAGCCCGCGACGATTGTCATGCCCGCGCCGCGTCCCACCAGGTACGCGTCCGCCGCGCGGTGCAGGGACGACGGAAACGCGTCACGCCGGCGGCGCTCCGTTGCCCGGAGTTGCGCGACCTCGCTGGTCAACGCCGGGCGTGCGCCCGCTGCGGCGCCGGTCTCAGCCTCGAGACTCCAGAGCGCTTCGCTACCCGATAGATCCCACGTGAAGCTGCCGGGCGACGCCAGATCCTCGAGGAAGTCCAGTCCCCGGTCGCGCTCCTCGGTGTATAGGAATCCGCGGTACCATTGCGGGTCATGCGTGTACAGGCCGTTGCTCCGGGCCAGCACTCCGGGGACCGCGTCGTATGGGCGCCACGTCACGGCGTCGCCCTCGCGCCGGGCGTCGAACTGAAAGCCGGGATTCTCGTGATGCAGGGCGTGGTAGTCGCGGCCGGAAAGGAACGGGCGCACCACGAGGCGCACGCCCGGTGCCGGCGTCCTGAGCTTCCACGACAGGATCGCGCGGGCCGAACCACGCGGGACGAACAGCTGCTGTTCCACCTCGGTATCGTCTTCGAGCCGGAACACCCAGCTGGGCCACGGGGTCGGTGAAAACGTCTCGAGCCGGCGCTCACCGTCCGGTGACGTGACGCCGGGCGTGTAGCATTGCGTGCTCAAGGGGAAGCGCCGCCCCTGGCGCTCGATCCAGCAGTCGCAGCCGTTCACGAGGGTGTAGCGCCCCGTGGGCGGAGTCGTCGCGGCGAGCAGCAAAGCGTGATACCGCCGCGTGCGCACCCCGCCGACCGTGCCGGAGGCGAAGCCCCCGAGCCCGTCAGCTTCGAGCCACTCGGCGGCGTGATCCACGCGATGCTCCTGGAGTCGGGTTGGCGGAGGGCTCCCGCTCCGAGCGGTCGCTCGCGCGGGCATGCGCGAGATCCTCAATGCTCCGGGTGACCAACGCAGTCCATCCGGTCTGGTGACTTGCTCCCACCCCGCGACCGGTGTCACCGTGGAAGTACTCGTTGAACAGCACCAGCTCGCGCCAATGGGGGTCCGTTGCGTAGCGCGAGTCGTCGCCGTGGCACGGTCGCCGCCCGGCAGCGTCGGGCAGGAAGATCCGCGCCAGCCGGCCCTGCAGCTCGCGCGCCACTTCGGCCAGCCTCAGCATCCTTCCGGAGCCGACCGGGCACTCGACGCGCAGGCTCTCGCCGTAGAAGTGGTCGTAGCGCTCCAGCGCTTCGATCAGCAGGTAGTTGAGCGGAAACCAGATCGGTCCGCGCCAGTTCGAATTCCCGCCGAACAGCCCGGTGTTCGATTCCCCTGGGACGTAATCCACTCGGTATTCCTGGCCGCCGGCCTGCAGGACGTAGGGACGCCCCTGGTGTACCTTGGAGACTGATCGGATGCCGTAGGGGGACAGGAACTCGTTCTCGTCGAGCACGTAGCGGAGCACGCGCTCCAGCCGCTCGCGGCGCGGGAGGGCGAGCAGGCGGTGCCGGTGGCTCCCGTCGGGCGCCGCTTCGCACATCGAGACGTGCCGCACGAGGTCGGGACGATTGCGGATGAACCATTCCATCCGCGTACTGAAGTCGGGGAGACGCTGGAGCATCTCCGTCTCCACGATCTCGCAGGCAATGAGCGGGACCAAGCCCACCATCGAGCGCACCCGCAGGGCCGTCTTCATGCCGTCTACGGCGAGTTGGTCGTAGTAGAACCCATCCCCTTCATCCCACAACCCCGTACCGCCGAGCGTGTTCATCGCGTCGACGATCGCCACGAAGTGCTCGAAGAACTTCGTCGCGATGTCCTCGTAGGCCGCGTCCTCGCTCGCGAGCTCGAGCGCGATGGACAGCATCGTGGCGCAGTAGAACGCCATCCACGCGGTGCCGTCCGCTTGCTCGAGGTGCCCCCCCGTGGGCAGCGGGCGCGAGCGGTCGAACACGCCGATGTTGTCGAGGCCGAGGAAGCCCCCGGCGAAGAGGTTCTTCCCCTCGGGGTCCTTGCGGTTCACCCACCAGGTGAAGTTGAGTAGCAGCTTCTGGAACGTGCGCTCCAGGAACAGGCGGTCGCGCTGCCCTCGTGGGCCGGTCATCTTGTACACGCGCCAGCAGGCCCACGCATGCACCGGCGGGTTGACGTCGCCGAACGCGAACTCGTACGCCGGGATCTGCCCGTTGGGATGCATGTACCATTCGCGCAACAGCAGCACCAGCTGGTCCTTCGCGAACTCGGGGTCGAGGCGCGCGAAGGGGATCATGTGAAACGCCAGGTCCCACGCGGCGTACCAGGGATACTCCCATTTGTCCGGCATCGAGATGACGTCGAGGTTGTTGAGGTGCATCCAGTCGGCGTTGCGTCCCGAGCGCCGCGCCGCGGGCGGCGGCGGCTGCGCGGGATCTCCGGCGAGCCATTCGGGGACGTCGTAGTAGTAGACCTGTTTCGACCAGAGCAGGCTCGCGCGGGCCTGCCGTAACACGACGCGCTCGTCGGTCGTTGCCGCCGGGGGCGTGAGCGCCGTGTGGAAGCGGTCCGCTTCCACGATCCGTTCTGCCAGCGTACGGTCGAACTCCACCCCGAACGCCGGACCCTGCGCCTCGGCTTCGGCGCGTAGCCGCAAGCGCAGCACGACCTGCTTCCCGGCGCCGACCGCCATGCGGTACCAGGCGGCTGCCTTGGTACCCCGCTCGTCCGGATTGACCGCGCCCTCGTCGCCCTCGATCACGAGCGCATGAAAGGCATCCTTCACATACGGCGTGGGGTTCGAGACCCCGAACAGCCGACTGACGTTGGACGCGTTTTCGGTGAAGACCAGCCGCGGCGGCTTGTTGCCCGGGCCCCCGTCGGCCGCGAGGCGGTAAACACCGAGCGTCGCGTGCTCAGCCGCGATCTCCGCGGGACCGGAGCGGCGCAGGACCGGTCTGGGCGGGAAGTTGTCGCCCTCGCGCCCCCAGTCCCAGGTGTTGCGGAACCAGAGCGACGGGAGCACGTGAATCGTCGCTGTCTGCGGACCCCGGTTCGCGACGGTGACCCGGATGAGGATGTCCTCCGGTGAGGCCTTCGCGTATTCGACGAGCACGTCGAAGTAGCGGTTGTTCTCGAACGCTCCAGCATCAACGAGCTCGAACTCGGCTTCGTCCTTGCTGCGGCGGCGGTTTTCCTCCACGAGCCGCGCGTAGGGATAGGCCGCCTGGGGGTACTTGTACAGCGCCTTCAAGTACGAGTGGGTGGGCGTGGAGTCGAGGTAGTAGTACAGCTCCTTGACGTCCTCGCCGTGATTGCCCTCGGGTCCGGTGAGCCCGAACAGTCGCTCTTTGAGGATCGGATCGCGCTCGTTCCATAGGGCGAGCGCGAACGCGAGGCGGCACTGTTCGTCCGATATGCCGAGCAGGCCGTCTTCGCCCCAACGGTAGGCGCGGCTCCGGGCCTGGTCGTGCGAGAAGTAGTCCCAGCAGTTACCGTCGGGCGAATAGTCCTCCCGCACTGTTCCCCACTGGCGCTCGGATAGATAGGGACCCCAACGCTTCCATGACTTCCGCTGCTGCGCGGCTTCCTGTAGGCGGACCAGCTCTTCTGCGGGCATGCGCCTGGATCTCCGGGTGTGCGAGTGGTGTGGCTCCCCGGGGGTTGGAAATGCGCTCGGTCACCGATTGGTTCCCGGCGGCCGCACGAAGGGGGTGCGACGCGGTGGGACTGGAAGCGGCCTAGCGATCCCGGCGCTGCGCGTCGGTGACGATCGCCGCGACCTTGTCCACCAGCGATTGCGGTAGGTCGATCCGGCGCAGCTTGTCCTTCAGCTCCCGGAGGACACTGTCTTCGAACGCGTGCTCGCTGGCGCACTGCGCGCAGGTGTCGAGGTGCTCCTTCACCATGGCCATCTCGTCCGGCGACAGCTCCCGGTCGAGATAGTCGTTCAACCTCAGGAACACCTGCTCGCAGGTATAGCGATCAGCCGCGGTCATGCGAGCTCCTCAGGGCGGTGAGCATTGCCTATAGTGCAACTCCCGTGCGGGGCGCGCAACCGAGCTACAGCACGCTGCGCTCGGCGAGCCGCTGGCGCAGTGCTGCGCCGAGCGCGTCGGAAGCGTCGGCGCCGTCACCGGGATCCGCGCCGCATGTCCCGATATCGAGCATGCCGCATCCGATCTCTCTCAGGTACATCTCGAAATGTTCCGCCATCGTTGCGATTCGCATGCTACCTCCTCCGCAGCGCCCTCGCGCTCGCGTTGCGTCAGCGAATGGACGTGCCGATCAGTTCGGCTTCCGTATCGAGTTCCGCCTCCGTGGTCGTCGAAAGCTCTGCGGAAACCCGCTGCTCCAGGTCCTGCATGACGTTCATGAAAGCGATGAAGGCGTCGTATGGCGTGTCGTAGGGACTGAAGTAGGTATGGACGTCCCCGTCCGCCGCCCATTTGGTGGCCATGTAGTAGAGGTGGTCGCTCGTTGTCAGTCGGCGCCACTGCTCGAGCAGCCCTGTGTCGCGGCAGGCGTGGACCGCCGGCGCGAGCCGGTACAGGCGCCGGTGTGCCGACTCCTGCAGACCGTTTCCCAGCCACGCGCTGACGTCGCGCTCGAGATCGGCCCAGGACGTCGGCGCGGGATAGGACAGCCCGCCGACCGGTGTCCGTGAGGCGAGCGTGGACGGGTGGACGGTCTGAATGCCACGGCGGGCAAAGGCCTCGGGCAGGAGCCGCACGAAGTCGAAAATCCCCGTCTCCTCCCACTGGTGCTCGCCCAGCGTTTCGTAGTCTATGAACAGATGCACGGAGTCGCCGCCGCTTGCGGCGACCCAGTCGGCGTACTTGTCGACGGTGAGGGGCCATTCCCTCCACGACCGTGCAGCGAAGCGGAACGCGATGTCGTCGCTCAAGCGGTAGTTGCGGGGCAAGAGGCGCAGGCCGGGGGCGGTGACGGACGCGTAGACGTAATTCGGCGAGCGCCACTGCAGCACCCGATCCGCTCCTTCCACGAGGACGCCCCGGAATCCCATCGCGGCGATGATCGGCGCGATGGCATTGCCGTAGATGAGCTCGGTGTTGCGGAAGACCTGGGGGCGGACGCCGAACTCACGCTCGAGGATCCGGGCGTGCAATTCAACTTGCGCGCGAAACTCCTCGGGATCGATCAGCGCGCTCAGGGAGTGGTAGTAGGTCTCGCCCAGCAGCTCGACGCCTCCAGTCGCCACGAGCTCTCGGAAGGCGTCGAGCGCCTCCGGGGCGTACGCGGCGAGCTGTTCGACGAGCACGCCGGAGAGGCTGAGCGCGATGCAGAACCGGCCGTCCGAGCGGCGAATGAGGTCGGCGAGTAGGCGGCTCGACGGCACGTAGCACTTCGCCGCGACACGTTGGACGATGCTCCGGTTTGCGGCATCGTCGAAATAGTCGTGGCCACGGCCGACGTCGAAGACCCGGAAGCGACGCAGTCGGTAGGGTTGATGAACCTGACAGTAGATCGATACGTCCGGCATCAGTGGCTCCTCATGGCGCCGACGAGCGCCCGTTGGTAGACGTCAACCGTGCGGCGGGCGGGCTTGGCTCGGTACCCTCACTCGTCGCAGCGCGACCTGCAGGCCGGCCGTGCTCACGAGCCGCAGCTCTGGGAGCACGCGGCCGTCGATCGGAAAGGGCACCACGAGCGTCACTTGCAAGCCCGTCCGCAGCAGTCCCTTGACCAGACCCAACGTCGCCGTCGCGAGACCCCCCGCTTGGTAGGGCGGAAAACTCCCACCCGAACATCAGGACTCGTATCGACCGGCCCGACCGCTGCCGGCGCGCTCGGATTCGCCGTGTCTGCTCCATCGTCGTGGCACTCACGGTGCATGGACCTCCATGGCGCAGCTCCTCACGTTCCGGCGGTCGCGGCTAGAATGCGCTTGCGGGGAGAACGGTTCCCAGCGCGCGTACACCCAGACTCGGAACCTTTTGGCGAGTCCGCGCATTCGTGCGCGAAGCCATGGACTCTGCGACGCACTACGACGCCATCGTCATCGGAGCCGGCCAGGCCGGAGGACCGCTGGCGGGAGCGCTGGCCCGGGCGGGGCGGCGCAGTGCCCTGATCGAGCGCGTCCACGTCGGCGGCACTTGCATCAACGAGGGCTGCACTCCGACCAAGACCATGGTCGCGAGCGCCCGGGTAGCGTACCTCGCCCGCCGCGCGCCCGACTACGGTGTGCGGGCGGGCCCGGTTGTCGTAGACATGGCGGCCGTACGCCAGCGGAAGCGCGGCATCGTCGAGAGCTTCCGTTCGAACAGTGAGCGTCGCCTCACGACTACCGCCGGGCTGGACCTGCTGATAGGCGAGGCGCGGTTCATCGGCCCGAACGCGGTCGAGGTATGGAGCGCGGCCGGGACTATGGCATTGACGGCACCCCTGATCTTCATCAACACGGGCGGCCGCCCGGCTCGCCCCCCGGTGCCAGGGCTCGACGCCGTTCCCGCGCTCGACTCCTCCTCGATCATGGAACTCGCCGAGCTGCCGGAGCACCTCCTGATTCTGGGAGGCGGTTACATCGGGCTCGAGTTCGGTCAGATGTTCCGCCGCTTCGGCAGCCGCGTGACCGTCGTCCAGCGCGCCCCGCAGCTCGCGCCACGCGAGGACGCCGACGTCGCCGAGGAGATCCGCAAGATTCTGTGCGAGGACGGAGTCGAAGTGTTGCTCAATACGAAAGTGGCGTCGGTCGAGCGCGCGAGCGACGGGGGACTCCGCCTCACCGTGCAGAATGGTGGAACCGAGCACGCACTGGTCGGCTCGCACCTGCTGCTCGCGACGGGCCGGTCACCCAACACTGAGGCCCTCAACCTCGGCGCGGCCGGCGTCGTGACCGACAAGAGCGGCTTCATCAAGGTCAACGAGCGGCTCGAAACCAGCGTGCCGGGCGTCTACGCCCTGGGCGATGTGAAGGGCGGGCCCGCGTTCACCCACATCTCCTACGACGACTTCCGGATCATCCGGACCAATGTCCTCGAGGGCGGCAACGCGACAATCCGCGACCGCCTGGTGCCCAACACCGTGTTCCTCGATCCCCAGCTCGGTCGCATCGGCCTGAGCGAGACGGAGGCCCGCGAGCAAGGGCGTAAGATCCAGGTGGCCAAGATGCCGATGAGCTACGTGGCGCGGGCGCTCGAGATGGACGAGCCGAGGGGTTTCATGAAGGCCGTCGTGGATGCGGATACGGGCCTGATCCTGGGCGCGGCCGTGCTCGGAATTGAAGGCGGGGAGATCATGGCAGCCCTGCAGGTCGCGATGATGGGGAGGCTCCCCTACACGGTCCTCCGGGATGCCGTGTTCGCGCACCCGACTCTCGCGGAATCCTTCAACAACCTGTTTGCGGCGCTTGTTTGACCAGACGGTTCTCTGGCTCGCGCAGGCGATCGAGGCGGCCGGGATCGGCATCATCGTGCTCGGTGGCGTGGTCGCGACCGCCCTCTTCCTGCGACGCGTTTCGCGGAGGAAGGGGTTCTCCGACTCCTATCACCGCTATCGTGAGAACCTCGGCCGAGCCATTCTGCTCGGCCTGGAGTTCCTGGTCGCCGCCGACATCATCGGCACAGTCGCGGTGGCCCCGACCTTCCGCAACCTCGGCGTGCTCGGCCTCATCGTCCTGATTCGCACGTTCCTGAGCTTCTCACTGGAGCTCGAGGTCAACGGCCGCTGGCCGTGGCAGGACCCGAAGCCCGAGGTGTGAGCTAGGCGACGTCCACGATCCCGTGGTCCTCTGCGAGCGTCCAAAGGGCCCCCTGGAGCTGCCGTCGCGCGCGGTGCAGGCGCGACCGCACTGTGCCCACCGGGCAGTCGAGGACGTTGGCGATCTCCTGGTACGAAAGGTCCTCCATGAAGTACATCGTGGCGACGGCCCGGTATTCCAGCGGGAGTCCCTGTAGGGCCTCCTGGATCTGCTCGGTTTCCAGCTTGCTGAAGAAGGTCGCTGCGGGATTCGTGTCCCCCGAATGCCACCCTGCCGCGACGGTCTTCGAGTAGAGATAGAGGGGCGGCGTGTCGTCGAGCGAGACGCTGTCGCCCCGGACGTGTGCGCGACGCCCTCGCGCGTAGAAGGCGTTCGTCAGGATGCGCATGAACCACGCCTTGAAGTTGGTACCGGGCTGGAATCCGTCGAAACCTCTCAGCGCACGGAGCACTGCGTCCTGCACGACGTCCTCTGCATCGGCCTGGTTCCTGGTCAGGTACATCGCGGCGCGGTAGGCCGTCGGCAGCAGGGGCGTCAGCAGGGCGTCGAACTCGGGGCCTGACGAAAGCGCCTGGGATTCCGGAGTCCGATCGATTGCGTGGGGTGTGGCGGCGTGCGTCACGGCTTGTTATCCTCCCCGAGTAGCTCCAGGACGAGCGGAGGGCAGCTGCTGATCGTGACATGACTCCGCATGAGCCTCCTCAGTGCCGCGACGCCCTTCGTGTCTACATACGCCACCGCAGCCAAATCGAGATGTACGACTCCGAACTCGCCGGCTGCCGCTGCGCATTCGCGCTCCAGCAGCATGGACCACTCGCCGACGACCCGACCCTCCGCTCGCAGGGTGACTCCCGGGTCGTTGCTTGGAATGCGCGTCAGTCGCAGAATCGTGCCCTTCCATCGTGCGGGTCGACCGACACAAGAAGCACGCACCATGCCGTGGATTGAGATCTTCTCGGGTCTCAGACAAGTTGTTTACAGCATGAGAGTTGGAGCTGGATGTTGTGAACCGCAGCAGCCGGCGAGGACGCGGGTTTTCCCAAAATCTTGGGACCGTCACGACATATTGGGAGCTCCGGTGGGGGGCCGCTCGATGCCGAGCTTTTTCATCCGCGCCTCGAGCGTGGTGGGCTTGAGTCCGAGCAGGCTGGCGGCGCCCTTGGGCCCGCTCACGCGCCAGCCTTTTTGCTGGAGCACGGCGAGGATGTGCTCCCGTTCGACGTCTTCCAGGCTCAGGAACCTGGCTTCGCTGGCGGCGGCCTCGCCGGCGGCCCAGTCACGCAGCTCGAGCGTCGTTCCCTGCGTGATAATGAGCGCGCGCTCGATGACGTTGCGCAGCTCGCGAATGTTCCCCGGCCAGTTGTAGGCCATGAGGGCGTCGAGTGTGCGCTTGGGGATAGCCTCGATCCGTTTGCCGAGCTTGACGCCGTACTGCATGGCGAAGTGTCGGACGAGCAGCGGGATGTCCTCCTTGCGATCGCGTAGCGGCGGCGTTGCCATCGGGAAGACGTTGAGGCGGTAGAAGAGGTCCGCGCGGAACCGACCGGACTGCACCGCCGAGCGGAGGTCGTGATGCGTCGCAGCGATGACGCGGGCGTCGACCTTGATGGTTCGCGAGCCGCCTACGCGCTCGATTTCTCCCTCTTGCAGCACCCGCAGCAGCTTGACCTGCAGGTCCACCGACAGGTCGCCGATCTCGTCGAGGAAGATGGTGCCTCCGTCGGCGAGCTCAAACCGTCCGATCTTGCGTGACACGGCGCCGGTGAACGCGCCCTTCTCGTGCCCGAACAACTCGCTTTCCACCAGGCCGGGGGCGATCGCCCCGCAGTTCACCGTCACGAGCGGCCGTTCCCGGCGGCGGCTGAGGCGGTGGATGCCGCGCGCAATCAGCTCCTTGCCCGTGCCCGTTTCCCCGAGGATGAGGACGCTCGTGTCGGTCGGCGCGACCTGCTCGACCTTGCGGAGCACCGCCGTGAGCGCGGGACTCCGGCCGACGAGGTCCTCGAACCCCTGCTGTGTCTTGATCTCTTCATGCAGGTAAACGTTCTCGGCTTGTAGCCGGTCGCGGAGATGCGACACCTCGGCGAACAGGCGGGCGTTGCTGATGGCGATCGCGGCCTGAGCGGAGAGCATCTGGAGCACCTGGATGCGGTCCGGGGTGAACGCACCGGTCGTCAAGTCGTTCTCCAAGTACACGACGCCGACGAGACGGCTTTGATTCAGGACTGGCGTGCAGAGAATAGACTTCGACTTGTTGCGCACGATGTAGGGGTCGCCGCCGTACGTGGAATCGCTCGCCGCATCCGCGAGGACCACGCTTTCGGACGTCCGCCACACGTAGTTGACGATTGCGGGCGCGAGATCGCGGCTCGCGGCGACGGGCGCGCCCTGCAGGACGGTGACCTGTGGGGCATCGATCGCGCCGCGGGCTTGAATGACCGGGTGGCCTCCCTGCTCGAGGATGAGGAAGCCTTTGCGAGCGCCGGCGTTCTGGATCAGGATACGCATCAGTGTCGCCAGCAGCCGCTCGAGCTCGATCTCGCCGGCGATGGCTTGCGCCGCCTTGATGACGGTGACGAGATCGATGGTCGAGACCTCGGTCCGGGTGGTGGACTGCGTCGTGCCGGCGGCGGCCAGAGGCTCGAGCTCCAGGCGGGTACCGTCAGCCGCGGATCGGGTTAGGAGGGCAGGGTAGCGGCGCTCGAGGTCCGAGACCTTTGCCGTGGCGCCCCATTGGGCGTAGGCGTGCCGCGCCGCGGCCAGGAAGACGGCCGCGACGTTCGCTTGCCGGCGCCCGAGCCAGAACCGGGCGCACAGTTCGTTCGCCAGGGCCTGGTGCTGGAGCATGCTCGTCTCCTCCGCGTACCGGATGGCTCGTTCGTACAGATCCAGCGCGGCAAGGTGCCGACCGGCGATGCACTCAATCTCCGCCGACAGCAGCAGCGACTGGCAGAGAAAGTTCTCAGGGCAGTTTTCCGCGAGGACCGCAAGCGAGGCCTGCGCCGTTTGCATCTCCTCCAGATAGGTCCTTCGCTCATCCTCTCCGGCATTCGGGTAAGTCGCGGCCGCCGCGAGACCATTCCAGAAATCGAACTCGACGGGCCAGATCGTCCCCGACAGATGGTACACCACGTCGCGTGCGATGCGGGCGGCGTCCCGCGCCCTTCCGTACTCGCCAAACATGTAGCAGAGCTGTAGTTTGGCCACGGCGTGAAACGTCGTGAAGAAGGGGTTCCCGCGGTACTTCTCCACGTATTCGTGCTCGTCGATCGCGTCATCCGACAGCGAGAGGGGCGCTCTGGTTTTTCCCTGCAGCGCCCGCGCCCAATTCAAGATGATCTTCAGCGAATCGGCGAAGCCGGTTGCCTTCAGCTTGTTGATCAGCGCGAGGTATGGCGAGTAGTCGCGGACGAATTGTGCGAGATCCTGGGTGGAGACCATCGCTGGCCACGTCTCCGTGCTGGCGCCATACGCGGCGTAGAGAAAGTCACCGGTCTCGAGACCGCTGCGGCAGGCCTCGCGGGCGTAGGGAATACATGTGCGCATCGGCTGTCGCCAGAGGTTCACATGAGCGTGAAACTGCTGGTGAATCTTTGCACGCCGCCTCGAGTCGTTGAAGCGTTCATTCACGCGCAGGGCCAGCCTGCCCAATTCGTAGGCCGACTCGTAGTCCCCACGCACGGGCCCGACCGTGATTGCATGCGTCACGTAGCCGTAAGCGGACTCTTCCACATTTCCATGGACCAGCGAGAGTCGCACCATCGTGGCGGAGATCAGGCGCGCTAGGACCGGATCTCCGAGGATGTACGTTGAGGCCCAGATGTCCGTCAGAATGTTCATGACCATCCGGACCTCGGGATCGACCATGACGGGCAGGTCGATGAGCGAAGCGATGGTGCGCTGGGCCAGCAAGGACTGAATGGTGGTGATCTCCCCCTCCAGGGCGGCCTGCTTTTCCTCTGCAGAATCGGGGAATGAAACACCGAAGAGTGTGAGACCCTCGCGGGCGCTCGCCAGAGCATCCGCATAGCGTGACATGTTTTCGTACTGGACGCTGCGCAGGCGGTAGACTCGGGCCCGATCCAGCCGGGTCGCGGCGCGCCGCAGGAGTACGGCGAACAGTTGTTCCGCTGCGTCAAAATCTCCGCAGTGATACTGGCACTCGGCGGCTTCGAGACGCAGCGCGAAGGCGAGCCCGTAGTCCGAGTCCCACAACTCGTCCCTCACGAGGCTCAAGCCCGCGTTCAGGTAGCCGAGCGCCGCTTCATGGGCGGTGGAGGACTTGGCCTTCTGCCCGGCGGTCAGGTTGAGTCTGGCAAGGCCCACGCGCTCCGCGTCGTCCGTGATCCGGTCCCGCCCGAGATTCAAATGATGGACGATGTCGAAGATTCGCCTTTCGAGCTCGGGGTCGGGACAGTTCGACAACAGGAGCCGCCCCACGGTCAGGTGGACTTGCCGCTTGCCCTCGTCGGCAATCAGGGCGTACGCCGCCTGCTGGACGCGATCGTGGAGGAACTTGTAAGACAGCGACACGCTCAGCCCCGTCTCCGGTTCCTCCCGGCCGGCGCCTGCGGGGTCGTCGAGCGGCACGACCAGTCCCTGCTCCACCGCGCTCCAGAGATCGACCGCGGCCGCCTCGACCGAGCTCACGCTGACGGTCGCGAGGACGGGCAGGGTGAACCGGTTTCCGATGCACGCCGCGAGCTTGAGCACCTCCTGCGAGGGCGCCGGCAGTTTTCGGATCTTCGCCGCCATGAGGTCTACGACGTTGTCCGTGATGTCCATCCGCCGAATGCGAGCGAGATCGAAATGCCAGTGACTGGCCGAGTAGTCGAACGCGACGAGCCCCTCCTGGTGCAACGTCTTAACGAACTGCGTGACGAAGAACGGGTTGCCGGCGGTCTTCGAGAGCACGAGGTCCGCCAGCGGCTTGGCCCGCTCGCCATCGGTGTGCAGCGTATCCGCGACTAACTGTGTGAGGTGGGCCAGCGGGAGCGGCCCCAGGGTGATCTCCCGGAGCGGTGTGCCGGCGGCGCGAATCTCGCTGAGGGTGAGCATGAGGGGGTGCCGTTCGCTCACCTCGTTGTCCCGGTACGCGCCGATGACCAACAACCCTCTGAGGTCGAGATTGGCGAGCAGCGTGCGCAGCAAAGCGAGGGTCGCCGAATCGGCCCACTGCAGGTCGTCGAGGAAGATCACAAGAGGGTGACCCGGTGTCGCGAACACGCCGAGGAATCTCTGAAACAGGAGGTTGAACCGGTTTTGAGACTCCGTCGCTCCCAGGAGCGGTACCGCAGGCTGCTTCCCGACGATGCGCTCGACCGCTGGGATGACGTCGATGATGACTTGTGCGGTGACCCCGAGAGCGTCGAGCAGCGCGTCCTTCCAGCCGCGAACCGCCTCCTCGCTCTCCGTCAGCAATTGCCGTATCAGACCCCGGAACGCTTGCGCCACGCCGCCATAGGGGGTGTCGCGCGCGAGCTGGTCGAACTTCCCGGCGATGAAGTATCCGCGCCGATGGGCGAGTGACTTGTGGAGCTCGTGAATGAGGGACGTCTTGCCAATCCCAGAGTAGCCTGACACCAGCAACAGCTCAGCCGCCCCAACCGACGCGCGCTCGAACGCCGCCCGCAGCGTCGCGACTTCGTCGTCCCGCCCATACAGGCGCTGCGGGATGACGAACCGGTCCGCGAGGTCCGTCGCTCCAGCCACGACGCCTTGGATTCGGCCCGTCGCGTCCCACTCCTCGAGACACCGGGCCAGGTCCGCCCGGAGGCCGAACCCGCTCTGGTAGCGCTCCTCGGCGGTTTTCGCGAGCAGCTTCATCACGATATCTGAAAGCGGCTTGGGCAGGGCGGTGTCGAGCGCACTCGGCGGTACCGGCGCCTTCGCGATGTGACAATGAACGACTTCCAGCGGGTCCAGCGACTCGAAGGGCAGCCTGCCGGTTAGCATCTCGTAAAGGGTGACGCCGAGCGAATAGAAGTCGGTTCGATAGTCCACGTCCCGGTTCATCCGCCCGGTCTGCTCGGGCGACATGTAGGCGATGGTGCCCTGCAACACGTTGGGGTGGCTCGGCAACCGCTGCTCGAAGGGCAGCCGCGACGCGATGCTGAAGTCAACCAGTGTGGTGCGCCCGGCTTGCCGGTCGATGAGGACGTTGTTCGGGTTGACGTCCTTGTGGAGGACGCCGCGCTGGTGCAACGCCGTGATGGTCCCAGAGAGCTCGACGCCTATACGAAGCGCGGTGCGCACGTCGATGGGCCCGGCGGCGATGAGGGTCTTGAGCCGCTCGCCGCCGACGTCCTCGAGAACGAGCACCACGCGGTCGCCGGCCGCTGCCAGGCCGAAGGCCCGCGCTACGCCGGGAACGTCGAGATCCTTGACGAGCTCGTACTCCCGTCGCAGGCTCGCGTCCGCCACCGCGGCGGGGACCTCGTCGCTGAATGCCTTCAGTATGACTGGGGCGCCGTCGCGATCCCGCCGGCCGCGGTAGACCACCCGCGTGCGGCCGCGATAGACCTCCTCGGTGACGGTGAAACCGGGAACCTGCATCGCCCCTCGACCGGGATCGACGTGATGCTGACCCACACCGCGAGGTCTCACCGGAAGCCGGTTGAGGCGACGGAAAGGTGGGCCAGACCGCAGTCTGTCCGACCCAGCTAATCATAGCGCAACCGCCTCGGGCTGCCAGGCGCACCCGTGGACGGGAACCGAGAAGGCTGGTGCCGCATTATGACCACCTGACAGCCCCGGTCCGCCGGGGTGCGTCTCGCTTTGCGGGAACGTCCCACTCACCCTCAGGAGGAACCATGCAGATCATCGAAACCCAGGAGCTCGTCCCCAGCTGTCATCGTCCCGAAGTCGTCGAGACGAGCGAGCTTCAACCGACCTGCCACTCCTGACCCGGCGGCACGTCGGTCTCCGGGGGCCCGGACGATTCCGGGCCCTCGTCCTTTCCTGGGAACCAACCACGCGACAGCCGCATTACAGTCCGCGCCAACAATACACCAGCAAGGGAGACCGCATGGTTTCGCGCAGAAGGATCATCATGAGTGCGGCAGTGCTTGCCGTCCTAGGGGCATGGTATGCGTTTCGCCCCGAGCGGCTGTTCGTCAACAAGACCGTCAGCGAGGCGTTTCCGGCAGGGGCCCAGGCCCAGGCGGCCGAACCGTCCGCCCCGGTGACGCTCGTCGCGGGCCGATTCCACACGAACGCACACGAGACGAAAGGGCTCGCCACGATCTACCGGCTCTCGGATGGCAAACGTGTGCTGCGCCTGAGCGAGTTCGCCACGTCCAACGGCCCAGACGTGCACGTGTACCTCGTCGCTGCCGGCGACGTCCAGGAAGACGGTCGGGGACCAGAACTACGAGGTCCCCACCGACCTCGATCTGTCGAAATACCGCTCCGCCACCATTTGGTGCCGCCGCTTCGCCGTCAACTTCGGGACCGCGCCGCTGGGCGCGTCCCAAATGTGAGGAGGAACAGGCCCATGTCCCGCTCGTCCATGTGGTCTCTCGCAGCGTTGCTCGTGCCTGCGCTGCTCCACGCGCAGGGGGTGCCGTTCGGTTTCATGCCCCACACCGGACCGGCGCGGCGCACGACGTTCACGGTCCGCATCGAGAACGTCTCGACCGCGACCACGTTGAGGCTCTCAAACGGCCAGACGGCGCCCGCCCCCAACGCCCCTGGGCTGTGGGTGGTGCATGACGAGCCCGACCCGTTGTTCACCGCGGGCGCGAAGGATCGCGATCAGGGCCTGGAGAGGCTCGCGGAGGACGGCAATCCAGCGGTCCTCGCCGCGGCGCTGCAGAGCCACCAGGGGATCATGGCGAGCGGCACGTTCGCCATCCCCGTGGGCGACGCGATGCCCGGTCCGGCCACACCGGGCAAGGCCTACGAATTCACCTTCACTGCGGAGCCCGGCCAGAAGCTCACGTTCGCGACCATGTTCGGGCAGTCGAACGACCTCTTCCTGGCGCCGGGGGATCGCGGAATCCAACTGTTCGACTCGAAGGGGGACGTGATGAGCGGTGACATCACGTCGTTGATGGACCTGTGGGACGCCGGCACTGAAGTGAACCAGGAGCCGGGACTCGGGCCCGATCAGGCGCCCCGGCAGAAGGCGCCCAACACCGGCGCTTCGGAGCGCAAGCCGGTTCAACTCGTGAAGGACGTGAAGGACGGCTTCACCTATCCGAAGGTGTCCGACGTGCTGCGGGTCACGATCACGCCCGCGAGCGTGATGAGCGCGATGGACTAGGCGAGCGAAGCTCGTCGGTCCCGGCCTGGGAGGCGCGTGACACGGCCGCGGCGCTTCCCAGGCCGCCCCGCCTGGCCTTAGCTTGCAGGCCGGATGACTCAACCCCAACACAGCGGTCCCGCCCTCCCCGAACGGATCGCAGGGCTCGCCGCCGTTGCCTCCAACTTGTCGTGGAGTTGGAACCGCAACGCGCGGGCGCTGTTCCGCATGCTCGATCCGGCGCTGTGGCGCCGTACCCAGCACAATCCCATCGAGCTGTTGCGACGGGTCGATCCCGCGCGGCTCGCCCGCTGCGCGGCGGTCTCGGAGT
>WNGN01000834.1_pt1 | contig 26965 bp, 25 predicted proteins | sample 5400561 | NCBI WGS metagenome assembly WNGN01 (sample SAMN13153379, study PRJNA577476) | soil metagenome | isolation source: 115 cm soil or saprolite under Garry oak tree replicate 2 | place: USA:California | collected 2016-06-15 | reverse complement strand
CGCGAAGACGCGGGACGAGTTCCTCAGACTGGTGCACGGCGGCCGGGGATTGGAGTGAGCGACGCCCCGCTCGAGGGGAAGCTCGGCCTGGTCACCGGTGCGTCCCGCGGGATTGGGCTCGCCGTGGCGGAGGCGCTGCACGCGGCCGGGGCGCACGTCGTGCGCGTGGCGCGCAGTCTGCAGGCGGGCACCGCCGATCGCCGGACCGACGTGTCGTGCGACCTGGCCGACGCGTCGGCCGTGGAACGCGCCATCACACGGGTCCTGGCCGAGCGCGGCGTGCCCGACATCGTCGTCAACAATGCGGGAATCTTCTTCATCAAGCCGGTCGCCGATACGACGCCGGAAGACTTCACGCGGACGCTGACGGTGAATCTGACCGCGCCGTTTCTCATCCTCCGCGCCCTCGTTCCCCATCTCGTCCGACGCGGCACTGGGCACGTCGTGACGATCGGATCGGTCTCCGATCACCGGGCGTTCACCGGGTCCACCGCGTACGCGGCGAGCAAGTACGGCCTGCGCGGCGTGCACGAGGTGCTGCGGGCGGAGCTCGCGACCACCGGCGTGCGCACCACGCTCGTGTCACCGGGGCCGGTCGATACGCCCATGTGGGACCCGGTCGATCCGGACTCGAAGCCGGGCTTCACCAAGCGCACGGCGATGCTGCAGGCCCAGGACGTGGCGGCCGCGGTGCTGTTCGCGGTCACGCAACCGGAACGGGTGGACGTCACGGAAATCCGGCTGCTGCCGACGGTCTACTCGCCGAGAGGATGAACGGAATGCAGAAGTCGGAACGCGGAACGCGGAACATCAGTGCCGGGTTCGAGAAGCGTACCCGCGATCGAAACTCACCTACCTGTTCCGCGTTCCACGTTCCGCGTTCCGCGTTGCTTGCGAGCCTGATCTTTCTTCTCTCACCGGATCCGTCCAGCGCCCAGTCCCTCCCTCCCCTCCCCGACACCACCGGCTTCGGGGTCCGCGTGCTCGCCCTGGCGCGCGCGCCCGACAACGCCCTCTGGGTCGGCACGTACGGGCAGGGCATCTTCGTGCTGCGACCGGGAGCAGGGAGCTGGCAGCAGATCAGGCACTCGAGTGACACGAGCGCCCACTCCATCTCGTGGGATTTCGTGCACGCGTTCGGGTTCGGCCCCGGGGGCGAGATCTGGTATGGCACGGTGGGGAACGGGTGGGGGCTGTCGACCGACGGCGGCACGACGTGGACCAACTGGGATTTCTCGCAACTCGGGCCCGAATGGCAGTACGTCGCGCCCAACGGGATCGTGACGCGCGGCGACACCGTCTACATCGCCACGGCCGACGGCATCAAGCTCTCTTGGGACCGCGGGGTCAGGTGGTTCGAGATCACGGACTCGCTGGGCGCAGCTACGGCACCGCATCCTTGGGGGGGAGCACGGATCGGGAGCCAGTACGTGCTCGCGCTCGCCGCGGGGCCCCCTGGGGACGGCAGCTTGTGGGCGGGCCACCTGCACGGCCTCGCCCGCTCGAGCGATGGCGGGCGAACGTGGACCGAGTTCCCGACGCCGACGCGCTGCCCGCCTTCCTCACCGGGCGCCGAATGCGCGAACCGTGTGCGCGCGCTCGCGTCCGACTCGGGCGGCCTCGTGTGGGTCGGGACGGAGCGCGGCCTGTACCGGCTCGATCCGGCGCGGCGGTCGTGGCTCGACAAGAAAGGGCGACCGGCGTGCCCCGTGGCTCCGGTCGTCAAAGGGTGCCGGGTCGACATGGCGCCGATCGCCGCGCTCGTCCGCGCGGCCCCGGGCCTCGTCTACGCAGGAACGCGGGAGGGCGTCTACGCCGGAGACGGAGACGCGCTCAACGTATGCGACGTGTCGCCCGCCGTGACCGCCCTCGTCGTCCTCGCTCCCGGGAGCTACGCCGCCGGCCGCCCCAACGGTCTCGGGATGTGCCGCTTCGATCAGGGGTTCACGCTCGTCGGCGTCACCTACCGCGAGCGCCCCGACTCGGACACGCAAGGAACCCGCCACACGTGGTTCGAGCGTCCCATCGCGCCCGGCGACCAGCCGTACATCGACCAGACGTACCGCTACGGCTCGACGATGGGCGGCAACTTCCAGCAGCACCAGGGCGTCGAGTTCAACAACGCGGACGGCACCCTGGTGCACGCGGTCGGCGACGGCGTCGTCGTGTTCTCGGGTCCGGCGGAGCAGGGGGCGAACACGCTCGCCATCCGCCACGACCGCAAGCTCAACGGCTTGTTCATCTATTCGGTCTATTACCACAACTCCAAGCTGCTCGTCCCGGTGGGGCAGCGCGTGAAGGCCGGCGACGTGATCGCGCTGGTCGGCAATACCGGCCGCGCCACGAACGACCACCTGCACCTCGAGATCCACGCCGCGCCGCTCGACTCGACGTCGCTCGTCGTGGACCCCAACGAGCGCTACCCGCGCTACACCGTGAACCCCGAGCTCTGGATCCGGCCGCTCCCCGGGACGGGGATCGTCGTGGGGCAGGTGTGGGACGGCGCGGGGCGGCCCGTGCCCCAGGCACGGGTGTACGGCTTGGTGAAGGCCGAGCCGCAAGAGACTCCGTACGCGTACGCCGAGACCTACGGCGAGCACAATCACCCCGACCCGGAGTATCGCGAGCACTTCGCCGTGTCCGACGTCGAGCCCGGCGATTACACGCTCGCGGTCGTGGTCAACGGCAGACGGCTCACGCGCCGTGTTCGCGTCGAGGCGGGTCGGGTGACCTGGGTCGTGTTCCGTTCCGGTGCACATTGAGCTGACGGAGATGCTGCGCTGCCCCGAGCCGCACGAGGAGAACGTCCTCGTGATGTCGACGGGCGAGATGCTGGGACGCATGGTCCGGTCGGGGATTGTCGGCTGCCCGGTCTGCCACCGGGAGTATCCGATCGTCAAGGGAGTGGTCCACTTCTCGGGTGGCGAGGGCACCCCACTCCGCGACAAGAATACGCAGTCGCTTCGTGGGGTGCCCTCGCCGCCCTCCTCCCTGCCCCCTCGCGCCGTCGACGCCCAGACGCTTCAGGCGCTCCTGGATCTCAGCGGCCCCGGCGGCTACGTCGTGCTGCTCGGCTCGGCGGCGCGACACGCGGTGGGGTTGGCGGGGCTGATGGGCGGGATCCATTTCGTGGGCGTCAACGCGCCGCCCGGGGTCGAGGAGCTGCCCGTGCTGAGCCTGCTCGCGTGCGACACCATGGTCCCGCTGCGCCACGCCATGGCGCGCGGCGTGGTGGTCGGGCCGGAGCCGGGGGCATGGCTCGCGGAAGCGGCGCGCATCCTGCTACGCGGCCGGCGGTTGGTCGTGGAGCGGGAGGACGCGGCAGCGCCACCCGGCGTCACGCCGCTGGCGGTGGGGCAGGGGCTGTTCGTGGGCCAGCGGGGCTGATCAACCCTCGATCGCGGCCGCCGTCGGATCGGCTTCCGCGTACACGCGGTCGATGAGCGGCTTGTAGTTCTTTTCGACCACGCGGCGCTTCACCTTGAGCGAGGGCGTGAGCTCCCCCGACTCGATCGTGAAGTCGTGCTCGATCAGCACAACCTTCTTGGGCATCTCGAACTTGGCGAGGTCGCGCAGGCCGTCCATCACCTCGCGCTCCAGCTTGGCGGTAACGTCGGGGAGCGCGATCAGCTCGGCGCGCGATTTGTAGGACAGGTTGCGCTCCATCGCCCAGCGCTCGAGCTGCTCGAAGTTCGGCACGACCAGGATGATCGGGAACTTGCGCTGGTCGCCCAGCACCACGGCGCTCGCCACGAACTTGTTCAGCCGCACCGTGTTCTCGATCGGCTGCGGCGCGATGTACTTGCCCCCCGCCGTCTTCAGCAGGTCCTTCTTGCGGTCCGTGATCTTCAAGTAGCCGTCGGCGTCGAGCTCGCCGATGTCGCCGGTGTGGAACCAGCCGCTTCCGTCGATCGCCTCGCGCGTCTCTTCGGGCTTGTTGTAGTAGCCCTGCATGACGTTCGGGCCCTTGGCGAGGATCTCGCCGTCGGCGGCGATCCGGATCTGGACTCCGGGGATGGGCTTCCCGACCGCGCCCAGCTTGGGCCGATCCAGGGGCGTGAGGGTCAGCACCGGAGACGTCTCGGTCAGGCCATACCCGTCGAGCACCGGCAGGCCGGCGCTGTAGAAGAACCGCGCGATCTCCGGCGAGAGCGGCGCCGAGCCCGACGTGAAGAGCTTGACTCGCCCGCCGGTGCGCGCCCGGAGCTTGGCGAACACTAGCCGGTCGGCGATCGCGTGCCGCAGCCGGAGCGTGAGCGGCACAGGGATCCCGGCGAGCCGGTGCGTCGTCCACGCCTCCCCGGTGCGCTTCGCCCACTGGAAGATGCGCCGCTTGAGCGCGCCGCCGCCAAGCGCGTTTTCGAGCACCCGGGCGTACACCTTTTCGAACAGCCGCGGCACCGCGACTACGATCGTCGGCCGCACTTCGAGAAGGTTCTGCGCGACGCTGTCCACCGACTCGGCGTAAGTGATGGTCACGCCGACGTGGACGAAGTAGTACTCCACCATCCGCTCGAGGATGTGGGACAGCGGCAGCCAGGCGAGGCAGGTGTCACCCTCGCTCACCCGAAACACCTCGACGCACGCCGCCACGTTGGACCAGATGTTGTGGTGGGTGAGCATCACCCCTTTGGGCGGGCCCGTGGTGCCCGAGGTGTAGATCAGCGTGGCGAGGTCGTCGGGCCGCACCGACAGCGCTTCGTCCTTGAAGCGAGGATACTTCGCCGCCGCGGCCCGGCCTCGAGTCTCGAGCTCGGCCAGCGCGAGCGCGCCGTCGGTGCCTCCGCCGGTACCTAACGCGATCACGTGCCGCAGCGACGGCAGCCCGCTCTTCACCTCACGGATCTTCTCCACCTGCGCGGCGGTCGAGCAGAACACGGCCGTCGCGCCCGCGTCGCGCAGGATGTATTCGACCTGGTTCGCGGGCAGGGTGGGGTAGATCGGGACGTCGGCGACCCGCGCGCACAGGCAGGCGTAATCCGTGAGGGTCCATTCGAGCCGCGTCTCCGACAGGATGGCGACGCGATCGCCGGGCGAGATCCCCAGCTCGCGCAATCCCACCGAGATGGCCCGCACGCGCTCCTCGACCTCCCGGTGGCTCACGGACTGCCATGTCCCCCCCTCGGTCTTGTACCGGAAGGCGGCCGGGTGACTGGCAAACCGCTCGACGGCGTCGAAGAAGAGCCCCGTGAGCGTGCCCGCGCTCATGGCTGGAACCTCACGAAGAAGGTGATCGGCGAGCCGGGCACCGTGTCGCCGATGGCGCGGCGCGCGCGGGCGGTCACGACGATGCTATCGGGAAGCGCGTCGGCGAGCAGGCGCACTTTCACGAAGGCGACGCCGTTGGCGCCTGTGGTCACCGTGTCCAGAGTCACGAGGGCGTGAGCGGTGTCGGTCGTGACCAGCGTGGCCGCCCCCGGGGCGGCATACGTGATCGCGTACACCACGGGGCGACCTGGCAGCGGGACGGTGAGCGAGTCCGCGCCGGCCGAGGATTCGATCGTGTCGGCGAGCTCGACCTGGAGCGAGTCGGACAGCGAGTCGGGTGGCGTGGTGGCCGAGAGTGTCACCGTGTCCCCGATGACGCCGGTCGCGAACAGCGTGTCGGCGGCGGCGAGGGTGCGGATCGCGATGGGGTTCGAGAACAGGTTTCCCAGGTGCGCCTGGAGGCGTCCGGTCTGCCGGGTATGGCTCACCACCGTCTTCCCCGTCGTGTCGTTCAGCACGGTGAGCACGGTGTCGAGGCTCGTCCACAGGATCGTGGCCGGCACGGTGTCGCCGGCACCGTTGAGCGCCGCGGCCCCGGGCACCAGGGTGTCGTATTCCTCGAGGCTGTCGGGCGCCGCCGTGACGATCGCGATCACCTGATTGAGATCGGTGCCGAGCTTGCTGCACGCCACTGCCGTCGCGACCACGAAGACGACGAGGCGGGCCCGGCCCCCGCCGCGCGGCGGACCGCTCAGGGCGCCTCCGCCGCGGCCGCCTGGGGCGGTCCCGCGGCACCCAGGTCGCGCAGCGCCTGGGTCGCGTGCTCGACCCATTTCTGCGCGTCCGGCCCCTTGGGCGGATGGGCGAGGAAGGCGCGCAGGTGTTGCGCCGCGCCGTCGGGGTCGCCGCGCTTGAGGAGCAGGAACGCGAGGCCGTAGTGCGCCCCGGCCAGATCCCGATCGAGCTCGAGCGCGCGGCGATAGTGCCGGATCGCCTCGTCGAGGCGCCGCGTCTTGGTGAAGGCGATCGCCATGTTCTGGAGAATGCGGGCGTCGGTGGGATGGTCGCGCAGCGCCAGCCGATACGAGGTCAGCGCGGCCTCGTAATCGCCCTGGCGTTCGAGCGCGAGCGCCTCGTTCAGATAATCGAGGCGCTGGGGTTTGAGCTCATCGACGCCCGAGCCGCCGAAGAGGCGGCGCCAGAAACCCATGCGCCGAAAATAGCTTGCGGCCGCGTGACTTTGCAATGTAGCTTCCCACCCCATGCCCGCCCCGCCCCCGCCCCGGACGCCCCCATCGCACGACCTCCGGCCCGGCCGGAAGACCCCCCACGGCGTCCTCGAAGTCGACTGGCCGTTTTTCGGCGAGATGTGCCGCGCGCTGGCGCTCAAGATCTTTCGGGAGTACGACCCCGACGTCGTGATCGGCATCGCCAAGGCCGGCGTGATCCCCGGGGCGGTCGTGGCGAGCATCCTGCAACGCGACTTCGCGTCGGTCGCCATCACCCGCACGGAGACGGGCGGGCGGCCGGTGGTGATCGCGGGCCCGCCCCGCATCGTCACCGGCCGCCGCGTGCTCATCGTGGACGAGACGTGTGACACCGGGGCCACGATGAAGCTCGCCCTCGCCGCCGTGCGCGACTTGCAGCCCGCGGCCGTGAAGACGGCGGTCTCATTCCGCACGGGCGAGTTCAAGCCGGACTTCTACGCGCTCGAGACCGGCAACTTCATCATCCTCCCCTGGGACCGCGAGGTCATCATCGACGGGGAGATCGTGATGCGGCCCGACTACGCCCAGAAGCTGAAGGAACTCGGCGGTTGATCGACCGCCTCACCGCCGCGCTGGGCCGGTCCCGCGCCGACTACACCGAAATCCGCGTCGAACGCACCTGGAGCACGGCCGTCACCTTTCGCGGCCGGCGGCTCGAGTCCGCCACCGCGAGCGAGGACCAGGGCGGGTTCGTGCGCGTCCTGAACCGCGCGGCGGGCTGGGGCGTGGCGTCCTTCACGTCGCTCGACCGGCTCGACGCGATGGTCGCCCGCGCCCACGAGCTGTCGCGCGCCGTCCGCGTGGACCCGCCGATCCGCCTCGCCGACGTCGCGCCCCACCAGGCCGAGGCGATGCTCGACCTGGACGGCGACGTGCGCGGCGTCTCCCTCGCCGAAAAGAAGCGGCTGCTCGAGGCCTACAACGGGGCGATGCTCGCCGTGAGCGACCGCATCGTGGACACGCTCGCCACGTACCGCGACGAGGTGAGCGAGTACTGGTTCGTGAACTCCGACGGCACGATCCTGCACGAGCTGCGGCCGGAGGTGACGCTCTCCGGCACGGCCGTCGCGCGTCGCGACGGCACGATCGAGAAGGGGCTCGAGTCGGTCGGGCTGCGCCGCGGCTGGAACTCGGTGCAGGACGGGCTCGCGGGCTTCCGCACGGCGGCCGAGCGGGCGGTGCAGCTGCTCGATGCGCCGATGGTGAAGGGGGGCACGTATCCCGTGATCCTCGACCCCGAGCTCGCCGGCGTGTTCATCCACGAGGCGTTCGGGCACCTCTCGGAAGCCGACTTCGTGTACGAGAATCCGCAGGCGCGCGCCATGATGACCCTGGGGCGGCGGTTCGGGAAGCCGGTGCTGCATGTGGGCGACAACGGCGCGGCACCGGGCCTGCGCGGCACGCTGCCGTTCGACGACGAGGGAACGCCCACCCAGGACACGCCGCTGATCACGGCGGGCGTCCTCGTCGGCCGGCTGCACTCCCGCGAGACCGCGGCCACGATGGGCGAGCGGCCCACCGGCAACGCCCGCGCCGTCTCGTTCCGGCACGCGCCCATCGTCCGGATGACGAACACGTACATCGGAAACGGCCGGGGCACGTTCGAGGATCTGATCCGGGACGTCACGCTCGGGGTGTACGCCTGTAGTGCGTTCGGGGGCCAGACCCTGCTCGAGAACTTTTCGTTCACCGCCGCCTACGGTCACATGATCCGCGACGGTCACGTGGCCGAGCTGATCAAGGATGTGGTGCTGGCGGGCAATCTCTTCCAGACCCTGGACCGCATCGACCACATCGCGGGCGATTTCCGCTGGAACCAGATGGGCGGCGGCTGCGGCAAGGGCGGGCAGTACCCCCTCGCGGTCACGGAAGGCGCGCCCCATATGCGCATCGAGGAGGCGCTCGTCGGGGGCGACGTGCCCGCGTGATCGATCGGCTGCTCGAGCAGGCGCGGCGCCACGCCGACGGCGGCGCCGACGCGCTGTGGCGCCGCGTGGAGCGCACCTCGGTCGCGTTCGAATGGGGGCGCCTCAAGTCGGCCGGAGTCACCGAGGAGACCGGCGTGAACCTCCGGGTGCGACATGGCGGCCGCGTCGGCGTCGCCGGCACGACCGCCGCCGACGCGTCACTCGCCGATCTCGTCGCCCGCGCCCTCGCCTCGGCCGCCTTGGGCGAAGCCGTCGACCTGCCATTTCCGCCCCGCGCCCCACTGCCGCCCGTCCCCACGTACTTCGACCGCGCCGGGGAGGCGTCCCTCGATCACCTGATCCAGATGGGCCGGAGCCTGCTCGACCGGCTGGCGCGCGAGGGCTGCCGTGTCAACGTCGCGCTCGAGCGCGAAGCGGCCGAGACCCGGGTCGCGAACAGCGCCGGCGCGGCGGGGAGCTACCGGTCCACCGTGATCGCGGTGAGCGCCGACGTGTGGCGCATCGCCGGCGACGACGTGCTGGTGCTGGGCGACGCGTTCGACGGCGCGGACCTGCCGTCCGACGCCGCGCTGCACGCGATCGCGGCGTCGATCAACACGCGGCTCGACCGCGCGCTCACCGTCGTGGCGCCGCCCGAGGGCGCCCTCCCCGTCGTCTTCACGCCCGCCGGGCTGGCGGCGCTGCTCTTGCCCGTGACCCAGGCGCTGTCCGGCAAGGCCGTGCTCCAGGGCATCTCCCCCCTCGCCGGGAAGGTGGGGCAGAGCGGGGTGTTCGACGCGGCGTTTTCGCTCAGCGACGACGCGACCTGCGTCGGTCGCCCCGCCTCGCGTCCCATCGATGACGAGTGCGTACCGTCACGGGTCACGCCCCTCGTCGAGCGCGGCGTGGTGCAACGGTTCATCTACGACCTCGAGACCGCGGCGCGCGCCAAGGCGCAGAGCACCGGGCACGGGCAGCGCGGCATCTTCGGGAAGCCGGTGCCGGGATACACGAACGTCGTCCTGGGACCGACACCCGATGGTGTAGGGGCACGGCATGCCTTGCCCCTACAATTGGGCGGGGGACTGCTGGCCAACATCCGGGACGGCCTGTTGGTGGACGAGCTGATCGGCGTGGGGCAGGGCAACGTGATCGGCGGGGCGTTCAGCCACCCCGTGGCCCTCGCCTACCGCGTCGAGCGGGGCGAGATCACCGGTCGCGTAAAGGACGCGGCGGTCGCGGGGAACGTGTATGGGCTGTGGAAGCGGGTTGGCGGGTTCGGGAACGACGCCCGCTGGACGGGATCGCGCTGCGCGCCGTCGGTGCTGCTGGAAGGCGTAAGTGTCGCTCGCAGGTGAGTCGCGAAGGTCTCGACGTCGCTCATAGCAGAGGTGTCAGGTGCCGGGTGTCGGGTGTCAGGTGGTGCGTAGGATTGCCGTGGCTCGCGGTGAAACGATTACCTCTCACCGATCGAGACCAGTACACTCGATCTCAACTGTTGCAGGGATACGCAATGCTGGCACCGAATACGGCGCGGTCGCGAGTCATCAAGGGATATCGTGACCTCGTCGTCTGGCAGCGCGCGATGGACTTAGTTACAGCAACGTATCGCCTTACCGCTTCATTTCCTCGCGAGGAGAAGTATGGGCTCGTCCAGCAACTTAAGCGAGCCGCTGTTTCGGTTCCATCCAACGTTGCAGAGGGGCATGGAAGAGATCATTTGGGCGATTACCTGCATCACCTGTCCGTAGCGAACGGGTCGCTCATGGAGCTGGAGACGCAGCTCATGATCGCCGGACGGTTGGGTTATGTGTCGAGAGAGGTCGAGGAGCGCATCCTGGCCCAGGGAGCCGAGGTCGGTCGGATGCTGTCGGGGCTGGCTCGAGCACTGCGAAAGCGTCGCCGCGTCACCCCCCTGACACCCGGCACCTGACACCCGACACCTCTTTCACGCCCCGAGGGCCTGCTCGTAGCTCGTGCCCTGCGTCATTTGCTCGTAGACGACGTTGAGCGTCTCTGGCGCTGCGGACAGGAAGCGGCACCGCTCGTCATTGCGCGAGCGGCACTCGACCTCCATGACCGCGACCGGCTCGCCGGACAAGCGTCCGAGGAAGTCCGACAGCATCCCCGACGAAAAGTAGCACATCGGGATGTCCGCGCTCCCGGGATCGGCCTCGACCCAGTCGGTCGAGTCCACCACGAGCGCCGCGTTGCCGAGCGGCGCGACCGACACCGCGCCCCACCCGATGGCCAGGAAGAACGCCGACAACACGTCGTTCATCTGGGCCGCGTCGACCTCGTCGGGGCGCGCGACGCCGAGCTGGCCGGGGAGCCAGGCGCAGAAAGCCTGGAACACGCCTCGCCCGGCGGCGAAGCCCGCCTCCTGCAGGATCGCGATGGCGTGATCGGCCGCGTCGCGCAGCAGGCTCGCATGGAGCTGGCGTAAAGCGCCGCGACCGACGGTGAGGCCGTCGGTCGCGGGAGAGAACGGCGTGGCGAGGGGGGCGGTCATTTGAGACGCCAACTTAGGGTTTGGCGCGTGCGCGGCGCAAGAGTTGGGCCTCGTCGATGATCTGGATGCCGAGCGCTTTCGCCTTCTCGAGCTTCGATCCCGCGTCGGCGCCCACGACGACGGCGGTCGTCTTCTTCGACACGCTGTCGGTGACGGCTCCGCCCGCGGCCTCGATCAGCTCCGTCGCCTTGGCGCGGGACAGCGAAGGTAGCGTCCCCGTGACGACGTAAGTCTGCCCCGCGAGCGGCCCCTTGCCATCCGCTGCCACCGGCTCCGTGAAGGTGAGCCCGAGCTTCTCGAGCCGCTCGAGCAGCTTGCGGTTCTTGACCTCGTCGAAGAACCCCGCGACCGCCTCGGCGATCGCCGGTCCGATGCCCCGGACCTCGCTGATCTGCTCGACCGAGGCGTTGCGGAGCGCCTTCATCGTCCCGAAGTGGCGCGCCAGGAGCCGCGCGCCCTGGGCTCCCACGTGACGGATGCCCAGCGCGTACAGCAGGATGGAGAGCGGCTGTTGTTTCGACGCCTGGATGGCGTCGACCAGCTGCTGCGCCGACTTCTCCGCGAAGCCCTCGAGCGCGAGGAGCTGCAACGGCGTCAGCTCGTAGAGGTCGGCGAAGTCCTTGATGAGCTTGGCATCGAGCAGCGCGCGCACCCGCTCGTAGCCGAGCCCCCGGATGTCCATGGCGTTCCGCGACGCGAAGTGCACGATGCTCTCGAGCAGCCGTCCCGGACAGGAGACGTTGGAGCAGTACGCCATCACTTCGTCCGTCGGGTACTCGACCTTGGCGTGACAGACGGGGCAGCGCTCGGGGCGCTTGAACTTCCGCTCCTTGCCGGTGCGCCGCTCGCGGACGGGGCCGAGCACCTGCGGGATCACCTCCCCCGCCCGCGTGACCTCGACCCAGTCGCCCTCGCGGATGTCCTTCGCGTCGATCAAGTCGAAGTTGTGCAGCGTGACCGTGGAGACGGTCACGCCTCCGATCTCGACGGGCTCGAGGACGGCGTACGGGTTGAGCGACCCGGTGCGCCCCACGTTGATCTTGATCTCGAGGAGTTTGGTCACGCGCACTTCGGGCGCGAACTTGCGCGCCACGGCCCAGCGCGGCTCGCGGTCGCCCACGGTCCCGAGCTCGGCGTGGAGCCGGAGCGGGTTCACCTTCACCACCACGCCGTCGGCACCGTAGTCGAGTCCGGGGAGCTGGGGCTCGAGCGTGGCGATCTCCCGGTTGGCCGCTTCGAGCCCGGCGACCTGCGTGTGATGCGGCTCGACGGGGAACCCCCACGTCGCGAGCTGCTGCAGCAGCTCGTGCTGGGTGTCCACCGGCAGCTTCTGGCCGGGCGCCTCGACGTGGAAACAGAAGATCTGCAGCTTGCGGCTGCGGGTGACCTTGGGGTCGAGCTGGCGCAGGGCACCCGCGGCGGCGTTGCGGGGATTCGCGAAGGGGGGCTCCCCCGCCCGCTCGCGCTCCTCGTTCAGCTTCACGAAGCGCGACTTCGAGATATAGACCTCGCCGCGCACTTCCATCCGCCCGGGCCAGCCCTTGCCCCGGAGACGAAGGGGGATGTCCACCACCGTGCGCAGGTTGGCGGTGACGTCCTCCCCTTCGACGCCGTTGCCGCGCGTCGCGCCCGTCACGAGCACGCCGGCGTCGTAGGTGAGGCTCACCGCCGCGCCGTCGATCTTCACTTCGAGCGTGTAGCCGGCGGAGCGGACCTCGGGGAGGAGCCGGGCGTTGCGATCCTCCCACTCGGCGAGCTCCGCCTCGTTGAAGGCGTTGGCGAGCGACAGCATCGGCACCAGGTGGCGATGCTTGCGGAACTTCTCCGCCGGCGCGGCGCCGACGCGGTGAGAGGGACTGTCGGGCGTGCGGAGCTCGGGATGCTTGGCCTCGAGCTCTTGCAGCTCGCGGAACAGGCGGTCGTACTCGGCGTCCGAGATCTCCGGACGGTCGAGCACGTAATACGCGTGATTGGCGCGCTCGATGAGCCGCCGCAACTCGGCAGCCCGCGCGGCGGGACGCCCCCCCCGCCCCCCCCGGCCCCCCCCTCTTCCCCCCTTCACCGACCCTTGGCTTCTTCCTGAATCACGGCCATCGCGACGCCGACCAGGCGGTCGAGCTCCTCGGCGCTGGCCCGCGGCAGCAGCCCCTCGGCCCACGCGCCCTCGCGCTCGCCGAAGACGCCCAGCAGCCGCCGCAGAAACGAGAGCAACGCCACGCGCTCGAGCTCCATGCGGCGCATCGTCTCGCCGGTTTCCTGCTGGCGTTGGGCCAGGCGCTCGTAGCGGTGCGCGTTGCGCAGCGCGTGCGCGGTGAGCGCCGCCACCACCTGCACGAAGCGCACGTCCTCGTCGGAGAAGGTGGGCCCGTCGCGAAATGTCCGCAGGAAGATCGCGCCGATCGCCACGCCCCGCCACGTGATGGGAACCACCGTGATGGACTTCACACGGCGGTTCAGCAGCTCGCCCTTCACGTGCTTCAGGCTGGGATCGCTCGTCGCGTCCGGAATGAAGACCGTCTCCCCCGTCTGCATCGCCCGCTTGAGTTCGGGGTAGCGCTCCAGGTCCACCACGTAGTTGCGGATCGTGGGATCCTCGTACGAGGCGACCAGCCGCACCGAGGCGCCGCCGCGCTCCGCCAGGAAGATCGAGCACCGGTCCAGGCCGAACGCCTCCCCGAGCTTGCGCGCGATCGCCTGGAGGATGTCGATGAAGTGCAGCGACGTGGACACTTCCTTGAGGATCTCGATGACGGCGAGGAGATGCTTCCGCTCGCGCTCGAGCTCGACCACGCGCGCCGCCAGGCGTTCCGCGTCGGCGGCCGTGGGAGCGGCGGTGGGAGTCATGGCATAGTTTGTGTACCCGGCGGAGGCGGCGTCAAGTTGCCGCATCACATCGCGCGCGGTAGCTTCGGTGCCCATGCGATCGCTCCTGCTGCTCGTCGTCGTCGGCGCGCTCGGCGGCACCGCGGCGGCGCAAGGACGCGCGGACGTGGATCGCGCGCCGCTCGGCGCGTGGACGCCCGTGCCCGAGCTCCCCGGCATGGGGCGCGCCGTCGACACCGCCGCGGTCGCCGCGCGGCGCCGCGCCCTGCTCGCCCGGCTCGGCCGCGGCGTGGTGCTGATCCCCGCGGCGCGCGAGCGCCAGCTCGAGCGCGACTACATCCAGGACAACGACTTCCGGCAGAACAACACGTTCTTCTATTTCACCGAGCTCGAGACGCAGGACGCCTGGCTCCTGATGGTCGCGGGCGGCGACGCGGGCGGCGAGACCGTGCTGTTCCTGCCGCCCCGCAATCCGTCGCAGGAGCGCTGGACCGGCCTCCGGCTCGCTCCCGACAGCGTCGCGGCCCGCCTGTCCGGCATCCGGCGCGTGCTCCCGACGGACTCGCTCGACCGCGCGCTGCGGAGCGCGCTGTTCCGCGCGCCGGGACCGGTCTACGTGCCGCTCGACGCCACGACCCGCGACGAGAAGCGCGTCGCGGACCTGGTGTTCGACGGGCGCGACGTGCGGAACCTCCGCCCCGTGGCCGACTCGCTCCGCCTCGTGAAGGATGCCGACGAGCTCGCCCGGCTCCGCACCGCGGTCGACATCTCCGGGCTGGGCCACATCGCCGCGATGCAGGCCGCGCGCCCGGGGATGTGGGAGTACGAGATCGAGGCGGTCGCCGAAGCGGCGTTCCGCCGCAACGGCGCCGACCGCGTCGGCTACCCCTCGATCGTGGGGAGCGGGCCGAACAGCACCACGCTCCACTACGACGTGAGCCGGCGCCAGACCAAGGACGGCGACCTCGTGGTCCTGGACGCCGGCGCCGAGTGGGGACAGTACACGGCGGACGTGACGCGGACCTTCCCGGTGAACGGCCGCTTCACCCCGCGTCAGAAGGCGATCTACGACCTCGTGCTGGCGACCCAACGCGCGGCGTTTGACTCGACCCGCCCCGGGGCGACCATCGGCCAGCTGAACCGCGTGGCCCGGGACTACATGCGCGCCCACTCGGGTACGTTGTGCGGGGACCAGACATGCGACGCCTATTTCATCCACGGGCTGTCGCACTGGCTCGGCATGGACGTGCACGACGTGGGCGACTACAGCACGCCGTTGAAACCCGGGGTGGTGCTGACGATCGAGCCGGGGATCTATCTGACGCAGGAGAACCTGGGCGTGCGCATCGAAGATGACGTGCTGGTCACGGCGACCGGCGCCGAGTGGCTCTCTGGTCGGGCGCCCAAGACCACCGACGAGATCGAGCGCCTGATGCGGGCGCGGCGCTAGCTCTCGTCCTTCTCGCCCTTGATGTCCTCGAGAACCTGCTTCGCTTCCTTCTTGTACTCGGGGTCGAGCACGTCCCCGATCGGCAGCGTGGCGAGCGCGGTGAACTGCTCGCGCGCCTTCGAATACCTGCCGAGATCCACGTACACCTCGCCCAGCTCGAGGCGGTGGAAGATGTTGCGCGGCTTCAGGGCCACGGCCTTCTCGAGGTATCGCTGGGCGTCGTCCCAGTTGCCCTTGCTCAGGAAGCCGCCCCCGAACAGGATGGCGGCGGCCTTGCGCTCGATCCACGACAGGCGCTTGACCTCGGCATGCCACGCCCCCATCAGGTGGTAGGCGCCGTCGTGCGTCGAGTCGAGCTCGATCGCCTTCATCCCTTCGTCGTAGATGATCCGCGCGAAGCGCACGCGCTCGCCCCCGCCCTTGGTGCGCGACAGGCGGCCCAGCGCCTGCCCGATCGTGAAGTGGCCGTCGGCCCCGTTCGGGTTCACCCGCACCGCGGCCTCGCCGTACGCGCGGGCCTCGCTGTACAGGCTGTCCCGCCGACGCTTGGAGGAGTCGTCCTTGCCCTCGATCTGCTTCGCAATGTCCACCAGCTCGCGACCCGCCTTCCAGCGCGCCTGGTAGTTGGTCGAGTCGATGGCGAGCGCGGCGCGGTAGTGCTGCAGCGCTTGCGCCGGCGCCAGCGCCGCGTGGGCGCTGTCCCCGAGCGCGAGGTGCTCGGCCACGCTCAGCTGGGTTTGACCGCCGAGCGCGGCGGGAAGCAGAACGGATGCGAGCACGAGGGGCGTGACGCCGCGCATCAAGGGCTCCAAAGGAGGGGTGCTCGGTAATGTTGGTCGTGCCGCTCATCGAGCGCAAGCGCGACGGCGGCGCCCTGACCCCGGAGGAGTGGTCGGCGCTCGTCGCCGCTTATACCGCGGGCCGCGTCCCCGACTACCAGATGGCGGCGCTGCTGATGGCGGTGCTGCTGCGCGGCCTCGAGCGTCACGAGCTCGCCGCCCTCACCGACGCGATGCTCGCCTCGGGCCAGCGGCTGTCGTTCGATTCCTGGGCGACGCCGCGCGTGGACAAGCACTCGACCGGGGGCGTGGGCGACAAGGTCTCCCTCGTGCTCGCGCCGCTCGTCGCGGCCTGCGGCGTGGCGGTGCCGATGATGTCCGGCCGGGGGCTCGGTCACACCGGCGGGACGCTCGACAAGCTCGAGGCGATCCCGGGCTTTCGTACCGGCCTCTCCCTCGCCGAGACGCGGGCGCAGGTGATGAAGATCGGGTGCGCGATGATCGGCCAGACGCCCGAGATCGCGCCCGCCGACGGCCGCATCTACGCGCTGCGCGACGTCACCGGCACCGTCGAGGCGATCCCGCTCATCTCGGCGAGCATCATGTCGAAGAAGCTGGCGGAAGGACTGAACGCGCTCGTGCTCGACGTGAAGCGCGGCAGCGGGGCGTTCCTGCCGGCGCTCGAGCAGAGCCTCGAGCTCGCCCGCACGATGATCGCGCTGGGCGAGGACCGCGGCTGCCCCACCGTGGCGCTCGTCACCGCGATGGACCGCCCGCTCGGGCGGGCGTGCGGCAACGCCCTCGAGACCGAAGAAGCCATCCTCGCCCTGCGCGGCGAGGGACCCGAGGACTTGATGGAGGTGACCTACGCGCTCGGCGTCGAGATGCTGCTCGCCGCCGGGATCGAGAAGACGTCCAAGCAAGCGCGCAAGCGGCTCGAGACCGCCCTCGCCTCGGGGCTGGCCGCCGAGAAGTTCGAGCAGGTGATCGAGGCACAGGGGGGCAACCCGCAGGCCGTGGAGGACCCGTCGGTGCTGCCGCAGGCCCAGGAGGTCGAGGTGTACAACGCCCCGCGCACCGGTGTGGTCACCCGGGTCGAGCCCCGCCTCATCGGTCGCGCGATCGTCGCGATGGGCGGCGGCCGCCGCAAGGTCGAGGACCCGGTGGATCCCACGGTCGGGTTCGTGATCACGGTGAAGCCGGGTGACAAGGTGCTGGCGGGGGAGCCGATCGCGTCCGTGTTCGCGAAGGACGGCGGCGGCATGAAACTCGGGCTCGAGACGCTGGGGCAGGCGATCGTGATCGGCGACCGGCTCGAGGAAAAGCCGCTGCCGTTGATCTCCCATCGGGTGAGCAAAGATGGGATCGAAGAGCTGGTTCGGGAATCGCGAAAGGGGAAGCCCGCTTCCCGTTCCTAGACGTCGAGGTTCCGCACGAACTTCGCGTTCTCCTCGATGAACTTCCGCCGCGGCTCCACCTCGTCCCCCATCAGCGTCTCGAACAGGTCGGACGCCTCCACCGCGTCTTCCATGGTCACCTTGAGCAGCGTGCGGCGCGCCGGATCCATCGTCGTGTCGCGCAACTGGTCCGGGTTCATCTCCCCCAAGCCCTTGTAGCGCTGGATCATCGTGTTGCCGTGCGCCGCCTCGCCGTTCGATAGCCGCTTCACGTAGGAGTCGCGCTCCTTCTCATCGTAGGCGTAGTACTCTTCCTTCCCCTTCGCCACGCGGTACAGCGGGGGCTGCGCGATGTAGATGTACCCCGCGTCGATCAGGTCCTTCATTTCCTTGTAGAAGAACGTGAGGAGCAGCGTACGGATGTGCGCGCCGTCCACGTCGGCGTCCGTCATGATGATGATCTTGTGATAGCGCGCCTCGTCGAGGTTGAAGTCCTCGCCCACCCCAGTGCCGATCGCCGTGATGATCGTCCGGATCTCCTCGTTGGACAGCACCTTGTCGATGCGCGCCTTCTGGACGTTCAAGATCTTGCCGCGCAGCGGCAGGATCGCCTGGAAGCTGCGGTCGCGTCCCTGCTTGGCGGAGCCGCCCGCCGAGTCGCCCTCGACCAGGTACAGCTCGGTGAGCTTCGGGTCGCTCACGGTGCAGTCGGCGAGCTTCCCCGGCAGCAGGCCGCCCTCGAGCCCGCTCTTCTTACGTACCAGCTCGCGCGCCTTGCGGGCCGCCTCGCGAGCGCGCGCGGCGCTGAGCGCCTTCGCGATGATGATGCGCGCCACGCTCGGGTTCTTGTCGAAGAACGCGCCGAGCGCGTCGTTGACCACGCTCTTGACGATGCCCTCGACCTCGGAATTGCCCAGCTTGGTCTTGGTCTGGCCCTCGAACTGGGGGTTCTTCACCTTCACGTGCAGGATGCAGTTCAGTCCCTCGCGCACGTCGTCGCCCGAGAAGGTGAAATCCTCCTTCTTGAGCGCCCCGTCCTTCTTCGCCCACTCGTTGATCGTGCGGGTGAGGGCCGACTTGAAGCCGGTGAGGTGCGTCCCGCCTTCGTGCGTGTTGATGTTGTTGACGAACGTGAAGGTGTTCTCGCTGTACTGGTCGTCGTACTGGACGGCGCCCTCGATCTCGACGCCGTCGCGCGTGGCCTCGAAGGTGATGGGCTTGGGATGCAGCGTCTTGCGGCTGCCGATGAGCCACTTCACGAACTCGGCGAGCCCGCCCTTGTAGTAGAACGTCTCTTCCCGGCGCTGACCCTTGCGCTCGTCCTTGAGCGTGATGGTCAGCCCCTTGTTGAGGAAGGCCAGCTCCCGGAGCCGGTTCGCGATCGTGGCGTAGTCGAACCGCGTCTCGGTGAAGATCGTGGTGTCGGGCTTGAACCACACCGTGGTGCCCGTGCCCTTCGCCTTCCCCGTGACCTCGAGCTTCTTCGTCGTGTCGCCGCGCTCGAACGCCATGTGGTGACGCTCGCCGTCGCGGTCCACCCACACCTCGAGCTTCTCGGACAGGGCGTTCACCACCGACACGCCGACGCCGTGCAGCCCGCCCGACACCTTGTAGGTGCTCTTGTCGAATTTGCCGCCGGCGTGCAGCACCGTGAGGGCCACCTCGACGCCGGGTTTCTTCTCGGTCTTGTGGATGTCGACCGGGATGCCGCGGCCGTTATCGACCACGGTGACGGAGTTGTCCTCGTGAATGGTGACGTCGATCCGCGTGCTGTAGCCCGCCAGCGCCTCGTCCACGGAATTATCCACGACTTCGTACACGAGGTGGTGGAGTCCGCGGCCCGATACCGACCCGATGTACATCGCCGGGCGGCGCCGCACCGCTTCCAGGCCCTTCAGGACCTGAATCGCATCGGCCTGATAGCCGCCCTTGCCTTTATCCTTCGCGGCTCGGGGTTTTGCTTTCGCCATAGCGCTCTAGGTTGAGAGAAGCCAGCGTATCGTCTTGATCCGTCCGGCGCCGCGGCCGGCGTTGAGCGCGGCCATGATCTGCGGCGCCATGAGTTGCGATCTGCGGGCCGACGAGCACCGGCCAATCGGGAATGACCTGCGCCTGGGCGAGGCGCCGTCCCAGCCCGCTGCGGGCGAGATAGCTCCGCAGGGCTTCCCCGACGGCCTGCGGTCGTCCGCGGCCCGGCTTCCGCTCCGCCATCCGCCCCCCTGATACGAAAAGGCGCCACGGGGCGTCCCGTGGCGCGGCGCGGGAGCCCCGCGCGAGCCTCTCAGACAACCCCCCCAAAATACCCTGAAGTTATTGTCAGGGCAAGACTTACTAAGTCGTTGGGCTCACGGAGCAACAACCGTCACAAAGGTGTCCAGCCGGCTCCGGAAGCCGACCACGTCACGGGCTTCGAGCACCACCGGAACCTGGGTACTGGGGGTGAGTCCCGAGCGGACGCCGAAGCGGAACGGACGCTCGAACACCGTCTCGAACAGCCCGTCGACGCCGACTCGCGTGGTGTCCACCTGCAGCCAGATGGAGTCCAGACCGTCCGGGTCGGTGACGCGCACGCTGCCGGTCAGCGTGTCGTTCGGCGTCGTGGAGCGGATGGTGTCGGAGTCGATCAGTCCCAGGCCGCAAGCCGCCACGAGCAGCCGCGTCACCGGCCCTCGAACTTGGGCGCGCGCTTCTCCAGAAACGCCGTCAGCCCCTCCTTCATGTCTCGGGTCGTCGCCAGCAGACCGAAGTGGTTCGCCTCGAGCAGCAGACCCTCGTCGAGCGTCATCTCGAGCCCCCGGTCCACGGCTTCCAGCGCGAGGCGCACGGCGAGCGGACCCATGCCGACGACGCCCCGCACCATCCTTTCCGCTTCCGTGAGCAGCTCGGCGGCGGGCACGACTTTGTTGACGAGCCCGATGCGGTGGGCCTCGCGCGCATCGATCGTCTCGCCGGTGAGGATGAGCTGCAGCGCGTTGCCTTTGCCGACGAGCCGCGGCAGCCGTTGCGTGCCGCCGTAGCCGGGGGCGATCCCCAGCTTCACCTCGGGCTGGCCGAACTTGGCGGTCTCGCTCGCGAGGCGGAGATGGCATGCCAGCGCGAGCTCGCACCCGCCGCCCAGCGCGTAGCCGTTGATCGCGGCGACCACCGGCTTGCCGCACGTCTCGAAGCGCCGCAGCATGGCCTGGCCGCGCAGCGCGCGTGCCTTGCCGTCGAACGGGCCCTGCTTCGCGAGGTCGGCGATGTCCGCGCCTGCCACGAACGCCTTCTGGCCGGCGCCGGTGAGGATCGCTCCCCTGATGGCGGGCTCGCTCGCCACCCGTTCCGCGGCGTCGGCGAGCTCGTCGACGACCTGGTCGTTCAGGGCGTTCAGCTTGTCGGGGCGGTTGATCGTCACGAACGCGATTCCGTCCCGCACCTCGAAGAGGAGAGTTTCGTAGCTCATGGGGAGATAAGGTAACGCGGAACGCGGAAGTCGGAACGCGGAACAGGCGGGCCGACATCTGCGCGGCTGTTCCGCGTTCCGCGTTCCCACTTTCGCGTTATGTTGGGTCCATGTCCGTCCAAGCCATCGCCTGGAGCCCCTCCGGCGCCGTGCGCATCATCGATCAACGCGCGCTCCCCGAGGCGCGGATCGAGCGGGACTTGGAGAGTGCGGAGGCCGTAGCGGACGCCATCCGCACGTTGCAGGTGCGGGGCGCCCCCTTGATCGGCATCGCGGCGGCGATGGGGCTCGTGGCCGCAACGCGCGGGCAGCGTGGGGCGTCGCGAGAGGCGTTCCTCGCGCGGCTCGCCCAGCTCGCGCCACTGCTCGCGGCCACCCGCCCGACGGCGGTGAACCTGCGGTGGGCACTCGATCGCATGGCGCGCGCAGCGGCCGCGACGCCGGGAGAGGGCGCTGCCCTGTGGGAGCGGCTCCAGGCCGAGGCGACGGCGATCTGGGAGGAGGACCGGGCCATGTGCCGCCGCATCGGCGAGGCGGGCCTGCCGCTCGTGCCGGACGGAGCCACCGTGCTCACCCACTGCAACGCGGGCGCCCTCGCGACGGGCGGGATCGGCACGGCGCTCGCGCCCATCTATCTCGCCCATGAGGCCGGCCGCCGGGTCCATGTGCTCGTGGACGAGACGCGGCCGGTGCTGCAGGGCGCGCGGCTCACCGCCTGGGAGCTGACGCACGCCGGCGTCCCGTGCACCGTCATCGCGGACAGCGCCGCGGGCGCGTTGATGCGTCAGGCGCAGGTGGACCTCGTGCTGGTCGGCGCGGACCGGATCGCGGCGAACGGCGACTTCGCGAACAAGATCGGCACGTACGCCCTGGCCGTGCTCGCCCGGCACCACGGCGTGCCCTTCTACTGTGCCGCGCCGTCCTCGACCATCGATCCCGCGCTCGCGGACGGCGACGGGATTCCCATCGAGCAGCGGGCCCCCGAGGAAGTGAAGACCGTCGCGGGCCGTCCGGTCGCCCCCGCCGCCGCCGCCGCGCTGAACCCCGCCTTCGACGTCACGCCGGCGCGCTACGTGACCGGATATCTCACAGACCGCGGGCTCAAGAAGCCTCCCTTTGCCGACGGAGGGGGCGGGGGAGGGGGGGGGGACCGAGCGTGACGGCCGTCCTCGCCCTCGATCAGGGGACGACCGGCTCCCACGCCCTGGTCGTGGGCCGGGACGGCCGCCTGTTGGGGCGCGGCTATCGCGAGTTCACGCAGCACTTCCCTCGTCCGGGTGAGGTGGAGCACGACGCCGAGGAGATCTTCCGGGTCACGGTCGAGGCGGCGCGCGAGGCGATCCGGCAGGCGCGCGTGGTGCCGGAAGGGCTCGGCATCACGAACCAACGCGAGACCGTATGCGTGTGGGAGCGGGACACCGGCCGGCCGCTCCATCGGGCCATCGTGTGGCAGGACCGGCGCACCGCGGTGCGCTGCGCTCAGCTCGCGAAACAGCGCCGGGCGGCCGTCATCCGCGCGCGCACGGGGCTGGTGCTCGATCCGTATTTCTCCGCCACCAAGATCGAGTGGCTGCTCGGTCACGTGCCCGGCCTCGAGCGGCGTATGACCTCGGGCGAGGCGGTGTTCGGCACGATCGACGCCTGGCTCCTGTTCCGGCTCACCAACGGCAAGAGTTATGCGACCGATCACAGCAACGCGTCGCGCACCATGCTGTACAATCTCGAGACGCGGAGCTGGGATCCCGACCTGCTGCGGCTGTTCGGCGTGCGCGCCGAGGCGCTGCCCGAGATCCGCACATCGAGCGGCCAGTTCGGCGTGTGCGAGGGCGAGCACCTGGGCGCGGAGCTCCCCGTCGCCGGGATGGCCGGCGACCAGCAGGCGGCCCTGTTCGGGCAGGGCTGCGTGGAGCCGGGACAGGCGAAGAACACCTACGGCACGGGCGCTTTCCTGCTGTTGAACACGGGGCGGCGGCGCCCGCGATCGACCCGGGGGCTGCTGACCACGATCGCCTGCGGGCCCCGCGGCGAGCCGGTGTACGCGCTCGAGGGGAGCGTCTTCATCGCGGGCGCGGCGATCCAGTGGCTGCGCGACGGGTTGAAGCTGATCGATCACGCCGCCGAAACCGAGCACTTGGCGCTCGACGTCCCCGACACGGGCGGCGTGTATTTCGTGCCCGCGTTCGTCGGACTGGGCGCACCCCACTGGGAGGCGAACGCACGCGGCACGATCGTGGGCCTCACGCGCGGCACGACCCGGGCGCATCTCGCCCGCGCGGCCCTCGAGGCCATGGCCTTCAGCACCAAGGACGTGCTGGACGCGATGACGGCGGACGCGAGGCTGCGACTCCACGCGCTTCAGGTGGACGGCGGCGCGGCCGCGAACGACTGGCTGATGCAGTTCCAGGCCGACCTGCTCGGCGTCCCCGTGGCGCGGCCCGACGTGATCGAGACGACGGCGCTCGGCGCGGCGGCGCTCGCGGGACTGGCGCTCGGCGTGTGGACGGGGCCGGAGCAGTTCCTCGCGGGTCGCCGCTACAAGCGCTTTGTGCCGCGTGAGGGAGCGCGCGCCGTACGCGCTCGCGCGGCCGAGTGGCGGCGGGCGGTGGATGCCGCGCTGTACTGGGCCGCCGCCGCCGGTCGCGCCCGCCGATGAGCCACCGCACGATCATCGCCGTCGTCGGCGGCAGCACCTGCACCTCGGAGGAAGCCGAGTGGGCGACCGCCGTGGGTCGCCTCATCGCCAAAGGCGGCGCCGTCCTGCTGTGCGGCGGTCTCGGCGGCGTGATGGAGGCGGCCGCCCGGGCGGCGCAGCAGGCCGGCGGGCTGACCGTGGGCCTGCTCCCGGGAAGCGATCCCGCCCAGGCGAACCCGCACATCGACGTCGCGCTCGCCACCGGGATGGGCGAGATGCGGAACGCGCTGCTCGTGCGCGCGGCCGACGCCGTGATCGCGATCGGCGGCGGCTGGGGCACCCTGTCCGAGATCGCGCTCGCCCAGCGGATCGAGACCCCGGTGGTCGGCCTGCACGACGCCTTCACGTCCGCGGTCGATATTCCCCGGGTGGAGCGCCCGGAAGAGGCGGTGCGCTGGGCGCTGGAGCAGGCGGAGCGACGGGAGGTATAATTCAGCATGAACGCGGGCACCAAGTTCGCCATCGGCGCCGTGCTCATCGTCGGCTCGGTGGGCTACCTCATGGCATCCGGCGTCAAGCAGACCGGCCAGTATTACTTCACGCCGAGCGAGCTGTCGCAAAAGATCGCGGTCGACCGTTCCTTTTATAACGTCGGGATGAAGGTCGGCGCCCGGGTGGTCCCGGGCAGCGTGACACGGGATCTGGCGACCAAGACGCTGCGCTTCCAGGTGACCGACGGGACCGTGCGGTATCCCGTCGAGTTCCACGGCCTGCCCCCGGACACGTTCAACGACTCGGTCGAGGTCGTCGTCGAAGGCCGGCTCCATCCGGACGGCGTCATCTACGCGACGGACGTGCTCGCGAAGTGCGGCTCGCGTTACGAAGCGGTTCCCAAAGCGTAGATGACGGTCCTCGGCAACCTCGTCCTCTGGCTCGCCTTCCTGGTCGGCGTGTGGGGCGCGCTGGCCGGACTGGTGGGCGGGCTCCGGGCGCGGCCGGACCTGCAGCAGAGCGCCCGGCACGCGGTGTTCGTGATGTGCGGCGCCCTCCTCGTGGCCGTGTTCTCGCTCGAAGTGGCGCTGTTCCGCCACGACTTCAACGTCGAGTACGTTGCCGCCTACACCAGCCGTAATCTCCCGATCTTCTACACCTGGTCGGCGCTGTACGCGGGCCAGAAGGGCAGCCTCCTCTTCTGGGCCACGGTGCTGTCGGTGTTCGGGTCGCTGGCGCTGGTGCTCACCCCGCGCCGCCAGCGCGAGCTCCTGCCCTACGTGGCTGCGGTGGTCTCGCTCGTCGCCGCGTTCTTCATCTCCGTGATGCTGTTCGGCGGGGCAAACCCCTTCCGGCGGCTCCCCTACACGCCGGTGGACGGGAGCGGCCTGAACCCGCAGCTCCAGAACCCCGGGATGGTGTTCCACCCGCCGATGTTGTACCTCGGCTACATCTCCATCACCATCCCGTTCGCGTTCGCGATGGCGGCGCTGCTCTCGAAGCGGCTCGACACGGACTGGCTGGTCGCGATCCGGAAGTGGACGCTGTTGTCGTGGCTGTTCCTGTCGATCGGGATCTGCCTCGGGATGTGGTGTGGCTCACGATGACGGCGTTCCTCCACTCCGTGATGATCCAGGAGAAGCGGGGGATGCTGAAGAAGTGGAACCTGGCGCTCATCATCGGGTCGTGGCTGCTGTCGATTTTCGGGACGTTCATCACGCGCTCCGGGGTGATCTCGAGCGTGCACTCGTTCACCCAATCGAACGTCGGCTACTTCTTCCTGTTCTTCCTCCTCGTGGCGGGAACGGCGAGCTTCACGCTGTACGCGACCCGGCTGCCGCTCCTCAGCGCCGAGGCGCGGCTCGAGTCGATGGTGAGCCGCGAGGCGAGCTTCCTGTTCAATAACCTCGTCCTCATCACCATCGCGTTCGCGGTGTTGTGGGGCACGTTGCTGCCGATTCTCTCAGAGGCGGTGGTGGGGGTCAAATACACGGTCCTGGCCCCCTGGTTCAATACGGTAAACGTTCCGCTTGGTCTCGCGTTGCTTGCGCTCACCGGCATTGGGCCGCTCATCGCCTGGCGGCGGGCCTCGATCCCGAACCTGCGGCGCCAATTCGCGGTCCCGGTGACGGCGGGCGTCTTCACGGTTCTCGTCCTGCTCCTGGCGGGGATGCGCGACGGCTACGCCCTCGTCGCGATCGGGCTCGGCGGCTTCGTGGCCGGCACGATCGCGCAGGAGTTCGCCCGCGGCGTCAGCGCGCGCCACCGCCAGTACGGCGAGCCGTACCTCCTGGCGTTGGGCCGCCTCATCGCGCGCAACCGGCGGCGCTACGGCGGCTACGTCGTGCATACCGGCATCGTGATGCTGTTCGTCGCCTTCAGCGGGATGGCCTTCAAGACCGAGACCGAGGCGACGCTCCGGCCGGGCGAGTCGGTATCGCTGCGCAGTCCCTACGGCTCCACCTACACCTTCACTCACCTCGGCATCTCGCAGTACGACGCGCTGAACCGCCTCGTCACCGCGGCGGCGGTGGAGGTACGCCGCGACGGCAAGCGGATCGGGATGCTGAACCCCGAGAAGCGCCAGCACGTGGACTCGTTCGGTCGCCCCACGTTCCAGCCTTCCACCGAGCCCAGCATCATGAGCCTGCTGCGCGAGGATCTGTACGGCGTGCTGGGCGGCGTGGTCAACGGCACCGAGCAGGCGGTGTTCCGCTTCACGATCAACCCGCTCGTGTGGTGGGTGTGGTACGGCGGGATGATCGTCGCGCTCGGCGGCCTGGTCGTGATGTGGCCGGGAGGGGGGGGCTCCCCAGCCGCCAAACGGTCGCAAGCTGGATACTCGGTGCGCTTGGTGGGGGAGAAATGATGGAATGTTGGAAGGTGGGAACGGTGGAATGTGACCGCCGGTCATTCCTCAGGTTCGGCGCCGCGGGTTTACTTTCCGTCCTTCCAACCTTCCGTCCTTCCACCGCCCAGTCTCCCGATTCCCTCCCCGGCACCGGTCCTTCCGGCCGCCTCTGGGATCCGTCCCGCGCGGGGCGGCCGCTCCCCCCGGTGACGGCCCGGGACAACGACGCGGCGATTCAGGTGATCGAGAAGCAGATCCACTGCACCTGCGGCTGCAACCTGGACGTGTACACCTGCCGCACGACGGACTTCACCTGCACGGTCAGCCCCGCGATGCACCGCGACGTGCTGGCGCTCGCGGCGCAGGGAAAGACGGGGCCGGAGATCATCGACGCGTTCGTGCGCGAGCACGGCGTGGCGATCCTCATGGCGCCGCCCAAGCGCGGGTTCAACCTCGTAGGCTATCTGGTGCCGCCGGTGATGTTCGTCGTGGCCGCAGTGATCCTAACGCTCGTGCTGCGGCGGTGGTCGCGGGTCGCGGGCGCAGTCGTCGCGCCCGAGACGCCCGTTCCGGGCGTCGCCGCCTCACCGGAAGAGCTCGAGCGCCTGCGGCGCGAGCTCGACCGGCTCTCGCTCTGATCCTGCATGGCTGAGCTCATCGCGGGGATCCTGCTCGTCGCAGGGGCGCTCTATCTCGTCCTGAAGC
>WNGN01000375.1_pt1 | contig 27018 bp, 23 predicted proteins | sample 5400561 | NCBI WGS metagenome assembly WNGN01 (sample SAMN13153379, study PRJNA577476) | soil metagenome | isolation source: 115 cm soil or saprolite under Garry oak tree replicate 2 | place: USA:California | collected 2016-06-15 | reverse complement strand
GTGACCGGTCGTAAGGGGGCTGGCTCTGGTGCCTCGGTACTTGGCTATTACGTGGTTCTTGGTGCTGGTGTGTTCATTTCATTAATGTTGCTCGCCCCTCTTTTCGCAGCGAGCATGTGGGGCACCGCGGCGCTGGGTGGCATGGTTGCAGGCGCTTGGAGCCTCGTTGCACAAGCCTTCTTTGGCGAGAAACGTGTCCAAGGGAAATGAAGCGATGCCTAGCAGCGCGCCCCACCGCGACGGGCGAGAAGCATCGCGCTTTGGTCAATCATCATCCGCGCCCGCGCGTGGGCGCGGACGTTGGGCGGACATGAGAGATGAGTAGGATCCACGCGCAATCGCATCTGCGCTAAGGGGGAAGCAAGGTGAGACGCGGGCACTTGATTGCGCTGCTGGGTGCTCGGGCGACTGGGGCGTCCGCTGTCCGGTCGTCTCCAGCGCTGGCAGCCCGTCGCTTTCGGTGGCAGCGGGATGGTGCGGGTTCGCTTGCGCGAATCGGAGTGTTGACACCTGATTTCGACCCCGTGCCGGAATCAGAGCTGTGGGCCATGGCTCCGCAAGGTGTTTCTATTCACGCATCCCGCATACCTTGGACCGGCGACGCGCGGTCCTTTGCCGAGCCCCCGCACGTTGACAGTGCCACGGGACTGCTCACGGGCTTGAAGCCGCGCGTAATTGTCTATGCATTCACCAGCAGCAGCTACGCCCTGGGCGCGGAGGCAGACAGCGCGCTACGGGCCCGTCTGGAAACACGCGCGCGGGGAATCCCCGTAGTGCTCACCGCGACGGCAGCGTCGGAGGGGCTCCGCACTCTGGACGTTCATCGCGTGGCGCTGGTTCATCCTCCGTGGTTTCCGGAAGAGGTAAGCGGCAAGGGAAGCGACTACTTCCGGGCTCAGGGTTTTGAGGTCGTCTCTTGCGCGCGGATTGCACCGGCGCGGCGGTTCACAGAAGTGCCTCCAGCAGAAGTATATGAGTGGGCAAAAGCGAACGTACCGCGCCATGCAGAAGCTGTTTTCATAGGGGGCAATGGCCTTCGAGCCATCGGAGTAATCGAGGCTCTGGAAAAGACTCTCGGCAGGCCCGTTCTCACGGCGAACCAGGTTGCCTTCTGGCAAGCGTTGCGGATGGCAGGGGTGACATCAAAGATGAGTCAGTACGGCGCAATCTTCAAGCAGACAGCCGCCTACCAAGAAGGGGAGGGAGAATGAAGCAAATTACTACCCTGGTGTTCGCCCTGTTGGCGCTAATAACGGTAGCGGGAGCAACCGCTCAATCGAGCTACCCCGACAAACCTGTCCGTATCGTTGTCGGTTTCGCGCCCGGCGCGGCGGTAGACATCTCCGCAAGACTGGTTGGGCAAAAGTTATCCGAGGCGTGGGGCAAGCCAGTTCTGGTGGAGAACATCGCCGGTGCCGGTGGCACTATTGCGGTGGATCGAGTGGCGAAGTCGAAACCGGATGGTTACACGCTCGTGATGGCAGGTAGTCCTGCGATAGCCATTAACCCGAGCCTCTACGGCAATTTGCCTTATGACCCCGTGCGGGACTTTGCCCCGGTGACGCAAGTATGCTTCACGCCGAATATCCTGGCGGTCCACAACGCGGTGCCTGCGCGCAGCGTGCGGGAGCTGGTCACGCTCGCCCGATCGCAGCCCGGGAAACTCACCTTCGCGTCTGCCGGCACTGGAACATCGCAGCACATCGCCGGGGAGCTGTTCAAGTCCATGGCCGGCATCGACATCCAGCACGTCCCTTACAAAGGGACAACTACCTTTATGCCTGATCTGATCGCGGGGCGCGTGGCCATGACTTTCGGTAACATTTCGGTCGTGTTGCCAGCCGTGCGCGAAGGCAAGCTACGTGCATTGGCGGTAACCTCGGCGAAACGGTCGACAGTCGTTCCTGATCTTCCGACGATGGCTGAATCCGGCTTTCCGGGTTTCGATGCGACAGTTTGGTTCGGAATTCTCGCGCCGGCCCGCACGCCAGCTGCGATCGTCAGCAAACTGCACCTCGACGCTCTCAAAGCTCTCGCACTACCGGACTTGCGAAACAAATTCGCCGACCTTGGCATGGAGTTGATCGGTAACTCTCCTGAAGAGTTCTCCATCGTCATCAAGTCCGAAATCCAGAAGTGGGCGAAGATAATCAAAGAGTCCGGGGCGAAACCGGATTAACGACTCTCTTGAGAGAATTTGGCGGCCGCATGCGTTTAGACGCATGAATGCCCAACTGTTCGCTGCAGCGGACGCGCTGACGCGCGCCGCTGAGCGCGAACGTTGGGCCTCAGCGACGGCCGCCCGGCACGAGTATGATTGGTACTCCTCCCAGTTTAGAGGGGTTCGTATGTCGAATCAGCTCGAGATCGTTGAAGCCCAGGCACTGAAGCTTACGGCCGAGGAACGGGCGCAGCTCGCGGATCGGTTGATTACCAGCCTCTTCGAAGACCACGAAATTGAGAATGCCTGGGCGGCCGAGGTAGAGCGCCGCATCGAGGAAATCGAGAGGGGTCGCGCCAAGTTAATCCCGGCGGCCGCCTCCATCGCCCGGGCCCGCGCCGCGATCAAATGACTCCTTCGGTTAGCTCCGAAGCCGACTGGGAGCTAACCGAAGGCGCTCTCTTCTACACCCGCGAAGGCAATGCCGAGGTGGGTCTAGCGTTTATACTGGAATACGAAAGAGCACTGGCGCTTCTGTGCGATCACCCACATCTTGGCGCACCTTGGAGGAATGATCGACGCCGCTTCCCGCTGCGGAAATTCCCCTACAGCATCGTTTACTACGTCCGTGACGAAGAGCTCAGAGTGGTCGCGCTTGCCCATCACCGCGCAGGCCCAGTTATTGGAGCGGCCGGAAGTAGGAGCCTTGAATCGCGGCGCTTTGTAAGGTCCCTTCCAATACCATGAAAATCGACATCTACAACCACGTCATGCCCGCGCGCTACCTCGAGATGATGAAGCAGCACTCCAAGGATCCCGGCATGGTGAAGCGCATGAGCAACCTGCGCATGCTCTGGGACATCGAGGCGCGCGTGAAGATGCTCGACCAGTGGCCCGAGGTGCAGCAGGTGCTGACCCTAGGCCTGCCCGCGCCGGAGCTGCTCGGCGGGCCGGAGCTCTCGCCCGAGCTCGCGCGCATCGCGAACGACGGCATGGCGGAGATGTGCGCGAAGTGGCCGAGGAAATTCCCCGCCTTCGTCGCCTCGCTGCCGATGAACAACGTGCCGGCGGCGCTCGAGGAAATGGATCGCGCCATCGCCAAGCTCGGCGCGCGCGGCGTGCAGATCTGCACCAACGTCAACGGCCGGCCGCTCGACGAGCCCGAGTTCTTCCCGGTCTTCGAGCGCGTCACGAAAAAGCACGACCTGCCGCTCTGGATGCATCCGGCCCGCCCGGCGACGCGCGCCGACTACGTCAGCGAACCGAAGTCGAGATACGAGATCTGGCAGGTGCTCGGCTGGCCCTATGAGACCAGCGTCGCCATGGCGCGCATCGTCTTCTCGGGCCTGTTCGACAAGCTGCCCGAGATGCGCCTCATCACCCATCACTGCGGCGGCATGATTCCGTATTTTTCCGGCCGCGCCGAAACGCTCTGGGCGCAGCTCGGAAGCCGCACCGCCGACGAGAACTACGAGGAAGTGCTCAAGCGCATGACGAAGAAGCCGATAGAGTATTTCCGCATGTTCTACGGGGACACGGTGCTGGGCGGCTCGAAATCGGCGCTGCGCTGCGGGTTGGACTTCTTCGGCGCCGACCGCGTCGTGTTCGCGAGCGACTGCCCCTTCGATCCCGAGGGCGGGCCGATGTTCATCCGCGAAGGCATACGCTCGGTGGAGGACCTCAAGCTGCCCGAGGCCGACAAGAGAAAGATCTATTTCGGCAACGCGCTGAAGCTGCTGCGCATGCCGGCCCACGCCTGATCCCTCAGGCGCATTCGGCATTCTTCCTGCGCACCCAGAACTGGTACATCGAGGCGAACGTCTCCGGGTACTGCGCTTCGAACTCGGCCCAGTTGCGCAAAGACGTTGCGGCGGCGCCTCCTGAAAACTCCCGGTAACGGCGCAGTGTGACCGGAGTGTCGAACTCGAAGCCGAGGAACTCGAGGCCCAGGTCGGGCAACGCGGCCTGGATTCCTTCCAGAGTGAACCGGTGCTCTTTTGCGTGAAAAAGCAGATCCCGACACCCGGACAACGAATAGAAGTCGGGCCAGACGAGTACGTTCCGCGCGGGCGAGCCCTCGGGCAGCGACATGATCGCCCGTCTCGCCGCACGCACGCCTTCCGCCGTGGCGGCGAAGCCGCGTTCGGCTATCAGGCGTTTTGCGGCGACGACCGCGCGTCGCCCGAGCTCGCTGTAGAGAGCGATTTTCATGAAGCCGCCCGGGCGCAGCAGCCCGAGCAGCGCTTCCCATCCGGCGCGAGGATCCTCCAGATGATGTAACACACCGACGCACTCGATCACATCGAAGCGCTCTTCCAGGCGGCCCAGGCGAAGCAGATCCGCCCTCGCGAACCTCACGTTCCATATGCCGAGCTCCCGGCATCGGCGCAACGCGAACGCCAGGCTTGCCCCGCTCAGATCGACGGCGAGGACGCGGGCCGCTGGATGAAGCCTCGCGACGATGGCCGCGTGCCTGCCCGTCCCACAGCCTGAGATCAGGATGTCGGGCCGGTCCGAAAGGGAGATCTCCTCGGCCGCCACGTGCGGCGCCAGCATGCGGAGCCTGGTTCCGAGGGGGAAGGCGCCGAAAAACGAAGCCGCGCGAAGCCAGCGCGGGTAAGGGTTCTGCTCATACTGGTCCTGCACTGCGCGCGAAACGGCGTTTTCCACGGTGGTAAGCGCCGGGATCTCGGCGCGAATCCGCCGCTCCTCGCCGGGCTCGACCACCTGACGGCGGACCAGACGGGCGAACGCGCCCCGCGCGGCGATAAGCTCGGGCGCCTGCGCGACAGGCGCCCGATCCAGAGGCCGATAGACGGCGTACATCGCCAGCAGGAGCTGTTGGCGCAAGCCGGGGCGGCCGCCGCATGTCGATATTTCCTTCGCGATGCCTTCAAGGACGGCCGATTCATCGGCAGCTTCTTCCAAGGCATATTCCTTGAGAAAGCACTGCTGCGCGAGCGCGCACGCGAGCTCGAGATTTTCCTCATTCGCCTCCAGCCGGCCGGAATCCAGGGAAAACAGCAGCGCGCGGCGCAGCTTTCCCACCAGAGCCTCGAATTCCGGATCGGGCACGATCGCGTTTTCGAGCAGGAGCCGGAACAGCGACCGCCGGAGAGCCGCGAGTGCCGATGGGGCAAGCCACTCCGGATTTCGCGACCCCGTTCCGCGCACCAGCAAGTCGAACGCGGGATCGGTGCGAAGCAGGCTGAGCGCGGGAAAAGCGACGCTGTCCGGATCCACGTCTTCGCGTTCGAGGCAGGTTGCGAGATCTTCCTCCATCTCCCGGTCGGGGGCCCCGAAGCGAAGGGAGGCCACCGTGACGGCGAAGGCCTGCCAAAGTCCGGTCTCGGCGGGCGCACGCTTAGCCGCGGTGCGGAAACAGGCGACCGCTTCCTCGATCTTTCCTTCTTCCCGCAACAGGATGCCGAGGTTGTGATGCGCGTGGGTAAAATCGGGCGCAAGTTCGATGGCCCTCCTGAAGCTTGCGACGGCTGCGTCCAGATCGCCCTTCGCCCGCAGAGCGTTGCCCAGATTGTTGTACGCCATGAAGCTCAGCTCGTTGAGCCGCAGGGATGCGCGCAGTTGCTCGATGGCGGCGTCGACATGGCCGCACTCGAGCAGGGCGTATCCGAAATTGTTGTGCACGGCTTCATCGCCACCGCCCAGCGCGAGCGCCTCCCGATATTGCCGCAGCGCCGCCTGCGGCGCGCCTTGCTGCTGGAGCACGATGCCGAGATAGTTGTACAGAGACGCTATCCCGGGATTGATGGCGATGGCCTCACGCAGGCAGCTTTCGGCCTCGGCGAGGCGCTTCTGCTGCGCAAGCACGAAGGCGAGGTTCTGCGGATAGTTCGGATCGGCAGCGTTCAGCGCGAGGGACCGGCGCATCAGGGTCAGGCCCTCCTCCACCCTTCCCATCCGGGTCAGCGAGAGGCCGAGAAAATGCGTTGCCTCGGGATGGTCGGGATCGCGGGCGAGCGCTTGCCGGTATAGCAGCTCCGCCGACTGCGGACGGCCGCTCTGCAGCTCGGCCCACCCCTGCGCCAGTTGCGCCCTGAACTCATCGGCTGTCGAAGGCATCTTTCTTAGGGCAAACAAGAAGGGGCCGTACGGCCCCCTTTGTTGTTTCCGGTGGAGCCCTCTACTTGATGGTCGCGGCGCCCGCCTTGCAAACGACCTCGTCCTGCGAGCCGGTGCCGCCGGAGCAACCGATGGCGCCGATCAGTTTTCCGCCTTCCAGAAGCGGGATCCCGCCGCGGGAGCCTATCACGCCGTCGAGCGTGATCAGGTAGTTGTTGCCGCCCTGAATGCCGGCCTCGAAGGCCTTGGTTTCCCGGCGGAACGTCGCCGCCGCGCGCGCCTTGTGCTCCGCGATCGCGACCGAGGCGAGCTGCGCCCCGTCCATGCGCTGGAATGCGACGAGATTGCCGCCCGAATCCACGACGGCGACGTTGAGCTTCCAACCGCGCTTCTTGGATTCGGCCACGGCTGCGTTGATGGCAGCCTGGGCGTGGTCGAGCGATACCGGCGCACCGTAGGGGATGTCGTTCGGCATCTTGTCCGGGACGACGTCCATCGGGTTCGGCTGCTGCGCCGCGGCGGCGAGCGCGAATGCCGCAAGCACCGCGGGTACTGCGACTTGAGCTACGGATTTCAACGACATGATGGTTCCTCCTTGGTTGACTGCGGTTGTAATGCGGTCCCTACCCGAGCGCCGCGATGCCGGCATTGGCGATCTGCTCGTCCTCGTGAGATTGAACGCCGGAGACGCCGACTGCACCGACGCATTCGTCTTTCACCATGATCGGCACCCCGCCCTGCACCGGCAGCACGGGCATTTTCAGCATCGCGTTTCGGCCCGCGGCGATGCGGTCCTCCCAGTTCTTGGTCGAGCGTCGCGAGATGGCCGCGCTGCGCCCCTTCTCGACGGCGACCTCGGCGTTGAACGGCGTGGCGCCGTCCATGCGCTCGAGCCAAAGCAGGTGGCCGCCGTCATCGAGGACGGCGATCACGACGTTCCACTTGTTCTTGCGCGCCTCGGCCTCGCAGGCGGCGCCGATTTTCTTGCAATCTTCCAGAGTAAGGCAGGGCTTGGTTTTCATGTCTTCCTATCCTTTCAGAGCCGCCTGTATCTGTTCCAGCGCAGCGGGGTCTTCGATCGTCGTCAGGTCGCCCGGATCGCGCCCTTCGGCGAGCGCCTGGATCGAGCGCCGCAGCGTCTTGCCCGAGCGCGTTTTCGGCAGCACGGACACGAAGTGCACGGCACGCGGCCGCGCGATCGAGCCGAGCTGTTTGTCGACGGTCTCCATGACTTCCTTTTCCAGTGCCTTGCGGCCCTCCGGCGCGTTCAGCCCGGATGCATCCTTCGCCACCGCGAACGCCAGCGGCATCTGCCCTTTCAGGGAATCGGCCACGCCGACCACGGCGCACTCGGCGATGTTTGCGTGCCTGCTGACCGCCTCCTCGATCTCGCGCGTACCCAGGCGATGCCCGGCGACGTTGATCACGTCGTCGGTGCGGCCGAGGATGAAGTAATAGCCGTCCTTGTCGCGGATGCCCCAGTCGAAGGTCGAATAGACCTGCTTCCCGCGGAAGGTGCCGAAATAGGTCTCGACGAAGCGCTCGTCGTCGCCCCAGACCGTGGACAGGCAACCGGGCGGCAACGGCGGCGCGATCGCGACCACTGCTTTCTCGTCCGGCCCGGCCTCCTTCGCATCGGTCTCACGCAGCAGCTTCAGATCATATCCGTATACCGGAAAGCTCGGGCTTCCGAGCTTGACCGGGGTTTGCTCCACTCCGGGGACGGCGGAGAGAATCGGCCAGCCCGTCTCGGTCTGCCAGTAGTGGTCGATGACCGGTTTTTGCAAAGCATCGGCGATCCACGCGTGCGTCGGCCCATCCAGCGGCTCGCCGGCGAGAAACAGGTGCCGGAGGGAGGAAAGGTCGTACTTCCGGAGGTAGGCCGGGTCATGCTTCTTCAGCACGCGTATCGCGGTCGGCGCGGAGAACATCACGTTCACCTTGTGATCCTGGACGATTTTCCACCAGATCCCTGCGTCGGGACGGATCGGAACGCCCTCGTACATGACGGTGGTCATCCCGGCGATCAGCGGCGCGTAAATGATGTAGGAATGCCCGACCACCCAGCCGATGTCCGAGGTGGTAAACATGGTCTCGCCGGCGCGGCCGCAGTAGATGTGCTTCATCGAGGCTGCGAGCGCGACGGCATGGCCGCCGACGTCGCGCTGCACGCCTTTCGGCTTGCCGGTGGTACCGGACGTATACAGGATGTAGGAAGGTTCGTTCGATTCGAGCCAGGCGACCGGCACCTGCGCGTTCAGGTGCTTCGCGCGCAAACCGGCGTAGTCGGTATCGCGACCCGGGACGCTTTGCATGGACGGGTCCAACCCGCGCCGATAGATGAGCACTTTCCGCGGAGGAGATTTCGCGAGCCGGATCGCCTCGTCGACCAGCGCCTTGTACGTCACCACCTTCCCCATGCGGCTGCCGCCGTCGGCGGTCACCATGAGCTTGGGCCGCGCGTCGTCGATCCGCGCCGCGAGGCTCGCCGCCGCGAAGCCGCCGAACACCACCGAATGGATCGCCCCGATTCTCGCGCAGGCGAGGATGACGAAGGCCGCCTCGGGGATCATGGGCATGTAGACGATGACCCGATCGCCCCTGCCGACGCCGAGCGAGCGCATCATGTCCGCCGCGCGCTGAACCTCGAGATGGAGCTCGCGGTAGGTGAAGCTCCTTTCTTCGCCGGTCTCGGTGGAGAGGTAGACAAGCGCCTTCTGCTCGCCGCGCGTCCCGAGGTGCCGGTCGACGGCGTTATAGCAGAGATTGGTTTCTCCGCCGACGAACCACCTGGCGAAGGGCGGCCGGGTGTAATCGAGCACTTCCGAAAACGGCCTCTTCCAGTGCACGAGCTTGGCCTGCTCCGCCCAGAAGCCCTCCCGGTCCTCGATGGAGCGGCGATGGAATTCCCGGTAACTCGCCATGGGAGCGCTACTTTATCCGGTTCCTCAGGGCCTGGACGATCTTGTCCAGCGGGATCTCGACGCCGAGCCGCCTGCAGGCGGCGTGTACGAACGGCAGCAGGCGCCCCAGCGCTTCGTTGCCGGCCTCGCCCAACTGATCCGCGTTCGCCTGCTCGATCACCTGCACCGCGCGCTCCATGTCGCTCGGCAGGGTGGCGGATTTGACCAGGCTCACTTCGTCCTGGCCGACGATGCGCTCCGCCTTGCGCTTCACCGCGTCTTGCAGGCGCTGGAGCGCGAGCTTCATCAGCTCCTCGACGGACCCGGCGGTGTCCACGTCGAGCGACGCGAGCCCGATGCTCGAGCCGACTCTGAGCACCTGGTCGCGGTAGGTGACCTGGGCCTTCTCCAGCTGATCGTGCAACCTGCGCGCGAACGCAAGCGCCTGCTGGGACGACGTCCTTGCGAAGATCACGGTGAAGGTCGCCTCGGCGGTGCGTCCCATCGAGTCCTCCGCGCGCAGCGTGCCCTGGATGAGCTTCGCCACTCTCGCGAGCAGCTGATCGGCCACGCTTTTGCCGACCTTCTGCGAGATCGCTTCGTAGGTGTCCACGCGGAAAGCGAGGACCGACAGGGGTCCGCCGTGGCGTCGCGCGTGCGAAAAATGCTTCTCACCCTCTATGACGAGGTAATGCGGCGTGAACGTGCCGGTCAAGGGATCATGGGTGACGGTCTGCTCGAGCGCCTCCTGGTTCACCGCGATCCGCTGCTTGGCTTCCACCAGATGCAGAAGATTGTCGATGCGGGACAGGATCTCGCTGCCGTCGGTGGTTTTGGTGATGAAATCGTTCGCGCCCGCCGCCCGCGCGCGTTTCTTGGTCGCGTCGTCCTCGTTCCCCGAGATCACGATCGCCGGCATGCCGCGGATGCGCTCGTCCTCGGATTTGCGGATCCGCTCCAGCAGCCCGAAGCCGTCGAGCTGCGGCATCTGGATGTCCAAGAACGCCACGACGATCGACGGATCGGTCGCGATCGCCTGCCAGCCCGCTTCCCCGTTCGCCTCCTCGCGGACGTCAAAGCTCGAGCGGATCAGGCGGCCGATCGTGGTGCGGACGATCTTGGAATCATCCACGATCAGCACGCGCTGCTTCGGGATCCGAGTCGCCATCTAGTCCGCCATGTCGACCACGATGCGCCCTTTGGCCGCGCCCTTCAGCAATCCGTCGAACGCCCGCGGCAGCTCGTCGAACGCAATGGTGCGCGTCATCTCCTTCAGATGCGCCGGCCGCATGTCGCTTGCAAGCCGCCCCCAGACCTCCTGGCGCACCGGCATCGCCGTATAGCCCGAGTCGATCCCGAGCAGGCTCACGCCGCGCAGGATGAACGGCGCCACGGTCGTGTTCAAGTTCATGCTCGCCGCGAGGCCGATCGAAGCGATGGTTCCCCCCTGCATCATGGTGCTCGCCATCCAGGCGAGCACCTCGCCCCCGAGGTTGTCCACCGCCCCGGCCCAGGTCGCCTTGTCGAGCGACTTGATCTTCGCGGTGTCGAGACTCTTTCTCGCCATCACTTCCTTCGCGCCGAGCCGTTTGAGGTAATCGGTCTCGGCTTCCTTCCCGGTCAGCGCCACCACGCGATAACCCAGGCGCGAAAGGATATCGATCGCGATGCTCCCGACGCCGCCCGTCGCGCCGCTCACGACCACCGGACCGTTGGCGGGCCCCAGTCCGTTTGTCTCCATGCGGACCACCGCCAGGCCCGCGGTAAATCCCGCGGTGCCCAGCGCCATCGCCTCGAACAGGCTCAGGCCCTTGGGCATCGGTACCACCCAGTCGGCCCGGACCCGCGCGTATTCGCCGTAGCCGCCGTCATGGGAGACGCTCAGCTCGTAGCTGGTGCAGAGGACCGCGTCCCCCTTTTTGAAGCGCGCGTCGCTCGATTCCACCACCGTGCCGGACAGATCGATGCCGCCGACACAGGGAAAGCGTCGGACGATCCTGCCGGCGCCGGTGGCGGCGAGCGCGTCCTTGTAGTTGACGCTGGAGTAGGCCACGCGGACGACCACCTCCCCCTTGTCCAGGTCGTCCAGGCTCAGCTCCTCGAAGCGGGCGACGACCTTCTTTTCGACTTCGTGGATGCGGTAAACCTTGATTTTATCCATTGGTGCTTTCGAAAACGCGGACCGGTGCCCGACCCGGGCGCCCCCCCGCGGGCGAGCGGGGTTTCCTCCCTCGGCGATTATACCGGGGCGGCGGAACGACCCGGAGGACTCAGGCGGGAATCCGCCTCTGCTCCGCCAGATACTCGCGCGTCTGCATCTCGACGAGGCGGCTCGCGGTGCGGTCGAACTCGAACACCATCGCGCGCAGGCGCGGATCGCCCGGATCTTCCTCGATGCGCAGGAGCCTCTCCGGGGCGGCTTCGGCCGAGACGATGAGCTTGACGCGGTTGTCGTAGAAGATATCGACCATCAAGGTAAAGCGACGCGCCTCCTCCGCGAGGGCAAGGCCCATGCGCGGCACCCCGGAAACGATCACGGTGTGAAAGCGCTTGGACAAGTCGAGGTAATCGTGCTGCGAGCGGCCCCACCCGCAGATCACCCTGAAGTCGAACCAGACCACGCCACCGGCGCGGTGGCGGTAGGGAATCACCCGCCCCTCGACGTCGAGCTCGTGGAATTCCTCCTCCACCTCGGCGATCCGCGTAAACGTTTCCACGAGGACGCGGTCGGTTTCCGGACCGGGCGGCTCGTGATAGACCTTGACGCCCTCGAGCATGCGCTGACGGTAATCGACACCCCCGTCGACGTGCACAACATCGAGCCGCTCCTTCATGAGCGCGATCGTCGGCAGGAAATTCTCCCGCTTGAGGCCGTCCTTGTAGAGCTCGTCAGGGTGGTAGTTGGACGTCATGCAGTAGACCACGCCCAAGTCCATCGTCCGGGCGAGCAGCCGGCCCATGATCATGGCGTCGGCGATATCATTGACGTGCATCTCGTCAAAGCAAATCAGCCGGTAGCGCTTGGCGAGACGGACAGCAAGCGCGCCGAGCGGGTCTTCCCTGCCCTTCAGGTCTTCCAGCTCGCGATGCACGTCGCGCATGAAGTGATGAAAGTGCACGCGGCGCTTTCGCACCAGCGGCAGGCACAGGTAGTAGCTGTCCATCAGGAAGCTCTTGCCGCGCCCTACGCCGCCCCAGAGATATACGCCCCTAGGGAGCGGCGGGCGCACCACTAAGCGCCGCAGCGCGGTGCGGCGGCGCGCCTTGTACGCCGACCATTCTTCGAAGAGCTGCTGCAGCCGCTCGACGGCCCGCAGCTGCGAGGAATCGCTCGTGAACCCGCGCCGCTCCAGCGCGCGGTGATAGAGGTCGACGACCGAGAGCGCCTCGCCGTCCGCGGTGTGGAGTTGCTCGGGATTCCGGGCAGCGCTGTCGGGCATCGGGATCCAGGATCCAGGAATCAGGAAAAGCAGCGGAATCGGGTGTGTGAGCTCGCGACACCCGAACCGAATCCCGAATCCTCAATCCTGATTTACATGTTCAACGCCCGCTTGTCCACGGCGAGCGCCGCCTCGTGCATGACCTCGGAGAGCGACGGGTGAGCGTGAACGACGCGGGCGATGTCCTCGGAGCTGGCGCGAAATTCCATCGCGACCACCGCCTCGGCGATCAGCTCGGAGGCGTGAGTATTGATGATGTGCACGCCGAGGATTTCGTCCGTCTTCGCGTGCGCGAGCATCTTGACGAAGCCGCGGGTGTCGCCCTGCCCGAGAGCGCGACCGTTGATCGAGAACGGAAACTGGCCGGCGCGGTAAGGCGTTTCGGCCGCCTTCAATTGCTGCTCGGTCCTGCCCACCCAGGCGATCTCCGGCGCCGTGTAGATGACCCACGGGATGGTGTCCAGGTTGACGTGCGCTTTCTGCCCTGCGATCAGCTCGGCGACCATCACGCCTTCCTCCTCGCCTTTGTGCGCGAGCATCGGCCCCCGGACCACGTCGCCGATCGCGAACACATCGGGCAGGCTGGTGCGGCAATGGTCGTCGACCTCTACGAACCCCCGGGGATCGATCTTCAATCCGATCTTCTCCGCGCCCAGCCCGTCGGTGTTCGGGATTCGCCCGACCGAGACGACGAGACGGTCGCACTCCAGTCTTTTCGCCGCCCCCTCGTGCTCGTACTGGACCACGACCCCCTTCTTCCCGGATTCGACCTTGCCGATTTTCACCGACAGCTGGATATCCAGGCCCTGCTCCTCGGTGAAGATCTTCCACGCCTCGCGCGCGACGCCCTCGTCGGCCCCGCCGAGAAAGGCCGGCAACGCCTCCAAGATCGTCACCTTCGCGCCGAGCCGCCGCCATACGCTGCCCAGCTCCAGCCCGATCACCCCTGCGCCGATCACCCCGAGCCGCTGCGGCACCTGCGCGAAAGCGAGAGCGCCGACGTTGTCGCAGACGATCTCGTTGTCCACCGGCACCCCTTCCAAGTGCCGCGCCTTGGAGCCCGTCGCGATGACGACGTGCTTCGCTTCCACCGTTTCGGCGAAGCCTTCGCCCATCGCCTCCACCTTCCAGGGGTCGCCGTGCCCGGCGAGCCTGCCGTGACCCTTCAGCCAGGTGATCTTGTTCTTTCTGAACAGCAGCTCGATGCCGCCCGTCATCTTGGCGACGATCGCGTCCTTGCGCGCGAGCATCTTCCCGACATCGATGCTGGCGCCCGACACGGTGATGCCGTGACTTCCCAGCTCTTTTGCCGCGTGCTCGTACTGCTCGGAGGACTCGAGCAGCGCCTTGGAGGGAATGCAGCCGACGTTGAGGCAGGTGCCGCCCAGCGCCAGTTTGCCGGCGCGATTCTTCCACTCCTCGACGCATGCGGTCTTCAGGCCCAGTTGGGCGCAGCGGATTGCGGCGATATAGCCGGCGGGGCCCGCGCCGATCACGACGACATCAAAGGATTGAGCCATGTGAATTCAGGTTGGGCGTTGGGAGTCGAGAGTGAAACCCTGTGCCTTGATTTACTCTCGACTCTGAACTCTCGGCTCCGAGCTTGCCGGATCAAAGATCCAGCAATAGCCGCGCCGGATCCTCGAGCGCTTCCTTGATCGCGACCAGCGACAGCACCGCCTCGCGGCCGTCTACGATCCGGTGGTCGTAGGAAAGCGCCAGGTAATTGATCGGCCGGATCACGATCTGGCCGTTCTCCGCGACCGGCCGGTCGCGCGTCGCGTGCACTCCGAGGATCGCCGATTGCGGCGGGTTGATGATCGGCGTGGAAAGCATCGAGCCGAACACGCCTCCGTTCGAGATCGAGAAGGTTCCGCCCGTGAGTTCCTCGATCGTGAGCTTGCCGTCCTGGGCGCGCTTGCCGAAATCGGCGATTTTCTTCTCGATCTCGGCGAGCGTCATCTGGTCGGCGTCGCGCAGGATGGGGACCACGAGACCCCGCGGGCTGCTGACGGCGATGCCGATATCGAAGTAACCGTGGTAGACGATATCGTTGCCGTCGATCGAAGCGTTGACGATGGGATATTTCTTGAGCGCGTGCACGGACGCCTTGACGAAGAACGACATGAAGCCCAGGCGCACGCCGTGCTCCTTCTCGAAGCGTTCCTGATATTTTTTCCGCAGATCCACGACCGGCTGCATGTTGACTTCGTTGAAGGTCGTGAGGATCGCCGCCGTCGACTGCGACTGCACCAGGCGCTCGGCGATGCGTATCCGCAGCCGCGACATAGGCACGCGCTGCTCGGGGCGCTTGGCGAGGATCTGGTCCACGCTGACCGGCGCGGGCGGCTGCTGAAGGGAGGGGGTGACCGCGGGCGCCGGCGCGGCGGGCGCAGCCGGAGCTCTCGCCGCCTGATCGAGTACATCGGCTTTCGTGACGCGGCCGCCGCGGCCGCTTCCCGCGATGGCCGTGGTGTCGACGCCTTTCTCCTCGGCGAGTTTCCTCGCCGCCGGCATGGCGGGCGCCCCAGTCGCCGCGGATTTGGCCGCAGGCGCAGCTGCGGCGGGCTGAGGCGCCGGCTTCGCCGTCGCGGCGGATGCGGCCGCCTTGCCCTCGGTGTCGATCGTGGCGATGATTTCCCCGGCTTTGACCGTGCCGCCGTCGCCCTTGATGATCTTCGCGAGAACGCCATCCGCCGGGGACGGCAATTCCAGCACGACCTTGTCGGTCTCTATATCGATGAGGTTCTCGTCGCGCTTGACCGCTTCCCCCGCCTTCTTGTGCCAGGCAAGCAGGGTCGCCTCGGCGACCGACTCCGACAATTCAGGCACCTTTACTTCGATGAGCATGCTTCCTTCCCGTATCTGCAGCGCCGCGGCCTAGCGCGACGCTCTCGCGGTTCCCTGCACCGGAAGTACCGCGTTATCCGTGACCTCCCTGAAGGCGGCGTCGACGACCTGCTTCTGCTGCTCGTTGTGCAGCGAGGCATAGCCGACCGCCGGCGACGCCGACGAGGGGCGCATGGCGTAGGCGAGAATCTGGTCCGGTCGCATATGGCGCAGCAGGTAGCTCCGGATGCGGTGCCACGCGCCCTGGTTGCCGGGCTCCTCCTGGCACCACAGGACCTCGCGCGCGTTGCCGTAGAGATCGATCTGTTCCTGGAACTCTTCGTGCGGGAACGGATAGAGCTGGGCGATGCGCGCGATCGCGATGTCCTTGATTCCCCGCTCCTTGCGCCCCGCGCGCAGATCGAAAAACACCTTGCCGCTGCAGAAAATCACGCGTTTGACGTTTTGCGGGTTGATGTCCTCGTCCCACTCGGCGTTGACCGGCTTGAATTTGCTCTCGGCAAACTCCTCCAACGGCGACACCGATTCCTTGTGGCGCAGCAGGCTCTTCGGCGTGAAGATGACGAGCGGCTTGCGGTAGGGCCGGATCATCTGCCGGCGCAGCAGAAAAAACATCTGCACCGGCGTCGCCGGGACGCACACCTGGATGTTGTAGTCGGCGCACAGCTGCAGGTAGCGCTCGAGCCGCGCCGAGGAGTGCTCCGGTCCCTGCCCTTCGTAGCCGTGCGGCAGCATCATCACCAGGCCGCAGATGCGGCCCCACTTGACCTCGCCTGCGGCGATGAACTGGTCGATCACCACCTGCGCGCCGTTCGCGAAATCGCCGAACTGCGCCTCCCACACCACGAGCTCGTTCGGCTCCGAGGTCGAATAGCCGTACTCGAAGCCGAGCACGGCCTCCTCGGAGAGCACCGAGTCGACGATGAGGAAATCGCCCTGGTTGGGGGCGATATTGCTCAAGGGGACGTAACTTCCGGAGTCCCACTTTTCGCGGTTCTGGTCGTGCAGCACCGCGTGACGATGGAAGAACGTGCCGCGCCCGCTGTCCTGTCCGGAAATGCGCACCGCAAAACCGTCCTTGAGCAGGGATGCGTACGCGAGGTTCTCCGCCATGCCCCAGTCGACCGGCATCTTCCCCTGCCCCATGAGTCGGCGGTCGGCGATGATCTTCTCGACCCGGGGGTGGAGCTTGAAGTTCGAAGGGATGGTGGTCAACCTCTCGGCGAGCATCTGCAGGTCGGCGAGCGGCAGCGTGGTGTCGTCGTTCTCGTTCCACTTCGTATTCCTGTAGCGCATCCAGTCCACCGCGAACGGCGGCTTGAAGTTCGAGAGAATCGTCTTGTTGGTGTGATGGCCTCCGTCGAGCGCCTGGCGGTAGGCGGCGACCATCTTGTCCGCGTCCTCCGCGCCGATCAGCCCTTGAGCGGCGAGCTTGTCGGCGTAGAGCTTCCTCGTGCCCGGGTGCTGATTGATGATCTTGTACATCAGCGGCTGGGTCACCATCGGCTCGTCCTGCTCGTTGTGGCCGAGCTTGCGGAAGCACACCAGGTCCACCACCACGTCTTTCTTGAACTTCGTGCGGTAGTCCAGGGCGATCTCGATCGCCATGACCGCGGTCTCCGGATCATCGCCGTTGACGTGGAAGATCGGCGCCTCGACCATCTTCATGACGTCGGTGCAGTAAAGGGTCGAGCGGCTGTCGCGCGGGTCGGAAGTCGTGAAGCCGATCTGGTTGTTCAGGACGATGTGCACCGTGCCCCCGGTGCCGTAGCCGCGCGTCTGGGACAGGTTCAGCGTTTCCATCACCACGCCCTGGCCGGCGACCGATGCGTCGCCGTGTATCAGCACCGGCAGCACCTGCTCGCCCTTGCGGTCCTTGCGGCGGTGCTGGCGCGCCCGCACCGAGCCCTCGACCACCGGATTCACGATCTCCAGGTGCGAGGGATTGAAGGCGAGCGTCAGGTGCATCGGCCCGCCGGGCGTATTGATGTCGGAGGAGAACCCCTGGTGGTATTTCACGTCGCCGGCAAGTATCGATTCATCGTGCTTGCCTTCGAATTCGGCGAACAGATCCTTGGGCACCTTGCCGAGCGTGTTCACCAGCACGTTGAGCCGGCCGCGGTGGGCCATGCCGATCACCAGCTCCTGCACCCCGGCTTCGCCGGCGCGCTGCAACAGATTGTCCAGCATCGGAATCAGCGCGTCGCCGCCCTCGAGCGAAAAGCGTTTCTGGCCGACATAGCGCGTGTGGAGGAATCTTTCCAGGCCTTCGGCGGCGGTCAGCCGCTCCAGGATGTGGCGCTTGTAGTCCGCGGAATAGCTCGGCTTCGACCGGATCGGCTCCAGGCGCTCCTGAATCCAGCGCTTCTCCGTGCGATTGCTCAGGTACATGTACTCGACGCCGATCGTGCCGCAGTAGGTTTCCTGCAGCGCCTTGATGACCTCGCGCAAGCTCGCCTGCTCGGGGCCGATGAGCGAGCCGGTGTTGAACACCGTGTCCATGTCCGCCTCGGTCAGGTCGTAATAGGCGGGTTCCAGTTCCGCGATGTGCGGCCGCTCGCGGCGCTTGAGCGGATCGAGCTGGGCGAGGAACACGCCGCGGAAGCGGTACTCCGCGACCAGCTGGATGACCGAGACCTGCTTGCGGTCGAGTCCCGCGACGGCGGGCGCGCGGCCCGCGCCGCCGCTTCTGGCGCGATGGGCGAACGATTCGACAATCGGCGCGTGCGCCACGTCGCGGCCGCTCCCGCCGCCCACTGCGGGGAGGAGCTGTAATTTGTCGAAGTAATCGCGCCACGGCTCGGGCACCGATTGCGGATCGTCGAGATAGGCCTCGTACAATTCCTCGATGAAAGGCGCGTTGGCACCGAACAGGTAGGAGCTCGAGAGGGATTCCTTCATGACGCTCATGTCAAGTCTCCGCGAACCGTCGAGAGTTGGGCGTAAGCGCGGAAACTCTCAACTCTGAACCCTGAACGCTCAACGTTCGTCAATCGGCGCGAATTCGCGCCGCTTGGGGCCGTTGTAGAGCTGGCGCGGCCGGCCGATCTTGTACTCGGGATCGGAAATCATCTCCTGCCACTGCGCGATCCAGCCGACAGTGCGCGCAAGCGAGAAGATGCAGGTGAACATGGAAACCGGGATGCCGAGCGCGCGCTGCACGATGCCGGAGTAGAAGTCGACGTTGGGATAGAGCTTACGGCTCACGAAGTAATCGTCCTCCAGCGCGATCTTCTCCAGCGCCATCGCCAGCTTGAATATCCGGTCGTCGTGCAGTCCGAGCTCTTCAAGCACCTCGTGGCAGGTCTCGCGCATCAGCTTCGCCCGTGGGTCGTAGTTCTTGTAGACGCGGTGCCCGAAGCCCATCAGGCGCACTCCGGAGTTCTTGTCCTTCGCGCGCTTGATGAATTCCCCGACCTTGGAGACGTCGCCGATCTCCTCCAGCATCTGCAGCGCGGCCTCGTTCGCTCCGCCGTGCGCCGGCCCCCACAGGCAGGCGATGCCCGCGGCGATGCAGGCAAACGGATTGGCCCCGGAGGAGCCCGCGAGCCGCACCGTCGATGTGGAGGCGTTCTGCTCGTGGTCGGCGTGCAGGATGAAAATGCGGTCGAGCGCGCGCACCAGCACCGGGCTCACCTTGTATTCCTCGGCGGGCACCGCAAACATCATGCGCATGAAGTTTTCGGTGTAGGAGAGGTCGTTCTTCGGGTACATGAACGGCTGGCCGACGGAATACTTGTAGGCCATCGCCACGATGGTCGGCAGCTTCGCGATCAGGCGGAAGGCCGAAATCTCCCGGTGCTGGGGATTGTTGATGTCGAGCGAGTCATGATAGAACGCCGAGAGCGCTCCCACCACTCCGACCATCACCGCCATCGGGTGCGAATCGCGCCGGAACCCGGTGTAGAGCCTCGCCAGCTGCTCGTGCACCATGGTGTGATGGGTGACGATGTTGACGAACTCCTCCTTCTGCTGCTTGTTCGGCAGCTCGCCGTTCAGCAGCAGGTAACAGACCTCGAGGAAATCGCAGTGCACGGCAAGCTGTTCGATCGGGTAGCCGCGGTACAGCAACACTCCCTGGTCACCGTCGATATAGGTGATCTTCGAGCTGCAGCTCGCGGTGGACAGGAATCCGGGGTCGTACGTAAACAGGCCCGTCTTCGCGTAGAGCGTCCGGATGTCGACCACGTCGGGACCGATGCTGCCGGACAGTAGCGGGAATTCGACGGACTTGCCGTCGCCGTAGGAAAGCACCGCGTTCTTCGTGGCACTCATCGGGTTCTCCCGGGTCTTTGAAAACGCGGCCTCAGCAGCGTCGCAGCAATTGGACCACGTCACCGAGCGCCGGATCGCCGCATTCGGCCCGTCCGCTCACCAGGCTCCAGAGCTCGGCGTCGCTGTAGCCGAGAAGGCGGTCGAATGCCCGCAGGCGCTCGCCCTGGAGCTGCGCGCCATGAGCGTCGAGGAAGCGTTCCAGCACCAGCTCGTTCTCGAGCAACCCTCGCCGGCAGCGCCAGCGCAAGCGGTTCATCTCCGTGGCGGTCATGGCCCTCACACCGTGCGCTTGACCATGAGCTCCTTGATCTTGCCGATCGCCCTGGTCGGATTGAGCCCTTTGGGGCACGCGTCCACGCAGTTCATGATGCTGTGACAGCGGAACAGCCGGTAGGGATCCTCGAGGTTGTCGAGGCGCTCTCCGGTTGCCTGGTCGCGGCTGTCGGCGATGAATCGGTAGGCTTGGAGCAGGCCCGCCGGCCCGACGAACTTGTCCGGATTCCACCAGAACGAAGGGCAGGCCGTCGAGCAGCAGGCGCACAGGATGCACTCGTACAGGCCGTCGAGCTCTTCCCTCTCCGCGGGGGACTGCAGCCGTTCCTTCTCCGGCGCAGGATCGTCGTTCACGAGGTACGGTTTGATCGAATGATACTGCTTGAAGAACTGGCTCATGTCCACGATCAAGTCGCGGATCACCGGCAGCCCGGGCAGCGGACGCAGCTCCACCGGCTCCTTGAGGTCGGCCAGCTTCGTGATGCATGCGAGCCCGTTCCTGCCGTTGATGTTCATCGCATCCGACCCGCACACGCCCTCGCGGCAGGAGCGACGCAAGCTCAAGCTGTCGTCCTGTTCTTTCACGCGCACCAGGGCATCGAGCAGCATGCGATCGTGCGCGTCGAGCCGCACCTCATAATCCCGCATGGCGGGCTTTTCGTCCTTGTCCGGGTCGTAGCGGAATATCCTGAAGCGCATCTGTTTCCCCCGTATTGGCCGGATCAGTAGGTCCGGACCTTCGGTTCGATGGTACGCGCAGTCAGCGGTTTCATGTGCACGGGCTTGTATTCGAGCCGGTCGCCGTCCTTGTACCAGAGCGTGTGCTTGAGCCAGTTCACGTCGTCGCGGCTGTGGTGATCCGCGCGGTCGTGCGCGCCGCGAGATTCCTTGCGCGCATCCGCCGAGATCATCGAGGCGCGCGCCGCCTCGACCAGGTTGTCCAGCTCGAGCGCCTCGACGCGAGCGGTGTTGAACACTCTGCTCTTGTCCTTGATTTGCGTGCGCGTGGCGCGATCCGCAATCTCCCGAATCCTCTTCACGCCCTCGGCGAGCATATCCGGGAAGCGGAATATGCCGCAATGGGCCTGCATGGCGCGGCGCACCTCCATCGCCACCTCCGCGACGGACTCGCCGTTTTTCTGGTTATCGAGCCGTGCGAGACGCGCGAGCGTGCGATCGGAGACGTCCTTGGGCAGATCCTTGCGGCCCGGGTTCTCCTTGAGGAATTTGACGACCGATTCGGCGGCCGCCTTGCCGAAGACGAGCAGGTCGGTCAGCGAATTCGTCCCGAGGCGATTGGCGCCGTGGACCGAGGCGCACGCGCATTCGCCCGCCGCGTAGAATCCGGGCACCGCCGTTTCGGCGCTGCCTTCCTGCGGAACGACGACCTCGCCGAGATAATTCGTCGGTATGCCGCCCATCATGTAGTGCACCGTGGGCACCACCGGGATCGGCTCTTTCACCGGATCCACGTTCGCGAATTTCTTGGCGATCTCGCGAATGCCCGGCAACCGCTTGTCGATCACCTCGGGGCCGAGGTGATCGAGCTTGAGCAGCATGTGATCGCCGTGCGGCCCTGCGCCCCGCCCTTCCTTGATCTCGGTGGCCATGGCGCGCGATACCACGTCGCGGCTGGCGAGGTCCTTCAGGTTCGGCGCGTAGCGCTCCATGAAGCGCTCGCCATTCTTGTTCAGCAGATACCCGCCCTCGCCGCGCACGCCCTCGGTAATCAACACCCCGGCTCCGGCGACGCCGGTCGGGTGGAACTGCCAGAACTCCATGTCCTCGAGCGGAATGCCGACGCGCGCCGCCATGCCGAGACCGTCGCCGGTGCAGATGAAGGCGTTGGTGGTCGAGGCGAAGATGCGCCCGGCCCCGCCCGTCGCGAACAGGGTCGCGCGCGCGTGCAAGATCAGCGCTTCGCCGGTTTCCATCTCGAGCGCCGTGACGCCGAGCACCTGGCCGCTCGCGTCCCGGATCAGATCGAGCGCCATCCATTCGACGAAGAACTGGGTGCGGGCGCGCACGTTCCTCTCGTAAAGCGTGTGCAGCATGGCGTGGCCGGTGCGGTCGGCCGCGCAGCAGGAGCGCTGCACCGGGCGCTCGCCGAAGTTCTGCGAGTGGCCGCCGAACGGCCGCTGGTACACGGTGCCGTTTTCGTTGCGGTCGAACGGCATGCCGAAATGCTCCAGCTCGTAGACCACCTTGGGCGCCTCGCGGCACAGAAACTCGATCGCGTCCTGGTCGCCGAGCCAGTCGGAGCCCTTGACCGTGTCGTACATATGCCACAGCCAGGAATCCTCGCCCATGTTGCCGAGCGCCGCGCCGATGCCGCCTTGCGCGGCGACCGTGTGCGAGCGCGTCGGAAACACCTTGGAAAGCACGGCGACGCTCAAGCCCGCCTCCGAGAGCTGCAGCGCCGCGCGCAGGCCGGCCCCGCCCGCCCCGACGACGACCGCATCGAAGCTTCGCTTCGCCAGCGCCACTTCAGGGTCTCCAGAGGATCTGCATCGCCCAGCCGGCGTAGCCGGCGAGTGTGAGGATCACGATCACCTGCAGCGCAAGGCGCCAGCCGGTCGTCTTCACGTAGTCCATGAAAATATTGCGCACCCCGATCCAGGCGTGGATCAGCACGCTCGCGACGAGGAGAAAAGTGGCGAGACGCATCCATTGATGAGCGAACAGCGCTTTCCACGAGGTATAGCTGATCGGCACGCGGCCGAGCGCCAGCACGAAGATCAACGTGTAGGCCAGCATCACCACGGCGGTGACGCGCTGGGCCAGCCAGTCCTTGAGGCCGTAATGCGCGCCGACGATCACGCGCTTCACCACAGCTTTGCTCCGATGAATGCGGTCAGCGCAAGGCTCACGACGAACACGGCAAACGCGGTCTTGCGCGCCGTCGCCAGCTCAAGACCCATATCGATATCGAGAAACAGATGCCTTACCCCGGCGCACAGGTGATGCAGGTAAGCCCACAGGAACGCGAGCAACGCCAGCTTCACCAGCGGATGGCCGACGTAGGCCTGGAAGCGCGCGAATCCGGCCTCGGAAGCGAGACTCATGTCGAGCAGGAACAGGAACCAGATGAGACCGAGGAAAAGCAGCGCGCCGCTGATGCGGTGGAAAATCGAAACCAGGCCCGGGACCGGGAGATTGAAGGGACTGAGGTTATACCAGAGAGGACGCTTCTTTTTCGCCGCCAGATCAGGCATGTAACGGCATCCTTCCGAAACTCGTGCGCTTATTTGGAATCGTGACGGGAGTCAAGATTATAACAGGCTTGCAACCTGTGCTGCGCAAAAGCGCCAAGCCGGATAAGATTCGAACGAATTTCTTCAGGGGAGCTTTCCCATGGCCAAGTCGCCAGTTCGAGTCGCCGTGACCGGCGCCGCCGGGCAAATCGGCTACTCGCTGCTGTTCCGGATCGCGAGCGGCGAGATGCTCGGCAAGGATCAGCCGGTGATCCTGCAGATGCTCGAGATCCCCGACGAGAAAGCGCAGAAGGCGCTCAAAGGCGTGATGATGGAGCTCGACGACTGCGCCTTTCCGCTGCTGCACGGAATGGTGCCGAGCTCCGATCCGATGGTTGCCTTCAAAGACGCCGATATCGCGCTGCTCGTCGGGGCGCGGCCGCGCGGCCCGGGCATGGAGCGCAAGGATTTGCTCGATGCGAACGGCAAGATCTTCGCGCCGCAGGGCAAGGCGCTCGATGCGGTCGCGAGCCGCAAGGTGAAGGTGCTGGTGGTGGGCAATCCGGCGAACACCAATTGCCTGATCGCGATGAAGAACGCGCCGGGCTTGAAGCCATCGCAATTCACGGCGATGATGCGGCTCGACCACAATCGCGCGGTCAGCCAGATCGCCCAGAAAATCGGCAGGCCGGTCGCAGCGGTACGCAAGGTGACCGTCTGGGGCAACCATTCGGCGACCCAGTATCCGGATCTGTTCCAGGCCGAAGCCGGAGGAAAGAAGATCTGGCCGCTGATCGACGACCCGGACTGGCTCGAAAGGACATTCATCCCGACCGTGCAAAAGCGCGGCGCGGCGATCATCGAGGCGCGCGGGCTGTCCTCGGCCGCGAGCGCCGCGAACGCCGCCGTCGAGCATATCCGCGACTGGGTGCGGGGCACGCGCGCGGGCGACTGGGTCTCGATGGGAATTCCCTCGGACGGCAGCTACGGAATCCTCGAGGGCGTGATTTACGGCTATCCGGTCACCTGCAAGAGCGGCCGATACAAAATCGTAAAGGGCATCGAGGCGAGCGATTTCAGCCGGGCGCGCATGAGCGCGACCCTGAAGGAGCTGCACGAAGAGCGCGACAGCATCGGCCATCTCCTGGGCTGACAGCCATGGGCGCCATGTCAGCCGGAGTCAGATTCCGCGCCGCGATCGAGGCGGAGAAGCCGCTGCAGTGCGTGGGTGCGATCAACGCCTATCACGCGCGGCTCGCGGAGCGCGTCGGATACAAATCCATCTATCTCTCCGGCGGCGGAGTGGCCGCAGGCTCGCTCGGTCTTCCCGACCTCGGCATCAGCAACCTCGAGGACGTGCTCACCGACGTTCGCCGCATCACCGACGTCTGCGCCCTGCCGTTGCTGGTCGACGTCGATACCGGCTTCGGCGCAAGCGCCTTCAACATCGCCCGGACCGTCAAATCTCTGATCAAGGCCGGCGCCGCGGCGATGCATATCGAAGATCAGGTTGGCGCCAAGCGTTGCGGCCATCGGCCCGGCAAGGAATTGGTTCCGAAGGAGGAGATGGTCGATCGCATCAAGGCGGCGGTGGACGCGAAGACCGACCCGGATTTCGTCGTCATGGCGCGCACCGACGCGCTCGCGGTGGAGGGGCTCGAGCGCGCCCTCGAGCGCGCCGTTGCGTGCGCCGACGCCGGCGCCGACGCCATCTTTCCCGAAGCCATGACGGAGCTGTCGATGTACAGGAAGTTCGCCGACGCGGTGAAAGTGCCGGTGCTCGCGAACATCACCGAGTTCGGCGCAACGCCCCTCTTCACGCTGGAGGAGCTGCGCTCCGCCCGCGTCGCGATCGCGCTCTATCCTCTCTCGGCTTTCCGCGCCATGAACGCCGCCGCGCTCAAGGTCTACAATGCGATCCGCAAGGAAGGCACGCAAAGAGGGGTGGTCGAGCTGATGCAGACGCGCGCGGAGCTCTACGAGTATCTCGACTACCACGCCTACGAGCGCAAGCTCGATCAACTTTTTGCCAAGGAAAAGGCGAAATGAGCGAGGCCACTACCGTCTCGAAGCCGAAGAAATCGGTCGCGCTCTCCGGCGTGCCGGCCGGGAACACGGCGCTGTGCACGGTCGGCCGCAGCGGCAACGACCTGCACTACCGCGGCTATGACATACTCGACTTCGCCGACCAGGCCGAATTTGAAGAAGTCGCCTACCTGCTCGTTCACGAGAAGTTGCCGAGCGCCGCGGAGCTTGCCGCCTACAAAACCAGACTCAAGGCGTTGCGCGGGCTGCCGGCGCCCGTGAAAACGGCGCTCGAGGCCGTGCCCGCCTCCGCGCACCCGATGGACGTGATGCGCACCGGCGTGTCGGTGCTCGGAACCGTGGAGCCCGAAAAAGAGGACCACGGCGTTTCGGGGGCGAAGAACATCGCCGACCGGCTGATGGCCTCGCTCGGCTCGATGCTGCTCTACTGGCACCACTTCAGCCGCGGGCGCAAGCGCATCGAGGTCGAGACCGACGACGACTCCATCGGCGGGCATTTCCTGCACCTTCTTCACGGCAAGCGCCCGGGCGCCGACTGGGTGCGGGCGATGCACACCTCGCTCATCCTCTACGCCGAGCACGAGTTCAACGCGTCGACCTTCACCTGCCGCGTCATCGCCGGGACGGGATCGGACATGTATTCGGCGATTTGCGGGGGCATCGGCGCCTTGCGCGGACCCAAGCACGGCGGCGCGAACGAATTCGCATTCGAGGTCCAATCGCGCTACCCAGGCCCCGACGAGGCCGAGTCCGACATCGTGCGGCGTCTCCGCGACAAGGAGATCGTCATCGGCTTCGGCCACCCGGTCTACACCACGGGCGATCCGCGCAACGAGGTGATCAAGGAAGTGGCGCGGCGCGGCTCGAAAGCCCAGGGAGACACAAGGCTCTTCGCCATCGCCGAGCGGCTCGAGCAGGTGATGTGGCGCGAGAAAAAAATGTTCGCGAACCTCGACTGGTACAGCGCCGTTTCGTATCACATGATGGGCGTTCCCACCGCCATGTTCACTCCCGTTTTCGTCATCGCGCGCACTTCGGGCTGGTCGGCGCACATCATCGAGCAGAGGATCGACGGCAAGATCATCCGCCCGGGCGCGAACTACACCGGACCGGAAAACCGCAAGTGGGTATCATTGAAGGACCGCAGGTAGACTTGCCTGCCTGCAAGGAGACTTTCATGAAAACACTCGACCTCGTCCTGCTCGCGACGTTCTGCGTCACGGGAACCGCCGTCGCCGAACCCGCCGACGACATGGTCGGAACCTGGGAATGCCGCCGGCCCGGCGTCGAGTACAGGAACAAGCCGCCCATCCTGTACGTCGAGGGAACCTCGGCCAAGGACCCGAAGCAGGCCATCGTGTTCGAGGTCGACGGTTTTACGCGCGAGGTCTACGGGCTCTCCGACATGAGCCCGGACAGCGACGGCTGGTGGAAAATCACTCCGGCGCAGGGACAGGCCTTCCTCGTCCGCCTCGAAGGCGCAGGGAAATCCAAGACGCCCGCCATGGCGCTGAAACGCTCCGGGGCCACTTATCGGTGCCTGCGCCTTCCGCCGGCGGGTGAAGGTGTTCCGGCATCGGGCGAGCCGAGCGTTCTCCGGCCGCCGACGCAGACCGAGGGGGCGGCCGGTAAGTATTGATGTCCGCGCACGTTTCCAACGTCCGGCCCAAGCCGGACAAAGTCCTCGTCGACATCGCCGAGTACGTCAGCAAGTACGAAATAGGAAGCGCGGAGGCCTACAACACCGCGCGGCTGTGCCTGATGGACACGCTGGGCTGCGGGCTGGAAGCGCT
>WNGN01000555.1_pt1 | contig 27203 bp, 25 predicted proteins | sample 5400561 | NCBI WGS metagenome assembly WNGN01 (sample SAMN13153379, study PRJNA577476) | soil metagenome | isolation source: 115 cm soil or saprolite under Garry oak tree replicate 2 | place: USA:California | collected 2016-06-15 | reverse complement strand
GGACCCCTGCTCGCGGAGATCGCGCCGATTACGGGACCGATGTATCAGCTGTTCGTCTTCTTCATGGTGACCGATCCTCGCACCACGGTCAGCACGCGGCGCGGCCGGATGATCGTGGTGGCGATTGTGGCGCTGGTCGAAACGCTGATCCGTCTGGCCGGAGACTATCAGCTCGCGTGGCTGCGCCCGCTGTATGTCTCGCCGCCGATTCTGGCACTGGCCCTCGTCGGGCCCCTGGCGATGTTCCTGGATCTGAGAAGGACTGCCGGACGCACGGCTCCAGCGGGGCTGTGAGCGCTTTGGTCTCAGGCTTGCTCGCAGTCGTCGCGATCCTGCTTCTGCTGGTCCTGGCCTGGACGGGCATCAGCTGGCTGTTGCGCTTTTCCTCGCGCCGAGCAGCTTGAACGCCATGCCTTGGATCGCGTTCATCGGCGCCTTTGCCTGTATTGTCTTCGTCGCGTGTCACCGTCCGACGGAAGTTCACGGTCTGTACGTCAACCAAGACAGCAGTGGCGTGTTCTTTCCGTGCGATGACCCGAAGACCGGGGTGCTGATCAAAGACGCAGCGCTGATGACGAGGTACCGCGCGGTCGCCGCGGCGAATGAGCCGGTGTTCGTGCGGTTGCGAGGCGTGAAGGGACACGGCGGCAGCATCTACGGCGGAGCCCGGATTTTTGACGTGCAGCAGATCCTCGAAGTCCGGCCACGAGTGAGCGGCGAATGTCCTGGCGTCGCGCAGCCGGTGGCACCGTTGCTTCGCCAGCACACCGAGTAAGGCCCTCCCCCAAAGCGTCGTGCCCACACCCATCTCGCATGCGGCTGTTGGTTATGCCATCGGCGCGTGGGCTCCGCACGCTGTACCGCCCTCGGCACGGCGCGTGTGCCTGATCGCAGCGGCCTGTGCCGCACTGCCCGACATCGATGTGTTGGGCTTCGCTCCTCATCGCGGCATTACCCATTCATTGGCATTCGCGCTCGTCGCCGCGGTCGTCGCAGCATCCGCGCTGTTCCCTCGCGTTCAACCCCCCGGGACTCGCGCCCGAATCGCCGTCATCCTCGGCGTCGCGCTGCTCTCGCACAGCTGTCTCGATGCGCTCTCGACCTACTCGTCTGGCATCGCTTTTCTAGCGCCGTTCTCGACGCAGCGATTTCGGTTTCTGTGGACTCCGCTCGGTTCAGCGCGCGGTCTCCCGGGCCAACTGATCCAAGAAGCGTTGGTCGTGTTCCTGCCTGCCGTGGTTCTTGCATGGCTTGGGCTCAGGGTTCGTCGTCGAGTCGAGCCTGCTTAGGATCATTCTCGCGCGACACGGGTTGCCCGCCTGGGACTTCAGAACTCCAATTCCAGGCCATGGCCTCGCTCAATGGCTGGAGGGAGAGCGCGACGCCGCGCTCGAGCCGGTGCAGCGCCCCCCTCCGGGCGCTGATCTCGAGCAGCTGATTCGAGACGCGCGCTGTCTCATCGCGAGCCCCCTGCGACGGTCGATCGAGTCGGCGCGACTCATCGCGCCGGCCGTGGTCCCGTTGATCGACGACCATTTTCGTGAGCCGGCGTTGCCCTGCGCCATCACATCGCGCCTGCGGCTTCGTCCCGGCGTCTGGACCTCGCTCGCCCGATCCGCCTGGCTGTGCGGCTGGTCGGCGGGGGTCGAGAGCTTCAAGGCCGCCCGCACGCGCGCCGCGGAGGCCGCGCAGATCCTGATCGCTCGCGCCGAGGCTGCTGGGAGCGTGGCGTTGCTGGGCCATGGCTTCATGAACATCCTGATTGCCGGACGGCTTCTCGCCCTGGGGTGGAAGGGGCCGCGCTTCCCGCCACCGCGGCACTGGGCATTTGGCGTCTACGTACATAAAGGAAAGGAGGAAACGTGAAACCAACGCCGAGCAAACCGACCACGCCGAAGATCCCCGTGCCCCTTCCGCTCCCGCCTAAGCCAGAGCCACCCGAGCCGTGGGAGCCGGCCAAGATTCCGCGCTCACCCGAACCGCCGAAGCCGCCGATTCCAAAGTTCTAGATTAGCGTAACGACCCTATTGGCGTGCGCCGCAAACTCAGCGTCATGCGTGGCGACGAGGAGGCTGCGTCCCTGCTCGCACAGGCCCCGCAACGTTGTCGCCAGGGCGCTGCGACGCGCGGGATCGAGTGCCGCCGTCGGCTCATCCATCAGCAGCAGCGCGGGATCCGGCGCCAGCGCGCGGGCGATCGCCACCCGCTGCGCCTCACCGCCTGACAGCTGACTCGGCCGTGCGCCCGCGCGCGCGCCGACGTCCAACGACGCGAGCAGCGTCGCGGCGATGGTATCCGCCTCGGTGCGCGTCTTTCCGAGGACGTGCCGCAGCGCGAGCGTGATGTTGTCGAGCGCGGTGAGATGCTCGAACAACGCGTGGCTCTGGAATACGAACCCCACGCGCCGCCGCAGCGGGACGAGCCGCGTCTCCGGTGGCACGGGTCCCGGAGTCAGTGCAAATCCGTCGATGCGAATCGCTCCCGCATCGAACGGCTGGAGCGCGGCGACCGCGCGCAGCGCGGTCGTCTTGCCGACGCCCGACGGACCCATCAGCGCCACCATCTCGCCGCGCGCGACCTCGAGGGATAATGAGCGCAGGATGTCCCGAGCATCGTAGCGGACGCACAGTGCATCGATGACGAGGAGTGAGCCGGAGCTCATGCGGCGCCCACGCGCCAGCGATGCTCCAGCCGGCGTGCCAGCCGCGCCAGGGGCAGCGACATGGCGAGGTACACGGCGGCGCACAGGAGACCGGGAACGATCCAGCTGCCCACGTTGGTCGCGTAGATCGCGGTCTGTTTCGTGAGCTCGACGACGGTGATGACCGAGACGAGCGCGGAGTCCTTGAGCATTGCGACGAAATCGTTGGTCATCGGAGCGAGTGCGTAGCGGAGCGCCTGCGGTCCCCGGATGAGGCGCAGGATCTGCAGCTCCGTGAAGCCGAGGGTGCGTGCCGCCTCGAGCTGGACCCGCGGGACGGCCTCCAGCGCGCCGCGGTAGATCTCCGCTTCGTAGGCCGCGTAGTTCAGCCCGAGCGCAAGAATTGCGGCGAGAAACGCCGGGAGGCGCACGACACCTGCCAATCCATAATAGATGACGAACAGTTGTAACAGCAGCGGCGTGCCCCGAATCACCTCGACGTAGAAAGTCGTCAGCCACCGCAGCAAGACGGACCCGTACAGCCGGCCAGAGGCCACTGCCAACCCGACAATGACTGCCAGTGCCATCGAGAGCACTGAGACCAGCAGCGTCACGGCCGCGGCGCGCGCCAATGATGGTAGATAGGCGAGAGCTTGAGCGGCCCCGGCCGGACCAACCGCCCCCGCCGCCATCGCGGTTTTTGCCCGCAATACGCGGTCGAACAGAGCTCCCTGGGTCTCGTCCCACACGTTCCAGCGGCGGAAGATCTGCTCGAGACTTCCGTCCCGCATCGCCTCGCGCAGGACCGCATCCACCGAGTCGCGCAGCGCGGAGTCTGCGCGCGCGAGGACACCGACGTAGTGACCGACCGCGACCGGTTGCGGCAAGATCACAAAGCCGATGCCGCCCCGCCGGCGGAGCGCGCGCTGCGCGATGATGTGGTCCAGCAACACGGCGTCCATTCGGCCCCGGACGAGGTCCGCATAGGGATGGACGTCGTCATCGTAGGAAATGGCGATGAGACCGGTCGAGTCGCGCGCGGCGAGGAGTATGTTATACGCGATCGTTGAGCCGAGCGTCGCGACGCGGCGACCACGGAGATCCGCCAGACCGTGGATGCGAGCCGCATCCGCGGGCCGCACCGCCAGCACTTCGCGGAATTCGAAATAGGGGATCGTGACGGCATGTTGGGCGCGGCGCGCGGGTGTATCCTCGACTCCCGAGAGGCCAAGCGCGAAGTCGCCGCGTTCTACGGAAAGGTCGATGTCCGACCACTGGACCTGGACGAACCTGGCGGTCCCGCGGTCAAGTCCGCGCGCGATCCGCTCAGCCACCTCGACATCGAAGCCGCGGACGCGAGCCGGATTCGCGGGGTCCGCTTCCACGTACGGGGCACCGCCCTCCGCATCGCCACCCCACACGAGCACGCGCGCGGTCCGATCCTGCGCGAGGAGGCTCGTGCACAGGCAGGCTTTCTTTGTGTCGACGATGGTCGAGATGTCCACGTACGTGTTCGGCTGGAACCCCTCCGTTTGACTGCCCAGATCGACTTCGAAGAAGTACAGGCTCGGCGTGTTCAGGCTCATCCACGCCCGGATCGTGAGCATGCTGGCGACCTGATGATCCATGTGCGTATCGACCGGCCAATGCGTGAACACGATGTCGGGATTTTCGGCGGCGAGGAGTCGTGTCATCGCGTCAACATGCGCGTGAGTCACCTCGGTCGCGCCGTCGATTTGGCCGAAGAACCTGGCGCGCGCACCGAGGATGCGGCAGGCCATCTCACACTCGGCGGAGCGGATGCGTGCCGCCTCGTCCAGCGACTTCCCGGCGATGCCGCGCTCGCCGCGCGTGAGGTAAACGATGGTTACTTCGTGACCCAGGGCCACATACCGCGCCAGCGTGCCGCCGCAGCCCGATTCGGGATCGTCTGGGTGCCCGCCGACACACACGACCTTCAGACGTGTCGCGTCGGTCGAGACCGGCAGTGCAAGCGAAGGAAGGGTGCCCGCGGCGACTGTGGTCGAGCGCTTGATGAAACTGCGACGATCGAGGTCGTGTTTCGTCACGGACCTAGTTTGGCGATTCCGTTGAATCCTGCAACATCACCTCCCGTAGGGGCCTATAACCTCGGCCGGAACAAACATGACACGCAGGACGAATGCTCGCATCGCCGGCATTGCCTATCTCCTCTACATCGCTGTCGCATTTCCGAGCATGCTGCTATCTGACCGAGCGACGGCCGGCAGTGACATCGCCGCGAAGGTCGTCACCATAGCGCAACATGCTGCCGACATCCGTCTCACTGTCGTCCTCTCGATGGTCGGGGGCTTCTGCGCGCTCGTGCTCGCCGTGACACTCTACGCCATCACCCGCGACCAGGATCGTGATCTCGCGATGCTCGGTTTGACCTGCCGGGTGGCGGAAGGCGTTATCGGTGCCGCCTCGCACCCAGCGACTCTGGGCCTGCTCTCCATCGTGACCGTCGCCAGTAGCAGTTCATCAGATACCGGCGCAGTACGAGCGCTCGCAGCGTTCGTCCTGAATCAGCCCTGGACGATCGGCGCCTGGTTTTTTGCTTTGGGGAGCACCACCTTCTCTTGGCTCCTCCTCCGCGGTCGCATGGTCCCTGTCTGGCTGGCATGGCTCGGCGTCGTCTCGTCCGCGCTGGTCGCAATCGCGCTTCCCTTACAGATCGCGCGGCTCCTTACTGGACCCGCGACTCAACTCATGTGGCTACCGGTGGCGGTGTTCGAGCTGGTCATCGCGGTCTGGTTTATCATCAAAGGTGTCGCGCCGCCCCTAGAAGCGGGACCGCAGGAGGCGCGATGAACGATCCACGTCGCATTGCTAGGCTCGCAGGCGCGCTGTGGTTGGTCGTGATTGCCGTGAGCGTGGTCGCCGTACTGACGCAGACCGGGCAACCCCGTCTCGCTTTTGCCGCCACTCAGTTGGGCGGCGTGTGTTACCTCGGCGTGACGGTATTGCTCTACGAGTTGTTCAAGCCTGTGAACACGAGCTTGTCGTTGTTGGCCGCCGTGTGCGGCGTGGCCGGCGTAGCGAGCGGTGCCGCGAGTGACGTCAGTGCCTCCACGGCGGCGCAGGGCTTCTACGTCTCCATGGTGTTTTTCGGCTCCCAGATCGTTGCGGTCGGATATTTGATCACGCGGTCCAACCTGATCCCACGAGTTCTTGGAGTGCTGTTGGTACTTGGGGGATCGAGTTATCTGGTCAACTCATTTACGAGCTTTCTCTCGCCAACCGTGGGCGCTCACCTTGCGCCGTTCGTCATTCCCATTGCTATCGTGGGCGAAGGGTCCCTGACGCTCTGGCTTCTGTTGAAAGGCGTGAACGCTCCATGACCCCCACGTTCTGGCGCCGCATGGCCATCGTGCTGAGCGTGGTGAACGTGGCTGGCGCCGGCTTCGCGATTGCCTCCTCGGAGGCGTGGCATTCCGCGGTGCACGTCTCGCTGGCGCTTGTATTCGCGTTTGCGGCTACCCGTCTGAAAGAAGGCGCCACCGGAAACCTGGCCAGCATGCAGCAACAGTTGGACGACCACGCGGCCGTATTAGAAGAAACGCAGGCGAAGCTCGCGATGCAGTCCACTCAACTCGCGGAGCTCCAGGAACGCGTGGATTTTGCGGAGCGCATGCTCGCCCAGGCGCGGGATCGCATGAAGCTGGGCCCCTCGTAGATTGCAGTGATTGGATCGCGTTCTCGTTCTCGCAGCCAGTGGATTGGTCCTGCTCGCCGCGGTGCTCACCCTTCGGCCGCTGCTGCTGCGACTGAGCGCGCGTACCGCGCTGCGCCAGCAGTCGCAGCCGCTGCCACCGCGATGGCTGTCTCTCCTCGATGATTCCTTACCGGCGACCCGGCATCTCAGCGATGCCGACCGGCTCAAGCTGCTTCGGGCCAGTCGCGAGTTGATCCGCACGCGGCATTGGGAGGGTTGTCAGGGGGTCACCCTCACGGAAGAGATCCAGCTGATCATCGCCGCGCAGGCGTGTCTGCTCACGCTGGCCTTGCCGGGCGAGCCTTTCCCCGGTGTGCGCGAGATCCTCGTGTATCCGCGCACCTTCGTACCACGTCGAGTCTACGATCCGCGGAAGCATCCTGAGCCTTTGTTGGGAGAGTCATGGGGCAACGGTGTCGTCGTGCTCTCGTGGGAGGCGGTCCTCGAGGGAGCGCAGAATCCGGCCGATGGCACTAACGTGGTGCTCCACGAATTCGCGCATGAGCTGGATTTTGAGCGTCATCTCACGCCCTCCAGCCCGGGGTTCGCCGATATGCGGCCGAGTGTCTCCGATCCCGAGACGTGGCGTCGTGTGCTCGCGGAGAGCTACGACCGTCTGTGCGCCAAGATCGAAACCCGCACGCCCAGCGCGCTGCACACGTACGGCGGGACGAACATCGCCGAGTTTTTGGCCGTGGCGACGGAGAGTTTCTTCGAGAAACCGCTCGAGCTGGCGCGCGAGGATTCAGATCTGTACGCCCAATTGCGCAGTTTGTATCAACAAGATCCGGCCCGTACCTTAGGCACATGAGCCTTCATAGCGGCGTGGACCCGACGGCCGACAGCTTGTCGCAACAAGCGCATCGCCGACTCATCGGTATTCTCGGACTCCTCCTTCCCCTTCTTCTCTATGTGTTTGCCGGCCTGCGCCACACGGTGGGCCTCCCCGCGTGGACGCCGCTGCACTCGATCAGCGCGTACTACTACACGGGAGCCGTGGCCATCTTTGTCGGCGTGCTGTTTGCCTTGGCGCTATTCCTGCTCACCTATCCCGGATACAAGGATGTCATCGTGGATCGCTTACTCGGTTTGGTGGGCGGAATGGCAGCGATCCTTGTCGCCTTGTTCCCGACGTCGCCCCCGGCCGGCTTGTCCGCACCCACATGGTGGAGCTCCTACATGGTGAGGGTCCACTACGTCTCGGCCGTGGTCCTGTTCGTCGCGTTCATCCTTTTTGCGATCTGGTTGTTTCGGAAATCGAACGTCCCGCGCCGCGCTGACCGCCCCCCGGAAAAGCGACGACGGGACGATATCTGCCTCGCCTGCGGGGTCGTGATGATCGTGAGCGTGCTCTGGGCCGCCAGCTCGATGTTCACTCGGGCACCGATCTTTCTACCAGAGTCCATCGCGATCATTGCGTTCGCAATCTCCTGGCTCACAAAGGGAGAGATGCATAAGCCGGTCATGCAGATGGTTCACAACCTTCAGAAGCGGATGAAGTGATTACTGCTAAGCGACTGGCGGTGCTCGGTGGGCTGGCAATCGCTGCGTGCACGCACTTGCCCCGCGATCCGATCGTACCCGGCGCGTCTGTCGAACAAATGGAGCAGGGGAGCCGGCCGGCCGCCACGTTGGTCACGAGCTTCGACGGCCTGGGCTTCGGCCTCCAGGGCCCGCACGGCCGTTGGGCGCCGCGCAATCCATCCGACAACTCGCTCGCCGTGAGCCGAGATTACGTGTTCCAGATTGTGAACACGCGCATGGCGATTTTCCGCAAGAACGGCGGGATCGTCTACGGCCCCGTTGCGACGAATATGCTGTTCAAGGGCTTCGGCGGCGCCTGCGAGGCGCACAACAATGGGGACGCCGTCGTGCGCTACGATCAGCTCGCCGATCGCTGGCTCATCGTCATGCCGATCTTCGTTCGTAGTCCCGAGCGTCCCGATCAACCGCTGCCCTGGCAAGCGTCGTCGAAGGCCTACGTCAGTACGCCTGGGGTGGCGGGCCAACCCGGTCCCGCGGCGCCCCTGTTCGTTCCACCGACCGTACCGCCGTCGCCTCCCGCCCCTCCCGATACAACCCGCCGACTCCTACAGCCGCGGCCGCCGGAGGAGAAGGGCCCGTTTTCGATGTGTTATGCGATCAGCACGAGCCCCGATCCGTTTGGCTCGTATTACCGCTACGAATTCTTGCGACCGCTGTTCCCCGATTATCCGCGCCCCGCCGTGTGGCCCGACGGTTACTACGTCCCGACCAGCACTGGTGACGACGTGATCCAGAAGCACACCTGCGTCGTCGATCGGCGCCATATGCTGCTGGGTGAGTCGGCGACTGAGCAGTGCATGGTCGTCGATGGTGTGAACTTCTTGAATAACGCGGATCTTGACGGCACAACGTTGCCGCCCGCCGGCGCGCCGAATGTCGTTCTCGCGGCCGGCGGCACACAGCTGCACGGCGACTTCGACGCTGATAGCATCTACACGTGGCGCTTCTCAGTCGATTGGAACGATCCGGCCAACACGCGGCTCACCGGCCCGGACAAGATTGCGGTCGCTCCATACCACTACCTGTGCGATGGGCAGCTCACGACCTGCGTGCGGCAGCCGGGAACGGACCAGCACCTCGACGCGCAGGGCGACAAGCTCATGGCGCGTGTGGTGTATCGGCACGTGAACGGGCGCGAATCGATCGTCGCGGCGCACTCGGTCAACACGACGGCGTTCGGCGGTGGCGTCCGGTGGTACGAGTTCACGATCGTGCCCAACCCGGAACGGACGCTGCGGCTGCGCCAACAGGGCACGTACGCGCCCGACGGCTTCTATCGCTGGATGGCCAGCCCCGCAATCGACCGCGACGGCAATATCGGCATCGGCTATTCGTTCGGCGGCACACCCAATTTTACGGGCCAGCGGTTCGCCGCGCGGCTCGTGGGCGATCCGCTCGGCGTCCTCACGCTACACGAGGCGGTGCTCGCGACTGGTGAAGCGCCGCAGACGAACACGATGCGGTGGGAAGATTACACGCAGACCGCGATCGACCCGAGCGACGACTGCACGATCTGGTATGTCGGAGACTATCTCAAGAGGGACGCGGTGACGTATTCCACACGCATCGGCGCATTCCGGATCTGTCACTGAAGGGCTAATTTCGCGGCGCGTAGTAGAGGAGACCTAATCCCTCAAGGAGCTCTTCGTGACCTCACCGGTGCTGGGCGAGTTTCTCGGCACGATGGTCCTCATCCTGTTGGGCGACGGTGTCGTGGCCGGAGTGCTGCTCAAGGGCTCCAAGGCGGAGGGCAGTGGCTGGATCGTGATCACCGCCGGATGGGCGTTTGCGGTGATGGCGGGTGTCTTTACCGCGATTGCGTGCGGGTCGAGCGATGCACACTTGAATCCTGCGGTCACACTAGGATTTGCCGCCCGCGGCGGCGACTTCTCGAAGGTCGCTCCGTATCTCGTGGCCCAGCTGCTCGGCGCGTTCACGGGCGGCGCGCTGGTGTGGTTGCACTATCTGCCACACTGGCGCGTAACACCGGACGCGTCTCTGAAGCGCGCCTGCTTCTGCACCGCCCCGGCCATCCGACAGCTCGTTCCCAACTTGGTGAGCGAGATTATCGGGACTTTCGTGCTCGTCTTTGTTGTCGGCGCGATCTTCTCGAAGAGCGTCGCCGCCACCGGTCCGGCTGCCGGTCTCGGCGCCTATCTCGTCGGGAGTCTGGTATGGGGCATCGGGCTGTCGCTGGGCGGGACGACAGGGTACGCGATCAATCCCGCGCGCGACCTGGGCCCGCGCATCGCGCATGCGATCTTGCCCGTCGCTGGGAAGGCGTCATCAGATTGGGGCTACGCACCCATTCCGGTGTTCGGACCGCTCGTGGGTGGCGCCCTGGCCGGCGTGGCACTGCGCGTGCTGGGCGTATAAATGACGGATCGCCTCCACGCCATCGCTCGAGTCGCGGCAGTGATCGGTGCGATCGGGTCAGTCGCGTTGACGCTGTACGCCGGCCGCGCCAACAATCTGCCGTTCCTCATGATCCTGATGTCGCTGTGGGTGATCGCCCCATTTGGGGGTTACGCACTCGCCGGCCGATTCTCCGCGCGCTGGTCCGCGACCACGCGAACGGCACTGGACGTCGTCATCGTCCTCGCCGCGGTCGTCTCTGTGGTCGTCTACGGCATTGCCGTCCTGGGAGCCCCCCGCCCGCGCGCAACGCCTTTCGTTGTCGTGCCTGTGTTCGCTTGGGTACTCATGCTCGCCGGCGTGCCAATCACTGCGTGGCTCCGACGTCGGCCAGACCGCACAGCGAATCCGTGACGTTTCTCGTCGTCGCGCTGCAAGCGTGGATGATTGGCCCGTTCGCGAAACCAGCACCAGCGACCCCCGTGATCACGCCCGATCCGGCTGCGCGGTTCCGCTCGCCCGTTAGCGACAGCGTCGTCGCGTGGGAGGAGTACGCGACGTTCAATCCCGCGGCGGTCGTGAAGGATGGAAAGGTCTACCTCCTGTATCGCGCAGAAGACGCCAGCGGCGCCCAGCAAGTCGGTGGGCACACCTCGCGCCTGGGCCTCGCGCAGAGCAGCGACGGCATCCACTTCGCCCGGCGCGCGACGCCCGTGTTGTATCCAGACACCGATGCGCAGCGGCAGAACGAGTGGCCGGGCGGCGTCGAGGATCCGCGGATTGTACAGTCCGAGGATAGCACTTACGTCCTCACCTACACACAGTGGAATCGCGACGTGCCGCGTTTGGCGGTCGCGACCTCCCGTGATCTGATTCATTGGACGAAGCACGGACCCGTCTTCGCGCGTGCGGCGGACGGCAAATACCTGCGGGTCGAGTCGAAATCGGGGGCGATTCTCAGCCGCGTCGAGGGCGACCGCATTATCGCGACCCGCGTAAACGGCAAGTACTGGATGTACTTCGGCGTTCCCGCTCTGCTGATCGCGACCTCCGACAACCTGCTCGACTGGACACCGGTGGAAGGCCCGGACGGGCACGCCGTGAAAGTCTTGTCGCCACGTCCCGAGTATTTCGACTCCTGGCTCGTCGAAGGAGGACCGCCCGCGCTCCTCACCACGTACGGGGTCCTGGTGATGTATAACGCGGGGAGCCTGCCGTCGCGCACGTATTCAGCTGGCCAGGCGCTGTTCGATGCGCACGAGCCCACGAAACTGATTGCGCGGTCCGACAGCGCGTTCATCAAACCAACGGAGCGCTACGAGCGGACGGGGCAGTACGCCGCCGGTACGACGTTTGTGGAAGGTTTGGTGCCGTTCCGCGGCCGCTGGTATCTGTACTATGGTACTGCGGATTCCCGCGTCGGCGTTGCTGTGTGGGATCCGCAGGGCCAGACATGTCGAAAGTAAGAGTCGGCATCATCGGCTCGCGGTTCCAGGCCGATTGCATCGCGGGAGCCGTCAAGGCGATTCCGGAAGAGGCCGAGGTCGTGGCCGTGGCGTCGCCGACCCAGGGCAATGCCGCCGCGTTCGCCAAGCGCCACGGCGTCGCGCAGGTCTACACCGACTATCGCGACCTGCTGCGCGATCCGCAGGTCGAGATGATTTCCATTACTGCGCCCAACCGTCTCCATGCGCAGATCACGATCGATGCGGCGAAGGCCGGCAAGCACGTCGTGTGCGAGAAGCCGCTCTGCATCACGCTCGAGGAAGCGGACGCAATGATCGAAGCCTGCGCCAAAGCGGGCGTGCTGCTCCTCTACGCCGAGGAGCTGTTCTTTGCACCGAAATACGTGAAGGCGAAGCAGCTGGCGGACGAGGGCGCGTTCGGGCGCGTGCATCTCGTGAAGCAGGGCGAAAAGCATTCGGGCCCGCACTCCCCGTGGTTCTGGGACGTCGAGCAGTCGGGCGGCGGTGCCGTGATGGACCTCGGCTGCCACGGCATCGCCTTTTGTTGGTGGTTTCTGGGCAAGCCAGCGGTGAAGAGCGTCTACTCGCAGATGTCGCAGCAGGTGCATCGCGACCAGACGCAGGGCGAAGATGAAGCGGTGACGATCATCGAGTTCGCGAACGGCGCGATCGGGATGGTCGAGAGCAGCTGGAACCGCCCGGGCGGGATGGACGATTCGATTGAAGTCTTCGGGGACAAGGGCCAGACGTACGCCGACATGCTCATGGGCAACGCGCTGCCGACGTATTCGGAGGTGGGCTTCGGCTATGCCGTCGAAAAAGCGGCGACCACCAAGGGCTGGAGCTTTCCCGTATTCGAAGAGCACTGGAACTACGGATTCCCTCAGGAGATGCGGCATTTCGCGCGTTGTGTCCGCGGGAAAGAGACACCGATTGCCGACGGCGAGACGGGACGCGTCGTCCAGCAAGTCCTGTACGCCGCTTACGCCTCGGCGGGAGAGGGCCGGAAGATCGCCCTTCCGTTCCGACCCAAAGGTGTAGCGAAGCCAATCGATCTCTGGAAGAAGCCGTCACCCACGGCACGCTGAGTGCGCTCGCCCTGGATCCTCGCCCTCATTGCCGGCTGCGCGTCCCCTACACTTGAGTCGGTCGACTGGCGCGTCACCGGGGGCGACCCTGGAAATACGCGGTACTCGACGCTGACTCAGATCGATACGACCAACGTCGCACAGCTGCGGGTCGCGTGGGTCTACCATACCGGCGATCTGCGGCAAAGTGGATCCGGCGAGATCCAGGCCACGCCGATCGTGGTGGACGGCGTCCTCTATACGACGACCCCGGCACTCGCGGTCATCGCGCTCCGTGCCGATCGCGGCACTCTGATCTGGCGGTTCGATCCGTTCGCGCATCGGGAGCGGGTGTCACACGTCAATCGTGGCGTCGTGTACTGGGCCGCGGGTAACGACCAACGGATCTTCTTTACGGCAGGCCGCCGGCTGTACGCGCTCGACGCGCGGACGGGCCGGGCCGTCATGTCATTTGGCGAATCGGGGTCGGTGGATCTCAGCGCCGGCTTATCGCGTGATATCGGCGACGCCTATCTCGTTGCGACGAGTCCCGGCGCCATCTACAAGGACCTGATCATCCAAGGCATGCGGGTAGGCGAGGAGGAAGGCTCGGCCCCGGGCGACGTGCGTGCCTACGACGCCCACACCGGCGCGATCCGTTGGACTTTCCACACGATTCCGCATCCCGGCGAGTTCGGATACGACACGTGGCCTGCCGGCGCGTGGCGGACGGCAGGCGGCGCGAACAGCTGGGCTGGTTTGAGCGTGGATACAGGGCGTGGCATCGTCTACGTGCCAACCGGATCGGCAACGCCAGACTTCTACGGCGGAGCGCGCCGCGGAGCGAATCTGTTTGCGAACTCGCTCCTCGCTCTCGACGCCGCGACAGGGAAGCGGGCGTGGCATTTCCAAACTATCCACCACGACCTCTGGGACCGTGATCTTCCGGCCGCGCCGAACTTCGTCACGGTCACCCGCGGGGGCGCGCGGGTGGATGCCGTCGCACAAATCGCGAAGAGCGGGTTCGTCTTCCTGTTCGATCGGCAGAGCGGCAAACCTTTGTTCGACATTGTGGAGCGCGCGGTCCCGGCATCCGATCTGCGGGGCGAGCACGCGTGGCCCACGCAACCATTTCCGGTGGAGCCGGCGCCGTTCGCGCGCCAGACCATTCGGGCAGCGGATGTGACAGAGCAGCAGCGTTTTCGCACATTGCGAAGCGCCTTTTTCGCGCCGCCGAGCCGCGAGGGCAGCGTCGTGCTACCGGGATTCGACGGCGGCGGTGAGTGGGGCGGCGCGGCCGTCGATCCGGAATCGGCGACGCTCTACGTGAATGCGAGCGACGTGCCGTGGATCGCCGCCATGCGCGAGCGCGCCCGCATCGCTGCCGGAGCTGGCGCTCTGGGAACGGGCCATGCGGTTTACGCTGCCGCATGCGCCAACTGCCACGGTGCGGATCGTCGTGGCAAGGGGCGCGCGCCATCGCTCGTTGGTTTGAGCAGTCGGCTCTTGCTACACGAGGTTCGCCAGATTCTCGACCGAGGCCGGGGGTTTATGCCTTCACTTGCCTCTCTTCCGGTTGCCCAGAAAGCCGAGGTAATGGCGTACCTCGGCTACACGATTGCACCGGCAGACACTGCAGGATGGACATCGCAACCGGCTGCGACTTCCCCGTATGAATTCGCCGGCTATGAGCGTTGGCGAGACACGAGCGGCTATCCCGCGATCAAGCCACCGTGGGGGACGCTGAACGCCATTGATCTCAACAGCGGCGAATACCGCTGGCGCATCCCGCTCGGCGAGTTTGACGCGCTCACCGCGCACGGAATTCCCGTTACTGGAACCGAACATTACGGCGGACCGATCGTCACCCGCGGCGGGCTGGTTTTCATCGCAGCGACGCAGGACGCGAAGTTTCGTGCGTTCAACAAGCGCACCGGCAGGCAGCTCTGGGAAGCCACGCTGCCTGCGCCCGGCTATGCGACGCCGAGCACATTCGCCGTGCGTGGGAAGCAGTTTGTCGTGATTGCGGCCGGGGGAGGTAAATTGGGATCGAAGTCGAGCGACACGTACGTCGCCTACGCACTGCCGTAGTGGAGAGTCATGTTCATTCAGATCAAGAAGGGCCGCGACGGCCCAGCGACACTCGCATGCCTCAGGTCCGACGGCACTCGCACCTGGGGGAAAGAGCATCCCTTCTTCCCCGTGCACGATATCACCCACTGCGCGGTTGAAAGTGTGCTGGGCTTCGATCAGGCGTTCTTTGGTCTGATTGCATCCGGGTGGAGCATCGACGACTTCGAGAAACCAGGTGCCAGTCGGAAGATGCCGTTTCAGGCGATTGTCGCCGAGCATATTGTGGGCGTGTTCGATCGCGAGCGCGCGCTGCCAGAGCCGCTGACGGCGGCAGAGTTCAACGAAACCGTGGTCGCGAGCCTACCTCCCGCCGAGGGAGCGGCGTTTCAGCCACTCACCGAGGTGCAGTTGTCCCGCGTACGCGAGCTGCGCAGGACGCTCGAAGCAACGTGGTACGCGTTGCCTTCAGGCGAGACACTCGAGATTCCTTTTCCAGTGCGAGGAGGAAGCATTAATGCCTAAAGGGAACGCAAAGTCCCAGGTGCGCGCGTACTTCGCCGCGACGCCACCCAAGGCGCGCGCCGCTCTAAAACAGATCCGCGCCGCCATTCTGTCGGCGGCGCCGGGTGCCGAGGAGGCGTTCAGCTATCGGATTCCCGCGTTCAGGCTCGACGGTGAGCCGCTCGTCTGGTACGCCGCATTCAAGAATCATTGCAGCCTGTATCCCATGACAACGGCGATCCGCCGGCGCTTGGCGGCTGACCTCGATGGCTACGAGACGTCGAAGGGCACGGTCCGGCTGCCGCTCGCGAATCCTATGCCGGCTGCGCTCATCAAGAAACTCGTCCAAGCGCGAATCGCCGAGCTGGGTCCATCGTGATGTACGAAAATCGCCACACCAGACCGCTGCCCGCGAGAATGTTCGCGGTGCGTATGGCCGGTCATGTTGGCGTTGCCGCCGTACTCGTGCTGGTGTCGCTGGTCGCCGGCATGGCTGGGTACGAGCACTACGAACGGCTCCCCTGGCGCGATGCTTTCCTTAATACAGCAATGCTGCTTGGCGGCATGGGGCCGGTCGACGCTCCGCACAGCAATGGCGGCAAACTGTTCGCGGGTATTTTTGCCCTTTACTCGGGCGTCGTATTCCTAGTGGTCGCGGGACTGTTCCTGGCACCGGTGATTCACCGAATCATGCACCGGTTCCATTGGGAAGCGCCAAGATCGTAATGTGCGTCAACTGAGATTCGTCTTGGCCGCCGTGCTCGCGGCACAAGTCCCCGCGGCGGCACTTGCGCAGGCGCGGGGCGGCGTCGAAGGCCGCGTGATCGACCCCGCGCGCCGACCCCTGGCAGCGGCGGAAGTGATGGTAGGTCGTTGGCGAGCAATCACCGACGCCGATGGCGCGTGGCGGATCACGCACCTCGAACCGGGGCTGTACCGGATCGCTGTACGCCGGCTTGGGTACCGCTCGTCCCAGCAGGAGGTCCAGGTCGAGCCTGGCCGCACTGCGCAGGTCACCCTCGTCCTCGAGTTGGTCCCCTTCACGCTCGACTCCCTGGTAGTGAGCGCTCCCCCGTCCAGCATCTCCACCACCGACGCCGAATTGGGCACCAAGCTCACGGTCGGCGAGATCGCGCTGCTCCCGTCCACTTTCGACGTCCGTCAACTCATCGCATTTACGCCGGGCGCGCGGCCCGATCAGATCTGGGGCGGCGCATCGGACCAGGCCAACTCCTATTCGCTCGACGGCACCACGGTAAACCATCCGGGCCTGGGCGGCGCCCTGCTGTTGCCCAGTCCCAGCTGGATCGAGACCCTCGAGGTCCGCGGCCTCGGCGCCGGGGCCGACGTCGGCGGCGCTCAGGGCGGTCTCGTGGAACTGGTGACCCTGCGGGGCCGGAACGTGATCGAGGGCGCCCTCCGGACTTCGTTCGAGTCTGAGCGGCTCAATAGCACCAACCTGATCCCCGGTGAGATCGGAAGCGAGCTAGCGGGCCGCCGGGAGCTGGATGGTCAGGTCCGTGGCCCGCTGGTCCACGATCGCCTGCATTTCGCGTTGTTCGGCCACCTCATCAGGCAGGAAGAGCAGGTCTTGAACTACCTACCGTCCACGGTTGGTGCGTTCGTCGTGCAGCCACCGTCGTTTCGGGAGGAGCGGGCGCTGGCAAAGCTGAGCTGGAAGCCCGGCGACCGTGATCTGGTCGAGGGCAGTCTCATGGGGCGGTACCAGGACGGCGACCGCATCGGACAAACGGGATACGAAGCAGCGGACGCGACCGAACGACTGCGGCAGTCGAATCTGACCGGCAACCTCACCTGGCAGCGCAGCTGGTCACCCCGCAGTGCACTCATGGTGCGCGTGGGCGGGTTCACCGCGCGCGAGTGGCGCGATCCGTATAACCAGGTCGCGACACCGGGCATCGAGCTGCTGACGGAGGTCAACCCTCCTCGGTATCAGAACGCGGTGTTTCGAACTGGGGCCGCGCCGTCGAGCCTCGAGTTGGCGGCCGGCTGGACGGGGCGTGGCCGGGTCGCCGGCCTGGAGCATGAGGTGAAGGTCGGTGGCGAGTACACGCTGGGAGGCTGGTGGTACGAACGTCGGCGGAACGGCGGCATGACGTGGCGGCCGCTGCGCGTCGCCGGATTCGACCCCGTGATTCCGGCGACGTGGGCCTACCTCAACGCGATCCCGACCGAGTGGGGTGGGGACGTGACGATCAACAGCGACGTTCGGAACGGCGCGCTGTTCCTACAGGAGCAGATTGGGATCCTCCCGTGGCTCCGCTTCAATCCGGGGTTCCGGTACGCGTGGTGGACGGGAAACCTCACGCCGGCGAGTGGCGGCCCGCGATTCACGGCGGTACGGGACGCCGCGCTCGAGCCCCGCATCGGCGTGGTGGCGGAGCTGAGGGCTTTGGGCGGGCTCGTCGCCAAAGCTCACTGGGGGCGGTATCACCAACCGATGTTCGCCGCCTTGTTCGACCGCGCGGTCGGGGCCGGGACTTACAGCAACGAGGAGATTTGGTCTTACCTGGGGCCCGCGCCGGGGACCCCGACGCAAGCGTTCACGCTTGGCGAGCGTGATTCGCTTGCGGCCGGCGGGCTGTTCCGCTTGGAGGAGACAGTCCGGCTAGACCAGGCGGGCCGCGTGGAGCAGTATCGTCAGCCTTATGTGGAGCAAACCGTCGTCTCGCTGGAACGCGCCCTCGGCGCGCGTTGGAAGGTCGGCGTGGCGTACGTCCGCCGGAGAAACCGCGACATGGTCGCGCTAGTGGACCGGAACATCGCGTCCAACTACACGGTGGTCGACAGCGTCATGGTACTCGATCGCTTCGGCAAGCCGGTGGAGGTCGGGGGCCGGCCGCTCGTATTGGAGAAGCTGGCCTTTTCCAACGAAGACATTCTCTATGTCCAGGAGTTGTTGCGGCAAGGCCAACTGACGGATCCCAACGTGCTCTATGCGCCGCCGGGGCTGACCCCGGCGGAGCTGGCGGCACTCCGCTACAATCCTGACTTCGTGCTCACCACGGTGCCGGAGGCGACCAGGCGGTTCCACCAGCTGCAGCTCCGGGCGGACGCGCGGTATCGGACGTGGTGGGCCGGCGCGTCGGCGACGCTGTCGACGCTCAAGGGGAACTTCAACGTGGTGGCCGGACCCGATGACTACACGAACGGTGGGCCGGGTCCCTGGGTGCGACTGAACGAGCAGTACAACTTCTTCGGGGCGCTCAATAACCAGAGCCGTTTCGAGGGAAAGGTGTACATCGGCGGGCTCCTGCCGGCGCGGTTGCGGGGCGGCATGTTCTTCTCGTACGCGACCGGCGATCGGGTCACGCCCACGCTGCCGATCTCCGGGCTGCTGACCGAGTATGCTGTCATAGTACCTCGGACAGGATCCCCCGGGGTCTTCGACACGGTGCCCTTCCATCCGTTTCTGTTCCGGAGCGTCACCGGCGACCGCATTTTCGTCCAGCCTCGCGGGACCTACCGTTACGAAGCCCGCGCTTCTCTGGACCTGCACTTGGAGCGGAGCATCCCGAGTGGCCGGACGGAGATCCTGCTGGTCGTGGACGCGTTCAACGTGTTGGGCGACGCGAGCGTCACGGGGATTCAAACCGAGGTCAATGCGATCGCGGGCTTCGCGGGCAGTGACTACGGCCGGGTGCGATCCCGGGTCCCGCCGCGGACGCTGCGGCTGGGGGCGGGAGTGAGGTTCTAGGCGCGATGGAATTCAATCTTGCGCGCTCCGTCGAGATCCTGGGGCGCACGCCCGCTACGCTCCGCGCGCTTCTGCGCGACGTCGGTTCAGGATGGGCCCGTGGGACAGAAGGCCCGGACACCTTCAGTCCCTTCGACAATGTCGGTCACCTCATCGACGGCGAGGAGACCGACTGGATGCCCCGCGCCCGCATCATCCTGGCCCAGGGCGCGAACCGGCGCTTTGAGCCCTACGACCGTTTTCGCCACCGCGCGCGCAATGCGAACCGCACTTTGGAATCTCTACTCGATGAATTCGCCAGCCTGCGTGCCGCAAACTTGCGCATGCTGCAGTCCTGGGACCTCAGCGATGCTCAGCTCGACCTGATCGGCGAACATCCGAGCCTCGGTCGAGTGACGTTGCGGCAGCTGCTCGCGGCCTGGGTGGTGCATGACCTCGGCCATATCGCACAAGTCGCCCGGGTGATGGCCAAACAGTATCGGGCCGAAGTCGGCCCCTGGGTCCCATTTTTGCCGGTTTTGACCGATCACGAGGCCCCGCGATCGTAAGGAAGCCTAGCTTCTGCAGGGTCAATCGTTTATGTTGAGACGTTCGCTCGCTGGCAGTGTCATCGGCGAGGGGTCGAACCATCAGGCGGCGCCTGCGGGCCTCGGCATTGGGTCGAGGTAGCGCGCACCGGCGCGCCGGGGGTGACTCGGCGACCCTCCCACGCATCAGCCAGCCCTTAACTACGGCGCAACCCGCCTTTACCAAGAGCCCGACGCAGCAGACACGCGTCGCACAGTTCCTCGCATTGAGGGACGTGCTACCCGCTTGTCCGGCCCCAGGGCAGGAACAGACTCAGTTATGACACCGCAGTCTCAACAGCAGCACAGCCACCTCACACGCCCAGTCCACAAAGAACCCCCCGCCCACGCGCCCAATGCGGCGCTGATGATCGACTTTGACAACGTCACGATGGCGATTCGATCGGACCTCCAGACCGAATTGAAGCGCCTGCTCCAGTCGGAGATCATCCGTGGGAAGGTCGCCGTACAGCGCGCGTACGCCGACTGGCGCCGCTATCCACAGTACATCGTCCCGCTCTCTGAATCGTCCATCGATCTCATCTTTGCGCCGGCGCATGGCGCGAACAAGAAAAACGCCACCGATATCCGGCTGGCAATCGACGCACTGGAGCTGGTCTTCACGCGACCGGAGATCGGAACATTCATTCTGCTCTCCGGCGATTCGGACTTTTCTTCGCTGGTGCTCAAGCTCAAGGAATACGGCAAGTACGTGATCGGAGTCGGCATTCGGGAGTCTTCGAGCGACCTCCTGATCCAGAATTGCGACGAGTACTACTCGTACAACGAGCTCGCCGGCTTCACAAAGGCGAGCGACGTCGAGTACGTGAAGCGTGATCCGTGGGAGCTGGTCGTCGAGGCGGTGAAGCAGATGACGGCGCACAACGACGTCATGCGCTCGGACCGCTTGAAGCAGGTGATGCAGGAGATCGATCCCAATTTCGACGAGAAAGACGCCGGATTCTCGCGCTTCAGCAAATTCGTGATCGAGGCCGCCCGGCGCGGTTTGATCACATTGACCCGGCTCGACAATGGTCAGTACGAGATCGCGCTCGGGCCGCAGGTCGAGGGCGCGCCCGCCCAGCCGACGCTCGCCGCGATGAGCGAGGCAACGCAGCCGGCAGCTGATCGTCCCCGCAGCCGGCGCAGTGGTCGGGGAGGCGGGGGCAGAGGACGCGGCCACGAACCAGCCGAACCCACGGAGCCGCAACAGCCGGAAGCCCCGCCCGCCCCAGCCCCGGAACCGGCCACGTCCGGTTTCTCGCTCGGAGGCGCGTTTGACCGGCTGAAGCAAGCGGTTGGTCGGATTGGGGGGGACGAAGCCGCGGAGACCGAGGAGTCTCCGCCGGCGCCGCGTCCGCCAGATGCAGAAGAGGAGGATGACATCCCGATGCCCGCGTCGTCGGCGCCACCGCCGCCGTACAGCACGCCCTCGTCGCTGCCGGGCGGCATTCCCGTGCGGAGCGCGCGATTCCGCCGTGGCTCGCGCGGCGGCGCTCGCCGCCCCGGTGCCGGCGGTGGTCTCCCCGAAATTCCAAAGATCGGCGTCGTTGAAGTCGATCCCAACTTCCGTCCCCGCGGCGACGTGATGCCCGTGCCGCCGAAACCTCCCATGGTCGGCGGTCAACCCTCGGGCGCCGGCGCAGGGGCTCAGGAACGCGGCGAGCGTGGGGGCCGTGGACGCGGGGGTCGAGGCGGGCGTGGCGGAGGTCGTGGTGAAAACGGCGAGCGCGGCGAGCGTGGCGAGCGTGGCGAGCGTGGCGGCGAGCGGGGCCGTGGCCGTCGCGGTGGTCGAGGCGGCCGGGGTCGCGGCCCGCGGCGGTTCGAATCGGAAACGATGGAGAACACGAATCACGACGCGCGTCCGGCTCTAGAACAAGTCCCCCCTCCAGAACCTCCTGAACGTTCAGCTCCAGAACCTCCGGCTGCACCGGCCGCCGATACGGGCGAATCGTTCTGGTCCAAAGTGAAGCGAGGTCTCACCGGAGGAACATGACCGGCGCCGCCGTTTCGGCCCGATTCTTCGCGCGACCTACGGAAGAGGTCGCGCGTGGACTATTGGGACACGTCCTGGTAAGCGACGTGGGAGGACGGCGTCGTGAAACGGCCGGCCGCATAGTGGAGGTGGAAGCGTACGTCGGCCCGCATGATCCCGCCTGTCACGCGTACGGTCACCGGCGCACCGCCCGCACCGAGCCGCTCTACGGGCCGCCGGGGACGGCCTACGTGTATTTCACCTACGGCATGCATTGGTGTCTCAACGCCGTGACCGAGCCCCGCGATTATCCAGCCGCGGTGCTGATTCGCGCGCTCCAGCCGATCGCTGGGTTCGAGACCATGCGCGAGCGGCGCGGCAAGGAGCCGCTGTGTTCCGGTCCGGCTCGCTTGTGCGAGGCGCTGGGCGTCACCGGGGCATTGAATGGCATCTCGCTGCAGCGGGGCGTGCTCCGGATTGTCGGGGGATCGCAGCCAAAACGGAGTGAGATCATGACAGGCCCGCGCATCGGCATTACGGAGGCTGCGGACTGGCCGCTACGGTTCTATCTCAAGGACTCGCCTTGGGTTTCTCGCTAGTGCCGCTCGGTAATTCCTTCCTTTGAGGTACCCAGGCTGATACGGACGCCGCCCTGCAGGGTGTGCGTGTTGCTCAGCAACAGGAAGTTGCTGGCGCCCGACGTCAACAGGTAGTGCGCGAAAACGTTCAACTTGCTCGAGTAGTTGATCTGTAAGCCGCCCATGATCCAAAAGAACGCCTTGCTCGAGGCATCGTTTACGCGGTCGTCGGCCTGGGAAAACTGGCTCAAGTCGCAGCCCGGGCAGTCGACCACCGGATTCAGGATCTGCATGATGGCGAACCCACCGCCGCCGAACGGTTCGATCACCTTCTGCGTCGGGTACGCGAGCACGCCGAACATGAGACGGCGCACACCGTTGAACGAGACGTCACGACAGGGCGCGGCCCCGACCGAGCAGCCCGACGAATTGGGATCGAAGATCACCGCGTTCGCGTCGGACAGGAAGAACGCTTGCTCGTAGGCGACGTACAGCGCGGTACGGCGCGACGTGATGAGCCAGTGGCCGCCGGCAATCGGATCATACACATAGGGCTGCGTGTTCGTCTTGGACACGAAGAAGCCGCCCTGGGCACCCCAATACCAATTGAAGTTCGTGTTGAAGCCGCGGCCCTGCTGCGGCGGGATGAAGAAGTAGGAGGCGCCCAACGAGCCTTGTACCTGGCCCGTCCAGAAGCTGGTGTTTGTGTAGAGCGGGTTCTCAGGGGTGTATTGCGCGCGTACGTCGCCCCGGAGGGCCACGTGATGCGACACAAAGAGGCGGAAGCCCAGGCCGCCATAGACCATGTGCTGCGTGAAATCGAAGGGGGGGTCCTTCCCGAAGACCATGCGCGCGTAGCCACCCGAGGCCAGGATCGATGACTGGTCGCCCACCGGGAAGTTCAGCACGAGGCCGCCACTGACGGCGGAGACGTCGATGTTCTGTGTCGATGCCAGGTTCGTCGTGGCGATGTAGTCACCCGTCACCTCAATACCGACGCGATCGCTGAGGTTGTAGCCGATGCGCGCCCCGCCGCCGAAGCTGTTCGTGATCTGGAATGAGCGGTCGAAGCGCCACCACGACCCGAAGCCGCCGAACTCGATGTTTTGTGATCGCTGCGCCGCGGCGGAATTCGCGACCAAGGTTACGAATCCCACCAGGAGAACCAGCCGCTTCATCGGGACTCCTCCCACGGCTCCGGTTTAGGGGGCCGCCAACAGAACCGCGTTAAAGAGCAGCTTGAAGGTGCCGTGCGTTTGGCCCCGGAACTGCGGCCGAAACCCGAACAGGATCACCCGCCCGCTGCCTGCCGGTGCCTCCACCAGCGCCGCTTTCCCAACGAGCCGCTCCTGATACCGGGCATAGCCGGATCGCAGGGGCTGCTCGGGATACGTCGCCAAGGCCCTGGCTGGGGCCGAAACGGTGAAGGCGGCGCTATTCTCGAAGTAGACCGGGAGGGAGTCAGGAACCCCGAGGGTAACCGGGCTTTCAGGCCCTTCCACCCCCCCCAAAACCGTACCGAAAATAGAGCCTGGGGCGTAAAATCGCAAAACTTGAGGACCCGATGCCTCACCGGCTAGAACGTTGACCACGGGGAGGTTAAGGCGTGTAATCGCGAAATTACTTGAACCGTCGAGGCAGACCAGGGTCCCTCCGCCCCGAACAAATGCCGAAATCGCATCACCGCCCGGTTCGCCCAGACCGCCTGCGTACTGCAGCGGAATGCGAGTCGAATCGACGCCACGGAGTATTGAGGAACCGTCGGCATCAGGCAATACGATTACATCAAACCGGGCGCGCAGCCCGCCCTTTCTGATGTCGGTATCGTGCAGTGTCGTGTAGGTGATTCCATACTGCTCGAAGAGCCAGCGCGTCCAACCTTCATCGATGTTGCCGGTCCACGGCTGATACAGCCCGATGCGCGGCAACCGAGTGCGCGTGCGTCCCTGACCGTTCACGAGCGCCGACCCCACCGCAGTCACAGTGAATCCGTGCCGTGCCGACTGCTCGCTGAGGATCGCGCGCGCGCGGGGACCACGCACGACGAGATCGTCACCCACAATCGACACGCTTTGACCCGCGGCTAAGAGCTGAGCGACGGCGCGCGACTCCGCGTTCGTCCGATTCTTCAAGACAAAGACGTTCCCGGCGCCTTCGATGCGCCCGGGTGTGGGCACGATGGTGTCCACCTTCACCAGGTTCGCCGTGAACGGTCCATTCACGACGTCGGCGCGGACGCGCATCGTGAGCGGGAGCGTCCACCCCGCGACATCGTATGGCGGGCGGTCGTTCACGGGCGTGTAGTGTTGCACCTCGAGCAGATCCTTCACGTGCGCGCGATAGGGCTGCGCCATGGGCACGACGAGCGAGCCGGCGGTATACCGCCGGCCGTCTGCGATGAAGGCGTCCGCGGCCCGGTACACCTCGACTCCACCCGCCGCGAGCACGTTGGCGAGTGTCGCCCACGCTTCCGGATCGCGCTGTTCTGAGGCGGGCGGCAGTACGTACGCGAAGGGATTCCCGGCGAGTCCCGCCTCAACCTGGCGCCGGCCGAGCGCGACGAAGCGATCGATCACGTTGACACGGTCCCGCGCGGCGAGGCGCACCAGGGCCTGAGATGTGATCAGCTCGTAGCGCACGATGTCGCCCAGGTGCCAGGTCCCGCCCGGCCATGGCTCCGGGTAGTTCACGCCGCGACCCGGCTGGCGTACCGAATCGAGCGGCAAGGTGATCGGTGAGCCGAGTCGTGTGCTGGCCGCCTCGGTGAGGATGCCGATCATGTTGTGCCGAGTGGGCGTCGAGCGAAAGCCGCCATGCCACCACAGGTCGTAGGTCTGCTGATGCGCGATCCCGGTCATCCCCGCGTCGTAAAGCGCGGCGGCCATCTGCGCCCCGACGAGATTGATTCCGGCGACAATCGCGGGATCGAGATTGGGATTCACAGGATCCTGGAACGGCGGGACGAAGAGTCGTACGCCGTTGGCGCCCATCTGGTGGACGTCGTACACGATTTCGGGAAACCAGTCCTTGTACAGCATCCGCGTAACGAGTCGCGTCTCGACCTGCGTCAGCATGAACCAGTCGCGGTTGTTGTCGTGGCCGATGTATTTGTGGTAGAGCCAGGGTAGGGGCCCGCCTTCGTAGCGCGTCCCCTTGTAGCGGCGATACCAGCTCACGACCGTGTCGAGGCCGTCCGGATTCATGGACGGGATCATCAGGACCACAACCGAGTCGAGCAGCCGGCGCCATTCGGGATCTGTCGCCAGGCGATAGGCGAGCGTCATTCCCATCTGGCTCGACGCCACTTCGGTCGAATGGATGTTGTTGCTGATCAGAATGACGGCCGGCTGCTGCGTTCGAATGCTCTCGAGATCGACATCGGTGAGCCGGCGGGGGTCGGCGAGCAGTGCCTGCGCTCGCTTGATCTCGGCCAGGCGTTCCTGATTGGCAGGTGACGTGATCGTGAGCAGCAGGAAGGGCCGGCCTTCGGTCGTGCGGCCCAACGTGTCGACGCGTACGTAACGGCTCTGTTGGGCCAGGCTATTCATGTAGCTGCTGACTTGCTTCCAGTCGGCGAGAACGGAATCGGCGCCGGGTTCGAAGCCGAGGCTCGCTGCGGGGGATTGTTGGAGCGCGACGAGGGCAGCGATGAGTGCGTGCATTAGATCAATCCGAGTTTGGAGCCCACCTTCTTGAAGGCACGAAGCGCGAAATCGAGGTCGTCTTTGGTGTGCGCGGCGGACAGTTGGCAGCGCACACGCGCGTGTCCTTGTGGGACAACGGGATAACCAAACCCAGTCACGAAGACCCCTTCAGCCAGTAGCAGTTCGCTCATGTGAATCGCCTTCGCCGTCTCGCCCAGGATCACGGGCACGATCGGTGTCTCGCCCGGCAGCGGCTTGAAGCCGAGGGAGAGAAGCTGTTCGCGGAAGTAGCGGGCATTCTGATGCAGCTGTTGCACGAGCTCGGGATGCGCTTCGACATGGCGCACGGCGGCGAGGGCGCTGGCCGCAACCGTGGGCGGCAACGCATTGCTGAAGAGCTGCGGGCGTGAGCGCTGGGTGAGATAGTCGGTGAGGGCAAGCGGGCCAGCCGTGAAGCCGCCGGCCGCGCCACCGAGCGCCTTGCCCAGCGTCGACGTGATCACATCGATCTCGCCCAGCATCCCATAGTGCTCCGGGCTACCGCGGCCCGCTTTGCCGAGGACGCCGGTCGCATGAGAGTCATCGACGGCGAGCACCGAATCGTATTTCCGTGCCAGGGCAGCAAGATCCGGAAGCTTCGCGATGTCCCCCTCCATCGAGAAGATGCCGTCGGTGAAGACCAGCTTGCGACGGGCCTTGCCCGCCGCGCGCAGCTTCTCCTCGAGGTCGGCCATGTCGGAATGCTTGTAGACCGCCGTCTGGCACTTCGTGATTGCCTTCGCGAGGCGAATTGAGTCGATGATGGAGGCGTGGTTCAACTGATCGGAGATTACGATGTCGGGCTCGCCCAGGACGGTCGGACATAGTCCCTCGTTGGCATTCCAGCAACTCACGTAGGTGAGCGCCGACTCGCAGCCGACAAACTTCGCGAGCGCGTTTTCGAGATCGCGATGAATCGTGAACGTGCCGCAAATGAACCGCACCGAGGAAGTGCCGGCGCCCCAGTGATCCAGTCCGTCTTTTCCGGCCCGCACCACCTCCGGGACGTTCGACAGTCCGAGATAATTGTTTGACGAGAGGATCACGACCTCACCGCGCCCTTCCATCCTGACGCGCGAGGCCTGCGGCGAGTCGAGGTAGTTGAGCCGCTTGTAGACGCCTTCCTTCTTGAAATCCGCCAGCTCGTCCTGTAGCTGCCGCATGAAGCTCATACGATCTCCAGTATGACCTTGCCCGCGTCCCCGGAGCGGATCGCGGCAAGCGCGTCGTCGATTCTTGCGAGGGGGAATTTGTGTGTAATCACCGGCCGGGGATCGAACTGCCCGGCACTGAGATAGC
>WNGN01000368.1_pt1 | contig 27223 bp, 24 predicted proteins | sample 5400561 | NCBI WGS metagenome assembly WNGN01 (sample SAMN13153379, study PRJNA577476) | soil metagenome | isolation source: 115 cm soil or saprolite under Garry oak tree replicate 2 | place: USA:California | collected 2016-06-15 | reverse complement strand
CGCCAGACATCACTCTGGCGGGGTTGCCCCATTGGGATACTCAGGGCTCATCGCTCGTATGCAGCTCCCCCTGAACGTTTCGCCGGTCTCCGCGTCCGTCTTCGGCCTTCAGCGCCTAGGCATCCTCCTCGTACTCTCTGTTGCTTGCTCCTCTGCTCTCTTCTTCTGCTCTGCTCTTCTCGTTTCTGCCTCGGCAAAATTGAAGTAATTATTCTTCTTCAGTTGTAAATGTGCTTTTGATTCACCTGCCAAAGCAGGTGGTGATCAGTGCTCCGATAATATCGCATATTTCATTTGACTTGTCAACACCTTTCCGTACTTAAATCAGGGCTTTCCAATTCTCGCCAGCTTCCCTCTGCGAAGACCGCCCCACCCCAGAAAAATGGGTGAGGGTGCCGTGTCGGGCTGAGTCCGACACGGCACCCTCACAAAAAAGGGGCGGGGTGGGGCCTCGCAGAGAGAATTGGAAAGCCCTGGTACTTAAATGTATGAGACAGGGAATAATTAGCCTGAATGTACTAAACAGGATTGACGAACACTCATACAGTACAGTATGCTTCAAACTATATTAGGAGGGAGCAAAAGGGGCATAAACTTCTGTGGAAGGAACCACCGCTTTATGAAATATTTTTTCTGGATTTCTTTTGCCGTTTTTCTGGCGGCCTCTATTCCCCATGTGGCATACTTCTTTGCATCATTTGAACCATCGCAGGGACCTGAAGGAGTCTGGTGGTGGACGGTAAGTTATGCAATAGCTATCAGTATTGATGTGACAGTATACCTACTTTCATGGACGGCATTTCAACGCTACCGGCGCTACCGGACAGCAAAAGCGGTTTGGCAGCACTGGCTGCTGATCGTAATGTGTACCGTTTTTTCATGGGCAGTGAACTGGGCTTACTCAAAGCAGTTCTATAGCGTGTCTATGCTCAACGCGGCCGAGACAGCAGCTCCCTGGTTAACCAACATATTTCCTTTCATGGCGAGCGCCTTCCCGCTGCTGGGTATTGTCTATACGATGATGGCCGAGACGATCTCGGAGACCGCCGAAGAGGAGAAACAAGAGAAGGCACAGCATATGAATGCCCTGGCCGAACTGGCAAAGCAGACGCACCTGCCAGTAGCCACGTTACGTCGTGCCCTGGCCAATAGCAGCTCTCGCATCAACCCGATGAGCTTGCTCGCGGTGACCAGTCGCCCCACCGGCGAGACGGCAGCCACGGCCACAGCCGCTCCGGAGATGACGAGAAGCGATGCTGCGCAACCGATCACGGGCCAGGTGCTGGCGATTGAACGAGAGCCGATCGACCTTGTCGATAAACGGAACGCGAATCCCACCGTTACTACCGTGCCCAGCGAAGGCAGTCCAGATAAACTGCAGATGACAATAGAAGCGTTGCGATCCAACCCGGATATGACGGACGAGGCGCTTGCCGAATTTCTTTCTCTCAAGCGCCCCGCGAGCGCACGCTTCTGGCGACTGAAGGCCATCGAGATCCTGAACGCGCCCGGCAGAGATCAGACGGGAAAGACTCCCGTAGTGCGCACTACAGGTACCTGGTCGACGCCGGACGGAGTCGCTAACGGCAGCAACGGTAAACGCTGAGAGCGCAAATCGCAGAGTTTTTGCCAGGTGCGATGCAACTTGACGATTGACGGATTGTTATGATAGACTTATAAGGTATGGGGTGGGACTGACAAATTAACCTAACCTCTGCCATGAAGTGATGTGTGCAGTTTGACAGCGCAGTCTACAGTATTTTGATTGTCTGTCTCCAACTATTTCGGGAGGGATCAATGCGGGCCACATTCAGTTATGCGAACATACTACATGCTGTTGGCCAGGTGCTCGACCAAATCGGTGTGAAAAGTATAGCGATTCACGAAGAAGAAGATGGGCTTTTTGTTGAAGGATTCAACAGCGAAGGTCAACTTCAGGCACAGATTCGCTATGATGTTGCTAGCCTTTACGAGCTAGTGTACCGGTCAGAAGATCAGAGGGCAGGACACGGTGAAGTTATCACTGAAGAAACTGAAGGTGTTCTGCGGCGATTCCTAGTTGAACATAGTCGCGAGCTAGTTGGCGCCGCTCACTAACTCGAATCTCTCGTACTCACATGGAAGAACCGGGGTTGGTCCCCGGTTTTTATATCATCAGGACTATCAGGTAGTGGCGGGGGTAGTTGAGTCACTACTGCTCATTGCACAGCCAGCGCTTGCCATAGCTGCGCATACCTTCGATCAGATCCACCAGGTCGTGTCCCTTCTCAGTCAGAGAATATTCGACGCGAGGGGGTACCTCCGCGAATGTTCGCCGGAAGATAATACCTTCTTCTTCAAGGGAACGAAGTCGTTCGGAAAGGGTTTTAGGACTGATCCCATGAAGCGAGCGCTCGAGTTGATTGAAGCGTTTGACACCGGAGGCTAAATCACGGATAATGAGGAGAGTCCACTTTCCACTGATGATTTCAGCAGTGCGAGCGACGGGACAGATAGTATTATCCAGGCTGGTTGAGGTAGTTGAATCCATTGTATGATACTCTTTTGTTAGTTCTTTCCTAAGTACAGACTATACCATAGTAGCTACGCAAAGTAAAGCGTAGACCTCTCGACTTTATTAAAAAATTGTGATATGCTCATTGCTACAGGGTGGCAGCGCGAAGTGAGGCCATCTGAAGTACCTGAACAATCATAAATCTTGGTCTACGCGGTTTCTCCCTATGAGAGGAGAAGATAATGCCAGAAGATATTGCTTTGTTTATTGATTTTGAGAATATCCGTTACAGTATGCTAAATATCCAGCGGCGGGAACCCGACCCGCAAGAGCTAATTGCCGTCGCCCGACGATATGGTACTGTTATGGTTGCTCGTGCTTACGCAGACTGGTCCAGGCAACCGGAGCCTTTCAAAGGGAGCCTGACAGCGGCGATGATTGATCGTGTCGATTGTCCCGCCAAACAGCGTGATCGTATCCGCGTTGGTACGATTCACTATTCCTCCGGTAACCCACCTACAGGGGCGCTCGGTTCTCCCGGTGCTGAACAGAACACCGGCACCTATCAACGGCCGTGGTCTGCCGGCCATACAGGACCGCTGCCAGCAGTCACGCCCCAGGGGCCGGTGAATGGCTGGTCGCCTTACCAGGATCCATCCCTTTCCTCGCCTGCCGATCTTGATGAAAATCTCTTATCTACGCCAGATGAGCCAACGACAGAGGAAAGCTATGGATTCGGCGAATACCAGCAGTCTGAGTCGTCCCGGCAGAACCCGACCTACCAGCAGCCGTATAGCCATTCCCCCTCAGGCCCACTTGGACACACCGGCGGTACCGGTCCCCTGGGATATGCCAGCGGGCCGCCGGGTCAGCATACAGGCAATACAGGTCACTTTGCTGCTATCAATGCAAGCGGCGGGAACACGGTTGTACAAAGTACCGTGGTGCAAAGTACTGTTGATCTGAATATGCTGATGGATATTATTGAAACCGTCTTTGATCGCCCGACCATTTCCACTTTTGTCTTGATGACAGGCGATAAAGATTTCACTCGTATCAGTGCACGCTTGAAGTTACGTCTAAACAAAACTGTTATCGTTGTTGGAATACCAGGAACCGTCAGCCGAGATTTAATAAGCAGCGCCAACCAATTTGTGCCCTTGGTACCGGGCGGAAGTATTACTGCAGGGCTGCCCGGCAACGGGGGTATAACGCAGATGTCGCCAAGCGGGAATACCGGGGCGATGGCAGCCATCAGCCCGGGCACATCGCCCCTGCCTTACCAGGGAGGCGGTATGGCGACGCCGGTGGATGTACTTGATCCGCAGTTCCTGCAATTCCTCGATTACATTGACCGCAACTGGTCCTGGCGCACTATCGTCGGCGTTTCTAATTTTATTGGCGACCCCGTGAATCCTAAGAACCGCTTCCGCGGGCGGCTCACTCGTGAGTCGGCGCGAGAGCTGCTCAACTCATGCATTCAGCAGGGTATTTTGCTCCTTCAGACCGACCAGACAGGCGCAGAGGATTTAAGGCTAAACCGTCTCCATCCCGGGGTCGATGAAGTGCTGAAGCAATTCGTCCGCTAATTACTATAGCAGCCAGCGGCCATCGCTTGTCCAGAGTATGTTATCGACCAGGCGTGTCTTTCCGGCATATGCAGCGATTACCAGCAGGGTGCCAGGCGTCACCGTATCGACTTCAGCAAACGTATCTGGACGGCAGAGCGCGGCATAGTCCAGTTTGATAGCGGTCTCCCCGGCTACCAGGTCCGCCATAGCCTTTTCAATACTCGCAGGGCGCCGCTCACCATTTTCGACCAGCGCCTTCCCGGCCAGTAAAGCACGGTGAATTACTGGAGCGGCCTGACGCTCTGCAAGGGAGAGGGCAGCATTACTGCTGGCCATTGCTAGCCCGTCGTTTTCGCGAACGGTTGGCAGTACACGTAGACTGATATCGATATTGAGATCACTCACGATACGGTGGATAATCGCAACCTGCTGGGCATCCTTCTGACCAAAATAGGCAACATCCGGTCGTACAAGTTGAAAGAGCTTGACGATGCCCGAACCAATCTGGCGCACGTAGTCCGGGCGACTTACTGCTTCCAGACGTTCCGACAGGGGGCCGGTGAGCGCCAGATAGGTGGAAAAATCAGGAGGATACATGTCCCCGGCACGCGGCAAGAAGACCACGTCTACATTGGCGCTGGTCAGCAGCTGCAGGTCCTGCACAAGGTACTGTGGATATGCTGCCGGATCTTTGCCGGACCCAGGCGTCGCAGCATCAAGAGAAATACCGGCAACGCTGATCTCGCATTCCTGCCGCGCAGCCTGTATTAATGCCAGGTGGCCTGCATGAAGATGCCCCCTGGTTGGCACAAAGCCAACGGACCCGCCAGAGAGCCACCCCCGTGCTGTTTCAGTCATCTCATCCAGGTTATCGATAATTCGCATAATGGCTATTGGCTCCCGGTGAGGCTTGTAACTCACTAAGATGAACGGGCCAATTTATGTGTAATTCTAGCACAACGAGAAAAAAAACGAAAACGAGCTAGTATGAGTGTGCTAGACTGGTCACGATGAGGCTCCCTCTTGCGAGCAAGCCTGCCCCCTTGCAGGGGGCGGCTTCCTGACGCTATACTAGCAGGAGATGAGGAGGAAAAATATGCAGTTGTTTCAATCGTTTCAATCTCAGATGAGAAGCCGCCTGCTCAGGATGGTAGAGTTTCTTGGTATCACTCTACTATCCACGATTGTAGCGGCTGCCATTGTCGCGCTGTGGCATATGATAGATACCCCCCAGCCGCTAGAAAGTATACTCCCTGGCGAGGCTCGTATCTATCGCTGGAAGCGCGGCCACATCTTTTACAAAGTACTTGGGGCCGTGGATGCTCCTGCGCTTGTCCTCCTGCACAAGCCTGGAACTGGCGCCTCGGCTTACGAGATGCGCAAGATCATGGAGCCATTGGCACAGTGGTACCGGGTCTACGCTCCCGATCTCCTCGGCTTCGGCCTTTCAGATCGCCCGCGCACCAATTATTCCGCTGAAGTATATACTATGTTATGCCGCGACTTTCTCACAGACGAGGTGAAACAACCGGCAATAGTACTAGCAAGTGGATTAAGCTGCAACTATGCAGTGGCAGTTGCAGCCAGCTCGCCCGAGCTATGCAAGGGGTTAGTGCTGCTATCGCCCACGGCCTTATTCACAGGCGGCAAGGGAAACAGGCAAGGTTTGTTATCTGAACTGGCAGAACTCGCCCAGGTTCCCGCAGTTGGTTCGATGCTTTACCCGCTGATGAGCACACGCTCCGCACTGCGCTATGAATTAGAACGGACGAATGCTCATTATACCGTATCCGAGCTTGGCCACCTGTATGCAGCAACACACCAGCTGGGCGCTCAGTATGCGCCGATGGCACTAGTGGCGGGAAAATTGGCACAGGATGCAGCATGGCAGTTTGAGACGCTGCAACAACCAACGTTGATTATCTGGGGGACGCATGCATTGAACGATAGCCGCTACATTGCGAGCCAGCAGCATTTACCGGCACAGGCACAGGTGATACTCGTTCAGAATAGCGGGTTGTCTGTGCAGGAGGAACGACCCGAGGCAGTTGTAGCCAACGTGCAGGAATGGTGCAATGAGGAAAAGGCAGCGGTTGCCAGCCTTCCAGAGGCAACAGCCAGCGAGGCGGAGGTTGCTACAACGCCGGCGCATGGAGAAGATGCCGATACCGGTACTGTGACTGAAGGGGCAGCCACAGCAACTCTGGACAGCGCTCCAGCAATCGAGGCGTACTGTGTCAAGTGTAAAAAGAAAGTCACGATGCTGAATGCTCGAAAAGTAGTAATGAAGAATGGGCGTCCAGCCACACGCGGAATATGCCCGGTATGCGGTACAGGACTTTACCGTATTGGCCAGGTAGAGAAGGAATAAATTACAGGGAACCTGAGCCATATAGCATACAAATATGGGAGGAACCGCCAGCAAGGGAAAAGAAAAATAGCATGATGAAACGCAAAAGTAGCGACCTGATCACTTGACGTTCGCTATTTCACAACGTATAATCTCACTCACGAAAATGGGAGGAGTTTTTAATGAGTATTGGTGGACAGAGTGATGCAAAGACAGAGCAGAAAATATATCGTCTGACTCCTGAAGGCTTTGCCAAGAAGAAAGAGCGCCTGGATTACTTACGCACTGTGAAGCGTAAGGAGATCGCTGATTACATCCATGAAGCCAAAGAGGCTGGTGATATCAGCGAGAGCAGCGCATATGAAGATGCCAAACACGAGCAAGGCAAATTGGAAGGCGAGATTCTCGAACTGGAACAGTTGCTCACATTCGCCGAAATCATGACACCGGATATGCACGGTGTTGAAAATGGACCTACCACTGTGCGCATTGGCATGGAGGTCGAGGTTGAGAGCGACAGGGGTACGAAACGCACCTTCAAAATCGTCGAGACGTTTGAGGCCGATCCAAAGGCAGGGCTGATCTCCGACCAGTCGCCCGTGGGGAAAGCGCTGATGGGCCACCAGGAAGGCGACGAGGTGACGGTGTCAACCCCTGGTGGGGTGACCAACTATACCATTCTTTCGATTCGCCCAATGTATTGATAAGGCGTTGTAGGTCCCCGATTTATCGAGGGACCGCGATTCATCGCGCTGGGGCGGGGAGAGGTATGCTAGACGAGGTCTTCCCCGCCCCAGCGCCATACATGTCGCGGCTACACCCCTACCATGATGCGCAGGCTTGCAGGGCGGCCACAAGACCGGAACGCCCAATCGATAAAGGGAATTTGCCCGCGCCTACCATGATACGCAGGCTTGCAGGGCGGCCGCAAGGGCCTCCCCTACCATGATACGAAGGTATCGTCAATACTTTGATCGACTGATTTTGCGCTAGACCACGAATTCGCCATCTTTGCAGAACAATTGACCATCCACGTGGACCTCGCTGCCGGAGCGCAGGTCGCATACCATGTCCCAGTGCAATGCCGACTGGTTCACGCCGCGGGTTTCAGGAATACTGGCGCCCAGAGCCAGGTGGACCGTTCCACCCATCTTTTCATCAAAGAGTATATTTTTGGTGCAGCGATCGACGTTGCGGTTATTGCCGAAGGCAAACTCACCCAGGCGGCGCGCGCCCTCGTCCAGGGCCAGCATCTTGTCAAGATAATCCTGGCCCTGGGCGGCGCTAGCCTCGACCACCACTCCGTTCTCAAAGCGCAGCCGCACGTCTTCGACGGAACGGCCGCCAAAGGATGCCGGGAAACTGTAACGAATAGAGCCGTTGGCCGAGTCCTCAACGGGTCCCGTAAAGAACTCCCCACCTGGGAAGTTGTAGTGACCATCATCGTTGATGAAGATGCGCCCATCGATGGAGAAGGTCAGATCGGTGTCGCGGCCGTGCAGGTGGATGGTATGCTTTCCCTCAAGCCACTTGACCAGCCGCTCTTGCTTCTGAGACAGATCCTGCCAGCGGGTCACCGGGTCTTCGTCATCGAGGAAGCATGCGCGGTAGACGAAGGCCTCGAAGTCGCTCAGCGACATCTCCGCGTCCTGGGCATAGGCATTGGTGGGGAACATGGCAATAGACCAGCGCAGCGATTTGGCGGCGCTGCGCTCCAGGTAGGTATGCAGTAGATCACGCTGCGACTGTTGGGCCAGCGCCATGCGCGCCGGGTCGATACCGCTCAAGCTCTTTGTATTCTCATCGGACATGATCTGGAGCATGGTCTCATACTCTTCAATGATCATACGAAAAGAAGCGGGAATGTAGGTCAATTGCTCATCGGAAGCTTCTTTGAAGACGATCTCTTGCACACCCGGCAGGCCAACAAATGTTTCGGGATGAGCCCCGGCGCGCAGGGCCTCGCGCACCACCTCACGGATTAAGGGAGCCGCGACGGGACCGGTCGTGATCGCGAGACGATCACCTTTTTTGACGCCAAGGGAATAGCGCACCAGCACCTGTGCCATGCGCTGCAAACGAATATCAGTCATGAAATACCTCCTGATTTGAATTTGTTGAGTATAGATTAACTATAGGGGCGCCACCTACGGCTGCGCGGCTGCCTCTCCGGGCAGGCTAAACCAGCCAAAGACACCAGAGAGGGCGATTAACGCGCCGCCGATAGCGAAGATGATGCTCACGGGAACAAACTGTCCGAAGTAGCCCGCCAGGGCAACCGAAAGCAGGCTGGTGGCGAACATGGACGTTTCTATCACCGATTGCACCCGCCCTATCATAGCATTGGGAGTCGCCCCGAGCAGCAGGGGTGTAAAACCCACATCGATGCCTCCCTGCGGAATAGACATGATGAAAGCCAGGATCAATGCCAACAGATACCAGCTCTGGAAGGCGTAGATGACCAGGCCGACGCCCAGCAGGAAAACACTACCTGTCAACATGTACCTGGGCTGCACCCGGCTGATGACAATGCCCGCGAGAATAGCCCCGATCAGTGTTCCTGCGCCGCCAACCGCCGCCAGTGGACCATATAAAGAGGCGCTCACGTGCAGGTTCCGGCTCACAAAGATGATGTCCAGCGCGTTTATTGCCCCGGCACCAAGCATGGCAATCAGAGCAAGGATAACCACCATGAGCAGCACGCGCGTCTTTGCTACGAAGCGGAAGCCCACCAGCATCTCACGCAACACCGCGCCGATGGCGCTCTCTGGAACTGCAGTCGTTGCCGCTTCGGCAAAGCGCGGCTGCAGCAGCTCTTTAGAGGCGCGTATGGCCCGCAGGCACAACGCGGATATCACGAAGGAGACGGCATTGATCAGCACGGCTATGACCGGCCCGACAACGAAGTAGAGTGGCGAGGCGAGAGCAGGCCCGACGATGATGGCTAGCGCGAACGTGGCCTGGCTGATTGAAGCTGCCTGGCCCTGCTGCTTGGCGGGAACGATGACCTGCTGCATACCTGCCCTGGCGGGCATAAAGAAACGCGAAAAGGCCGAGAGCAGGAAAACGCTGCTATAGATGGCAGGCAGGCGCAGGGGCAGTGGCGCCAGCAGGGGCAGCAGGGCTACTACCGCGCGCACCAGGTCGGCGGTTATCATCGTGCGACGCCGGTTCCAGCGGTCGACGAAGACTCCTGCCAGTGGTCCAAGCAGGAAGACGGGCGCGTACTGAGCAATCAATACTCCGCTCACCGCCGCAGCAGAATGGGTGAGCACAAAGACCCAGACGAGCAGTGTGGTGCTGTACACGAAGTCACCCATGTTGGAAATAGCCTGCCCGATAGCCAGCAGCGCAAAGTTGCGGTTGATCAGCAGACCTTTAGATGCGGGAACGATGTCGGAAGGAATTTTTTGCTGGATTGGCGCTTCTGTAGACATAATGATTAGCTTTCTTTTGATAGTTTATCTAACACATTACGAGCAGATTACCCTGAGCGTTTTTTCATCAATACCTCGCGCACCTCTGGCGAGGCCTGAAGCTTACCGATTAAATGTAGTTGTTCAACGGCGCGATCCGCTAGCTCGGCACTGATATCATCGGCGAAGCGGCAGAGTCCCACGACGCTGATGCTGACGCGTTTCCCCTCGGCCAGCGCCTTTTCCAGTTCTGAGCGACTAACGAGCGTTACTCCTACCGTCCAGGTGTTGAGCGTTGGCCCCTCATCCGTGGATATCGATAGAGTTACTCCCTGCGGATCCGTCTTCTTTACATCCTGTAGCAACGGCACCGCTGCATCCGGCGCGGAAGATGGACCAGCCTGCGTGGGATAGGCGAGGATTGTGGTTAATATCTCCTGTTCACCTTCGATGCCGCGACGATTTTCGTAGGGTTTGAGCAGTTCCAGAATCTGTTTGGCGAGTTGCTTCTGCTCCTCGTCTGTGATGTACATATAGATGGTACCTATCATCAACTTCGGGTGCTCATCTTTTTGTTCACGTGCCATGCGAAATGCTCGTTGAAAGCCTTCTTTGACCTGGTTGAGCAGGGTACCAATGGCGGCCATAGCTTCATCAGGAGGTCCCGCGAACAACTGCTTCTCGACGGAAATCTCGCGCGCAATGGGCTGGTAGTACTTCTCTAGGATACCGCCCTTTTCGCGCGTCTCCACCAGCCTCAGCAGCCCTACCTTCTCCAGTTCGCGGACATGGTAGTGAATTTTCGCCGGGCCTTCACCCATTAGCTCACCTAACTGGGTAACGGTCATTGGCCGGTCCCGCAGCAGTTCCAGGATACGCGCACGCCGCATGTCGGCAATGGCCCGCAATTGTTCATTTGTTTCGATTTCGTAGTTTTCCAGCATCGAGAGTTCCCAATCGATAAAATTTATTTGATCGTGTAAATAGAATAAATTAAGAAAGATAATTTGTCAAGGGGGTACCGGATAGACGTATTGACACATGCCCTACCACATCGGTAATATAGAAGCACGCCGCAAAGAAAAGACAGCGCAATTTATGTTGCGCGGATGGGCGGCAAGGAGCTTTTTTGCATGCTGACATACGAAGACGTGACCGGGTACTTCCTCAAAACAGCATCCGATCTTGGACTCACGACACATCCTGAACACTGGATGAATTCACACACACTCGAACGCGAATTTGCCTGTACATGTCACACCGGGAACTGCGAAGAGGCGGAAAATCACAGCGCCTGCACGATCTCGTTTACCTGGAGCACGCTGGATACCGCTCTGTCACTTGAGGGGCCCAGCGGCATCTGTGATTTCTTTCACGAGCCGGATCAACATTGCCCGCACCTGCATACGCGCGACATCCCGGCGCTGGTGCTTGATCTCTCCTACAGCCTGGCGCTGAATGGGTCGCCCATTTCGGATACTGTTTTGCTTTCGCTCCTACAAATGCTCAAACTGCGAGCCAGTGAGCACAGCAGCCGCACCATCGAAACCAGGCCAGGCATCAGTATGGCCTTATCTGACAATCGCCTGCAGCCAGAGGCGTTCACCTTGCAGCAGCGCGTAGAACTGCCCATCTGGCACCCGGATGGCATGCGCGGCCTGCCCGAGCTGCAAGATGGCGCGCATTATCACTCTTCGGGGCGCATCATGCCACGCCGCCGTCACGCCATCGACGAGGAAGAGGACGAGGAGGTAGAAGAGGTGGAGGCGGACAATCCGCGCCCGGAGGAATGGCTGCCACAGGTGATGGAGGAGGTCTGCCAGGATATCCTGCAGGTGCTGGAAGCGCTTGACGCGGTACGCTCTCAAGGGTACTTGAATAAGGGGTAGTAGTTCCAAAGGATAGTGTTTCATACGGTCAATTCGTACAGGTACTCTTTTGCTTGTCTTGCACTTACTACTTCCAGACTCTCGCATTGCTAAATAGCACCAGGGTTAAGTTTCCTTCATCTTCGGCGACAACGGCGATTTGACCGTGGCTATAGCTGTGGTCATTCACAGTAGTGATGTACTGCTTATTCACATACAAGTCGATGGTGCTATTGCGTGCTACAACTGCGACCAGGTTGGACTGATTCAGGCCCATGTGAATGGAAGGGGTAAGACCACTGGTCAATATACGGGCATGGCTAGCTTGATTGTCCACATAGACGAGAAGATAATAAGACCCATCCTGACCAATGCGGAGGTAATAGTATTGTCCGGTCGTGGCGTTGGCACGGAAGATGATGCCGCCATAGTCGCCTTTGGTAATTACCATCTGTACCTGGTAGGCAAAGTTGCTGAAGTCGGTAGTCCTGGCGGTACAGTATTGGAAGCGTTTTTGTTGTGTTTCCGTGATAAGATAGCCTCTTGCTGAGAACTGACAGGTACCGGTGCCCTCATCCCAGTTGTAACCCTGGCTATTATTATTCAATGGGTCGTTCAGTACCAGCGTTCCACTAAAAGAGGGGTAAGGGTTTTGCAAGGCGGGGGTGGTAGCATTGGCAGGAGTAGTGATGGTGGTAGTGACAGTTGCAACAGGTGTAGTAGTGATGGTCCTGGCCTCGGCAGTTGCGGTGGCCTTGACAGCAGCAGCAGCCACACTATTGATCCTCGTGACATAGAAGAGACCAACGCCCTCCCCTATAACGAGTAGCAGCAGTCCAACCAGCAGAATTGCTATGCCCTTGGGGAGACGCTGAAGGCGATTGATAAACCCTTGAGGACCGGCAGTGGAAGGGCTTTCTATCGTCCTATCAGGGCTGGACACAGGAGGACTTTGTACGGTCTTCTCGATGCCGGCGATAGGGAGCCCTTCTAGAGCAGGATTTTCTAGAGAACTCTCTATAGCAGGATTCCCTTCAGAATGTGCTACGGCAAGGGTGAGAATAAGTGCGTCTGCTGGCTTACCAGAGTTGTTTCGGCCTTCTAGATGGATTACCTGACCATCGTAAGCACCCGCTGGTATAGATACGTTAACGCGCCGTCCTCCAGGTAGAGTAAGGGTGTAACTGGCACCATTCAGTGCCTCCGTCTTGCTGATAGCCAGTACTATGCCCAGATTGTCACTGTCAGGCTTGTTGAGAACAGCGGGGACAGCGGGAGCACTGGCGCTGGGCAATGCCGGCTGGGGCCCAGAGGTATTTGGGACAGTAGGTGCACTGATGCTGGGCAATGCCTGCTGGGGCCCAGAGGTATTTGGGACAGTGGGGGCACTGATGCTGGGCAATGCCTGCTGGGGCTCAGAAGTATTTGGGATAGTAGGAGCACTGGCGCTGGGCAATGCCTGCTGGGGCTCGGAGGTATTTGGGACAGCAGGTACATTGATGCTGGGCAATGCCTGCTGGACCTCGGGGATAGGTGAGATGCTAGGGAAGTCAATGTGTAGCAATACCTCCTGGAAGGTTTGTGCAAATGCTGAGACGGAAACAAAACGGTCCTCGGGTTTTTTCGCCAATGTGCGTAGGATCACGGCATCAAGGTCTGGATGGATAGACGGATTAAGGGTGCTGGGTGGTTCTGGTTCGGTATTGATGTGCAGATACATCACCTGCTCTAAACCACCCTGAAAGGGAGGGTAACCCGTAAGTAGCTCGTAGATCATGACGCCGAGGGCATACTGGTCAGTTGCAGGGACGGGTTGGCCTTTCCACTGTTCGGGGGCCATGTAGGTTGGCGTGCCGCGAATGGAACTACTTAAACTGGCAATGGCGCTATTGAATTTTGCTATACCGAAATCAGCCAGCAGTAGATCGGGGCGATCCGGATTGTCTTTCCTGCTGTGTATGAGGAAGTTAGAGGATTTGACATCCCGATGGATAATCTGGTGATCGTGCGCATACTGGAGAGCGTCAGCAGCCTGAAATAAAAAATGCTCTATATCATTGAGTGGTAGCAATTTAGAGCTGCGCCGGCGTAGCCAGGCAGCAAGTGAACCATCTTTGCGGAAGGGCATTACCATGTAGGTGAGCAAAAGTCCATTTACGTTCTCCTCACCATAGTCGAAAAGGGGCAAAATGTGAGGGTGGTCGAGCATAGCAATAGTTTTCATCTCGCGCCGGAAGAGGCGCACTGCTCTTCTGCTCAGATCACTACTAAGTGGGCTGGTGTCTTCAGCTTTAAAAAGCTTGATAGCTACGCGGCGATCAATCTGCGTATCTGCTGCCAGGTATACTTCACCCATACCGCCACTTCCGATGAGCCGGAGCAGGCGATATCGACCAACTTGCAGCCCTTGATGTGACATATTTCACCTTGTGAAAAACAGTATTATGCACGAACGAAGATGATTATAAACTAGCATAACATATGCTATCAAATCCTTCCGGTCACGGCGGAGTTCTTTCTATTGGGATGCTGGCACCGGGCACCCTTCCATAGAGATAGGTTTTGATGCCAGCATCCGATGAACTTTTGCCTCTTCAGCGGTGGCAACTATCCACTCGTGCCGAAGATGTTGAACGGGTTATTTGTGGGAATAGCGTTGGCAGGAAGAGTAATTGTTACTGGCTGGTTGAAGTTGCTCAGATCGACAATGGAATCGAAATTGACTGTCAGGCCAGGTAGCACACCCACACCAGCAGTAGCGGTAGGTGTTACGGAAGCTCCAAGTGAGCTCAAACCCTCGTTCAGGCTGAACTTCAGTTCTGTGCGATGAACATAAAAATTGGTCTCATCTATCCAGAGATCCAGGCTTGACTGAAGCCCTCTTGCGCGGTCGAGCACGTTGGTAATGTTCTGCTGGCCAAACAGTTTGTTCAACAGCGTATTGTTGTTGAGCAGCAGCTTCAAGGCTGCTTTGTCCAGGGTCGCTGAGATATGACGAAGGTCCTGCCCATTCAACAGCTCCGTTCCATGATCGATAATCGTGGCATCTTGTAACAGGCCTAAGAAGGCAAGCGGATCTACGTTGATTCCAGCAAACGGATTCGCGATAAACCCCTCCAATACGCTCTTGTCCAGCACAAACCACTGTCCCTTGGGATTCTGAACATAGACTTTGCTCCCCAGGAGAATCTCTGAAAGACTGATATTCTGCCCTGTCCCGCTCTGAATAACGGTGATTTGGAGTGATTGTTGACCTGGCAGACTTTCGTCACCATGACCCGTGATGCTGAGGCTCACCTGACCAGGTACTGGAGCAGTAGTTGTAGGCATCGCGGAAGTGGTCGTGGGTGTCGCGGAAGTGGTCGTGGGTAAATTGCTAGTATGTACAATGCTGGCTGCGCTCAAGTCAAAATGTACCGACTTGAGTTGCTTCATCGCAGCTGAACTGTTTTGTAGCACCTGTAAGGCTGTTAGCGCACTGCCGCCAGTACCTATTACTGGCGCACTGCACGCGCCCATCAAAAGTAGAATCATGACCAGGACCAGAAAACTGTAGGGTTCCTTGCGCTTTTTCATCAGAACCTCCTTTAGAGCCGGGTCAAACTTTACTAAAACATTCCTATTATTGGATACGTTTCACTTACTATAAAATGATACAGTTTAGATAAGATTGTTGCAGAGTTGTTATTCTCCTCGGCCTCTATTCGCCATTGTGAGCATGATAGCCTAAAAAGAGCTTTTCACAGTGAAAATAGTATCAGTACATCCTCGTCGGCTTGCGGCGGCGTTCCGGGGGCAGCAGCACATCGAGAGCGTCATCAACCGTCACAATACCTTCGAGGACGCCTTCGGCATTCACTACAGGCACGGCCAGCAAGTTGTACTTCGCCATAATCTCGGCGACGGCACGGGGGTCGGCATCGGGATGAACGGTGACGATATCCGTCTCCATCAGTTCCTGCAAAGGCTGTGCAGGCGGCGCTACCAACAAATCCCACAGCGAGACCACGCCCAGGAGAACACATTCATCCTGCGAGACATCGGCTACACAGTAGACGTAGGCCAGGCGTATATCCTCTTTGATGCTGTTACGTACAGCCTCCAGGGCACTGGCCACCGTCTTCGCCTGGTCTACCACGACGTAATCCGTAGTCATCAGGCCCCCGGCAGTATCTTCTTCGTACTTCAGCAAATCCTGTACATCCTCCGATTCCTCCGGGGTCATCAGGTTCAGGAGTTCCTGAGCGCGCTCCGGCGGCAGCTTCGCGAGCAGGTCGGCGGCTTCATCCGGTTCCATCGCTTCCAGAATGTCGGCAGCGCGATCGAGGCTGATGTTTTCGAGGATATGGGTCTGCCGTTCGGTGTCTATTTCCTCCAGCGCGTCGGCCGCTCTTTCATCGTCGAGGCCTTCGATCAGCCGTGCTCCTTGCCCTGGAGTAAGCTGGTGGACGATGTCAGCGATATCGGCGGGACGCAGTTCTGCCAGGTGGCCGCTGGGAGTGCGCGATAGCGGCCCGGACACGCGGGCCTCTCCGCCCGCGGGCGGGGCTCCTGTATCGGGGAGCTGGGTACCGATGAGTTCGATATGCTCCCAGGGGATCAAGCTGCCGGAAGATACTTTACGACTCGGACCGAGCAGCCAGGCAGGTGTGAGGCGGCGAAGCAGGCCCACGGTACTGTTATCGATGCCCAGCAGGCGCCAATCATCGTCCATGCAGACGTCATTCACGCGCACGGCCTTCTTGCGCGCGATATCAATGACCTGTTTATCGAGCACTTCCCTGGCAAGGTTCAACTCCTGCGCCGCCGCTTCCTGCGGCCGCACGGCCAGTTGCTCCAGCGGAACACGCAGGCGCAGCGCGTCGCCCTGCCACGCGACTGCTGCGGTGGGAACGCGCCAGGACTGTCCCTGCTCTCCTTCGACCAGCAGCGCGCTGGGATATACTGGCTCGGACACACCTACTTGCGCTGCCGGTATCATGACACCGCTGATCTTGCCTATACGCACCCCCAGGGGATCTTCAACAGGAGTGCCGAGCAGTTGACTCAGGTAGAGCATGGCTATATCTCAATAGGGCTGTCCGGCTGGGCAAGCGTGTAGGGATGACCATTGCGGGCACCCTGTCTGGGCGATAGATATCCCGCGCCGACATCCGCGAGAGGCGACTGCGCGCGTGCCTGTGCCTTGCACGCGCCGATGAAATCGCGGAAGAGCGGGTGCGGGCGATTCGGGCGACTCTTAAATTCGGGATGGAACTGCGAGCCGACAAACCAGGGATGATCTGCCAGTTCAATGATCTCGACCAGGCTATTATCGGCTGAGCGGCCGCTGATGACCATGCCATGGGCCTCCATGCGCCTGCGAAACTCATTGTTGAACTCGTAGCGGTGGCGGTGGCGCTCGAAGACAATGGGTTCGCCATAGGCCCGGTAGGTCTTTGTGCCGGGCGTCAGGCAGCAGACCCAGCTTCCCAGGCGCATGGTACCACCCTTGTCGGCCACCTGTCGCTGCGTGGGCATCAAATCGATGACAGGGTCAGAACATTGGGGATCGAATTCGGTACTGTTGGCTCCTGGAAGCCCCAGGACATTGCGTGCGAGCTCGATGACCGCAACCTGCATACCCAGGCACAGCCCCAGGTAAGGCTTGCTCGCGCGGCGCGCAAAGTTGGCGGCTTTGATCTTGCCCTCGATGCCACGATGGCCGAAGCCGCCGGGAACGACGATGCCCGCCACATCCTCCAGCGCCTCGGTGTACCCCTCGCCCATGTTCTCCAGGGCCTCGGAGTTAATCCACTTGATGCGTACATCCACATCGTGATACCAGCCCGCGTGATGCAGTGCCTCGCTGACAGAGAGATAGGCGTCATGCAGTTCGACGTATTTGCCGACCAGGCCAACGGTCAATGCTGGGCGGTCATGCTTAATGGTATCAACCAGGTTATGCCACTCCTGCATGTGCGGCGCGTGCTCGGGCAAGCCCAGTTCCTGTACCAGAAATTCACCCAGGCCCGCCTGCTCCAGGATCAACGGCACCTCGTAAATTGTCCTGGCGGTGACCAATGGGATAACGGCTCGCGCCTCGATATTACAGAAGAGGGCAATCTTTTCACGCAGCTCTTCGCTGACGGGGAAATCCGAGCGACAGAGGATCACATCAGGCTGGATGCCGACCCGCAGCAGTTCTTTGACACTGTGTTGGGTAGGTTTGGTTTTTAGTTCCTTCGTTGCGCCGAGGTACGGCAGCAGGGTGACGTGCAGGTAGAGGACATCGCGCCGCCCAACGTCTTTGCGCATCTGGCGGATGGCTTCCAGAAATGGCTCTCCCTCGATGTCGCCGACGGTGCCCCCTACTTCTACGATCACGACATCCGCATCGGAGCGGCGAGCCACAGCGTGGATACGGTCCTTGATCTCGTTGGTGATATGCGGGATCACCTGAATGGTGCCGCCCAGGTATTCGCCGCGCCGCTCTTTACCAATCACGGAGGCATAGACCTGCCCGGTCGTGACGTTGTTCACCTGGTAGGCCGGTTCGTCGGTGAAACGCTCGTAGTGCCCCAGGTCGAGGTCGGTCTCCGCGCCGTCATCGGTGACGAAGACTTCACCATGCTGGTAAGGAGACATAGTACCGGGATCAACGTTGATATAGGGATCCAGCTTCATCAAAGAGACGGAGATGCCACGATTTTTAAGCAAACATCCTAAAGAGGCGACGCAGATACCTTTCCCCACCGATGATGCCACACCACCAGTAACAAAAATGAATTTTGACATATAATTACCCTTCCAAGGAATAGCTCCTCATACAAAGTATTAACCGCGCTGCGATAAAATAATGACCTGCGGCTCTGCCGGCAGGCTATTACGAGTTACTGTGAGTTTAGGCTGTGTGTTGATCACTTCGATACCCATCTCGCGACAAAACTTGTCCAGTGGGTCAGGAGCTTCAGGCGCCTCGTTGTAATAATGCATTGGGATGATAATATGCGGCTCCACCTGGCTGATGACTTCCGCTGCCTGCGCCCCATTGAGGGTAGTGCGCCCACCTATTGGTATCAGCAATATATCAGCGTCAGCGACCTCCTCCAGCTGCTCCTCTTGCAGGGTATGGCCTAGATCACCCAGGTGACAGATGACGAGATCATCCATATGGATCACGTAGATAGTATTGCGTCCACGTTCCTGGCCGCGCTTGTTATCGTGGTAGGAGGCGACGCCGGTAATCAATACATCGCTGATCTCGTATTCACCGGGGCCGCGCACGACGCGTGGGTTGCCACTCACACCGGAGACGTAATTATGCCCGGGGTGATCGTGACTGACGGTGACGATGGAGGCGCTGACCTTACCCAGCCGTGGGAACTCGCCTTGCGAGGCTCCTGCCCGGGTTGCCTGTCCCCCGGCTAGTTGAGGAGAAAAAGGGTCGGTAATCAGAGTAACATGCTTGCCACGCAGCTGGAAGCAAGAATGGCCAAGCCAGGAAATTTCCATGGATGTATATTGCCCGGTTTTTCAGCGAACGAGCTGGCACAAGGCCGCCCCTACGATTTTCAATAGTACGGGCGGGGACCAATGTCCACCGCCCGTAAATTATTATACCACAGGGGGGTGTATTTGTTCCAATCTCTTTAGCAGGCCCGTAGTACTTTTGCTCTAATTTCTAGACCGCAATGAAGCTCTGTCCTTCCGGGAAGAAGAGAAAAGTGGGGACACCCCACTCCCCGCTCAGGGGCTGCCGCCCCTAAGAACCCTGCTATTAGGAAGCTTGTAATAATGCAGCGGTTGATGTATAGTATGTGGCAGCGCAAATTGGCAGGCGCCTCTACATGTCACGAAAGCGAGGAAGAAACCTTGTCTCAGCTATGGCTCCCGGCGCTCCGAGTCGTGCAGATCATTCTCTCGGTGGCCGTCATCATCTTTATCCTGCTGCAAGCGCGTGGGGCAGGCCTGGGCAGCGCCTTTGGCGGCAGCAGTGCAGGTTCTGTATTCAAGACGAGGCGCGGGGTAGAACGTTTGATTTTTAATCTCACTATCGTCTTTGTGATTCTCTTTGCCGTCGTCTCTATCATCACCCTGGTGCTTCCGGCCAAATGATGCGTTGACCACTCCTCCGGCCCGGGATGACTGCCTTATACCCACAATGTATCATGTAGAGGTAAGCGGCAGAACATCATGTCACTAAAGCCACAGGCTCTTCGTTATGTAGCATCAGGAACCCTATAGCCTTCAGGCAATGGGCTTGGAGGAGGAAGCTTTGGCCTCTCTCCTGCAAGCTACACCCTGACCAGTCCCAGCCAGGGCTTCCTCGACTCGAGGAAGCTATCGGGCTCCGTTATCGAGAAGTGTTCAAGAACCGACCTTCGGGTGCATAAGCCAGCCTGAAGCGCTCGAACTGATGCGTTAAACAGCCGCGCAGATTTTTATGGTTGCAAGGAGTCAATTTGAATGCCTAGCCGGGCAGGCCAGCAATTAGGCAACTATCAACTGATTCGCATCCTGGCGGAAGGTGGATTTGCCGAGATTTACCTGGGCGAGCATATACATCTTGGCACACATGCCGCTATTAAAGTGCTGCATGCGCAGTTGACGAGCGAGGACCTGAAGCAGTTCCGCGAGGAGGCTCGCAGTATTGCACGCCTGCGGCACCCGCACATTGTCACTATCTTCGACTTCGATGTCAAAGGCAATGTGCCTTTTCTGGTTATGGAGTATGCCCCCAATGGGACGCTCCGTCACCGCCATCCCAGGGGCTCTCGCCTTTCGCCTACTACCATTCTATCCTACTTGAAACAGATTACCGGGGCTTTACAATACGCTCATGATCAACGGCTGGTTCATCGTGACGTGAAACCGGAAAACATGTTGATAGGGGAGCGCGATGAAATCCTGCTCAGTGATTTTGGCATTGCCGTAGTAGCAAGCGCGACAACATACGACGTGATTGGCACCCCTGCATATATGGCGCCGGAGCAGATAGAAGGCAAACCCCTCCCGGCCAGTGACCAGTATGCCCTGGGCACCGTCGTCTACGAGTGGCTGTGCGGCACATATCCTTTCCATGGCACCTTTGGTGAGATCACCGCCAAACACCTCAATGTGCCCCCACCATCTATCTGCGAGCAGGTGCCAGGCCTGCCGACCGGCGTTGATCAGGTCGTGCAACGCGCCCTGATGAAGAAACCGGAAGAACGCTATGCCAGCGTGCAAGATTTTGCTAATGCTTTTGAAGCTGCCATCTTGCCGCATTCACTGCATCTGCCTGAAATTGATACTACTAGCGAGCCGACCCTGACTCTGCAAGGCTTCTACCTCGATGCGACTTTTCCGGCACTCCCGTCAGTAACGGCGACCCACGATGCCGGTACGCCTGAGAAGACACGCAAGCACCTGCCTTCGCGGCGCAGCGTTCTATTGGGCCTGACAGCGCTGGCAACGACGGCCGTTGCAGGAACCAGTGTCGCCTGGCTGGCACACATCTCTTCTACTGCTCATGCCAGGCCTAAAGTTCCGACGCACATCCCTACCAGCATACCGGCGCACACGCCCATACCAGCCGGGACGCTGCTCCGGCCCTACTACGGGCACTTTGGCTATGTCTATACAGTATCATGGTCGCCTGATGGCACAAATATTGCCTCAGGCAGTGAAGATCATACCGTTCACCTGTGGAATGCCAGTACAGGCGCCGATATTCTCTATACCTACAGCAATCACACGGACGCGGTACACGCCGTGGTGTGGTCTCACGATGGCGCACTCATCGCTTCTGCTAGCTCCGACAAGACGGTGCAGGTATGGAAGGCCGTCGATGAGAGCAGCGTTTACACCTATACCAATCATAGCGGAGCTGTACGTGCAGCAGCATGGTCGCCCGATGGCACACTCATCGCCTCGGGCAGCAGTGACATGACGGTACAGGTATGGAAGGCCGTCGATGGAAGTGGCGCCATTACTTACAGTGGCCATACCGATATAGTGAACACCGTGGCGTGGTCGCCCGATGGCACACTCATCGCCTCGGGCAGCAACGACAAGACGGTGCATGTCTGGAAAGCCGCTGATGGCAGCGATGTTCTGGCCTATAGCGGGCACTCAGATGTCGTGAACGCCGTGGCGTGGTCCCCAGACGGCACGCTTATAGCCTCTGCCAGCACCGATGGCACGGTGCATATCTGGAAAGCTGCCGATGGCAGCGAGGTTCTGGCCTATGGCGGGCACTCCAATGCCGTGAACGCCGTGGCCTGGTCACCTGATGGCACACTTCTCGCCTCGGGCGGCGTCGACAAGACGGTACAGCTATGGAAGGCCGGCGACGGGACGAATGTCCTGACCTATAGGAATCACAGCGATGTTGTGAACGTGGTAGCGTGGAACCCTGTCTGGGGGACAGGTATGCCCGGCGGTATGCTCATCGCCTCGGGCAGTAACGATAGGACGGTACAGGTATGGCAGGCACAATCGGCATAGCAAATGGCTTGCCAGGAGGAATTCTGTGAAAGCGCTTCTTTACTGGAAGCCCCGGCCTGCAGGCGCGAGCCTCCTCTTCTTGTTTATCTTCACTTTCATCTTCACTCTCACAGCATGCGGTGGCAGCGCTGAAAGCAATGCCAGGCCAGGCACGATAAATCGGGCCCCTACTACACCAAACACGAGCAGTGCAACTGCAACGGCACAGATAATTCTCGGCGGACAACCCTGTCCCGCTGCTGTAGGCGCGCCTTCACATTGGGACTCCATCGTTGGAACGCAGAATGGTGTCTCCATGGTAGAAGGGGTAAGTTGCGCTACCTTGATAGGAGTGCCTGTTCTTCAGGCGCTGGTAACCGTGCGCTACGAAGGGACCGGGTCAAACCTGGATGTCTATGTCTTCAACAATATCGCTGGTGCCAGCCCGGTACAACTCTTTAAGTTACAGGGACTCAACAAGGGCGATGCCAGGATCAGCGCGTACAGCACTATCCTCACCGCCGAGGTAGACCAGGGGTCCAGTGTCAATAGCAATCAGCCCGATGCAGGTGTGGTACAGGATCTTTTCCGCGAGTTCAAGTGGTCTGGAGGAGCGAACACTTTTGTGCAGGTGACCTTCCCCGGCATCTTCCCTGACCTCACACGCTACCAGGCCGAAGCCGACCAGGAGCAGGTCAACCAGGGTCACCAGCCCTGGAAACTCGATGCGGATATGACCGCCAACGCGCTTGCCGTCTACATGCTCAAATGGTCTACCAGTGCCCGGGCGACGATCGTGAGCGGTGGAGGGTCCCGTGATCTCGAAGCGGTTGTCACTGTAAATAGTACCAGTCCCGGCGGAGGTACCATCACCGTTACCCTCAGCCGCCTCGAAGGTAATTCCAACGGTGGTATCTGGGAAGCAACCGCCGTGCAGGCGGGTAATGTGGCGACGATTACAGCGCCGGTGAATCGCGACCTGCTTACCAGTCCGGTCAAAGTGGCAGGAACTAGCCCTACGCCTGGCGGCAGCATAGGCAGGGTGGTGATACTCGATCACCTGTATAACTCTATCGGCCGCGCAGACGTGACGGGGACTACGGGGGCAGGGAATGGCAATACTACATTTTCTGTGAGCGTGACCTACCAGTCGACTTTTCGCGGTGGAGCTGAGGAGGGAGTTGTAGCGCTCTACATCGATAATCATACCGATGGCTCGATTGCAACGGCGGTGATGGAGAAAGAGCTGCTGGGGGCGTGAAGGTCGAAGCTGAATAAACACGTTTATACGTAATAATCCGACTAATCATCAGACAAACAATGGAAATGAGGTTTCATCATGAAAGTATTCTTATACCCACTTCTCCTCCTGTTAGCCCTCGCAGCCAGCGCTTGCAGTCTGCCGGGTACGCCAGCGAGCCAGGGTACACCGACGACTACGGGCGGCACAACTCCCGTTACCACGCCCACGTCGCAGGTGCTGCTGGGTGTGCAGCCATGCCCGGACGCGATGAAGACCACAGCGTACTGGGACCCGATTATTCCTACTAATGCGTCTTCTAAAGTGGAAAGCGTGAGCTGCGCTAATCTGATGGGCGTTCCTACCCTGCAGGCGCTGGTGACGGTGCGCAACCAGGGGGCGGGTGGCATCCTGGACGTGTACGTGTACAACAATATCACCAACCCGAAGCCAACACAGATCTTCAAGAAGATGACGCTTGCCGAAGGTGACGCGAAGATCAGTGGCTACAATAGCGTGCTTACCGCCGAGGTTGACGCGGCATCCAGCATTAACAAGGGCAAACCCGATGCCCAGCTTACCAAAGACCTCTTCCGTGAATACAAGTGGTCCGACGCTACGGGTACGTTGGTGCAGGTGGGCTTCTCCGGCATTTATCCCGACCTGACACGTTTCCAGGCGGAAGCTGACCAGGCCAGAGTGAACCAGGGACAGGATTTCTGGAAGACGAACGTGACAAAGGTTGCGAGCAACCTGGCACTGGATATGCTCAAGTGGCCTACCGCCAGTGCAGCGATAGTGAGCGGTGGAGGATCAAGTGACACAAACGCCGTGGTAAAGGTGTCGACAGGTGGCACACCCAACAAGCAGGTCACGGTGAACCTCAGCCGGCTCGAAGGCAATACCAATGGCGGCATCTGGGAAGTAACCTCCGTTCAGCTCGGGCCTAACCCGGCTCTCACCGCCCCCCAGAGCCTCGCGCACATTGCCAGTCCCCTTACGGTTACCGGAAACCACAATGGGTTTGAAGGCGTTGCCGGCACGGTTTCTATCCTGGATCACCTCTACACCGATATTGGGCACGCCATGGTAAACTCGAATACGGCTGCCTTTTCGGTCAATGTGACCTACACCTCCAGCGTCGGCACCGGCACCGCCGAGGAAGGGGTGGTAGTGTTCTATCCCGATAATGCCAGCGGCGGGCCGCAGCCGGTAGAGATGGTCAAGGTGTTGATTGGGGCGTGACAACTCTTAACGGCTAAAGCCGGGGCTTCCCAGTTCGATTTGCTTCTCCTGTGGAACGGGCCGAGGAGACCGACGAGCGCATCTGGCGAAGGAGTCGAAGAGCCACGAGCGCGATCCAGCCCCAGCCGATGATAATGGCGATGCGTTCGAGCAGGCCAGCCGGCGAGTTAGGGTAAACGCCATTTTGATCGAGTTGCGCCACGGCGAGGCCAGCGATGAAGGATCCCACGAAGAGAAGCCCTGTGACCAGCGAGTAAAGGGTCCAGCCGCGCCAGGCGGGGTCCCTTGCAAAGCGCCGCGCCAGCACGAAAATGGCAATTGTCAAAGAACCGAAAGCGAGAGGTGCATTGGCGCCATGGATTATTCCATGCAGGGTTTGGGTACTACTTGAGGTACCCGGGGGATAGCCCAGGCTCGGATCGGTGACAAAGAGGCCAGCGATGATGAGGGACAGCCCGAAGACGCCCAGCAGAAGTGGTCCCCAGACCGCGCCTTTGCCTGAGCGCAGCACCTGCCGGAGTCCAACGGCGAAGCAGAGCATGAGTATCCCACAGACGAGGAAGTTGGCGATCTGCATCCATCCCTGGTCGCTCAGGCTGAGCGAACTCACGAAGTTGTGCCACGCGCTGTAGCCGGGGCGCGTGGCACCTTCAATCAAGAAGACAAGTATGAAGAGAAGCGGACCGATAATGCCACACGCGATCAGAAGCCTTGTCGTCAAAGACTGGTCCAGCGTATCATTTTTCTTTGCCAGCATGATCAGGATCCTCCTTTTCATCACCCGGTCTGAGTGATGTGTCATGCATCGACAGGCTGAAGCAGGTGTTGGACCAGCAGATGCTCCAGCCAGCTTTCATAGCGCTCTGGTGGCCAGCGACGTTCGATGACAAGCATGCGGTAGAGGTCGTAGCTCGTCAGTGACCACAGCACGTCGCTGGCTTCTTCAGGTAGCAGGCCATGACGCAGCAGCCCCTGTTCGTGCAGGTCCGCAATCAGGTAGGACTGATTCTGACGCCGTCTCCCCTCGATGTGCCGTCCCAGATCTGCCAGTTCTAGATCTATGACGCCAGCCGTTCGCAGCAGTTCAAACTCTGGGGCCAGTGACTCGTAGACCTGGCGGGTGACCAGCACGACGAGCTCCACCCGTCGCACCGGTTTCTGGCTCGTGCGAAGTTGGTCAAGGAGCTGCTGGATGTGGGGAGCGAAGGCGTCCGGATTCACCAGCTCGGCGAGAATTCCACGCTTGGATCCAAACACTGCTGAGACCGTCTTAGGGGAAACTTCAGCGGCCTCGGCGATCATTTCCAGAGTCGTGTTTACATAACCCCGGCTGGTGAGCAGTTCACGTGCTGCCACCAGGATGCGTTGGTGTGTCTCCTCCGCCTGCCGTTGTCGCACCCGCGAGTGGTAAGGACGTTTTCTCCCTTTGGACAGAGATGCATTTTCCATACATCTAGTATATACTATTCAATAGGTGTTATGCTAGTCAAAAGTCCTGCTGGTAGGACATAAACCTGGACCGCTACTGGCTCATCCGCCAGGCCAGCGCGCAGGAGCAGCTACAGCCGTAGGTGGCTCGCGTGATGATGGGGTCTGCGATGACGACTACTTTTTCTTGTCGTCACTATCAGGCTTGATAGCAGGAAGCTCGTCAGGAGTCACCGGCAGCAGTTCATCTGCCAGGGGATCCTTTATTGCCAGTTCGAGCAGCTCAATGTCTTCCTTCAGTTTGTCATGATCAGACTTGTCTTTGTCGGGATCATTATCAGCGAACATAGGCATTCCCTTCACCCTCTAATAAATCGAGGACCTACAAAGTCTGCATGTTGTGTCGCCAGTTCAACCTGGCTCCATGAAGGTAAAGCGACCACGCGCACAAGGGCATGCTCGGGCGCCTCCTGAGATTTGAAGGCAAGCAGCGTGAAATGCTGACGAAGCAGATCTCTCTGGCTGGCTTCGAGCTGGTCAACCTTGCTCAGCAACTGCTCGTAAGAATCATCGACAAGTATAACATCCTCGCCAGTTTCCTCGATGTGCGCTGCGCAGAAGCTCAGCTTCTCGAGGAAACTGGTGCAGAAAAAAACATCCTGGGGATTGGGAAAGCCATTAGATTCGAGCCAGTCATGCGTAGAGCGGGCAAGGGCTTCATCCAGCCTCTCAAGGCGATCCGTCTTGCGTGCTGTGCAGTATCCCAGCGTTCCTTGCTGGGATAGCCTCCGCGCACCATCAATGGCTCCCTCGATGACCTCCATCCGGCGCTGCAGTTCTGGAGCATGCGCGATAATACGAACGTTCCGCAGATAGCGCTGCTCCCCTTCGCGCTCACGATAGGCAGTCACCTCCGGTAGAAGATAAAACTCCTCGTAAGACAATTCAGACAATCGCTCCTCATCGATGCCTAGCTTGAGTACGAGGTTGCAGAGCGTCAAGTAAAGCACCCGGTTATTGCGAGCAATCGTACCGTCTACGTCCAGGAAGATGCGCATGCGTTCCTCCAAAGCTGTGATCTTTCTAGCAGTATAGCATATCAGGAGTAACCTGAGGGCATTTCCTAGGGTGTTCTACTCACCTAAACTCGAAAGAGAAAGCC
>WNGN01000364.1_pt1 | contig 27265 bp, 19 predicted proteins | sample 5400561 | NCBI WGS metagenome assembly WNGN01 (sample SAMN13153379, study PRJNA577476) | soil metagenome | isolation source: 115 cm soil or saprolite under Garry oak tree replicate 2 | place: USA:California | collected 2016-06-15 | reverse complement strand
GTGGTAGCATAGTGAGTGGCGGGATTGGCAGGATTGGAATATTGATCGGGGCAATACGCTCCAGGGATCTCGTTGGCGAGCCGGTGTGCTACATTTTTATAGTGATCTGGTGAGTCGTGTGTGACACTGCTGGGGCAGATGATTACCTCGGCACCATAAGCGCGCAGTAGACTGCGCTTCTCTTCGCTCACTTTATCGGTCATAACGAAGATGCAGTGATAGCCCTTGATAGCAGCGGCAATGGCCAGCCCATGCCCGGTATTGCCGCTGGTTGGTTCGATAATGGTACCACCGGGGCGCAGGAGGCCGTGTTTTTCACAATAGTCGATCATTGCGGGGCCAATACGGTCTTTCACACTGCCACCAGGATTAAACATCTCCATTTTCGCCAGTACCAGGGGCTGTATGCCGCTAGTCACTCGATTGAGGCGTATCAACGGGGTATTGCCTATTATATCGAGCATAGAGTGATAATAACGCATCTCACCTGTGGTGGTGGGTGTTTTCTCGTTCATTGCTATTCCTCCGCACACTATGCAGCCATAGAAGCGGGCCACCCTGCCCATTTCTATTTAATAGCGTCAGTATAGCATATACGCGCTGGCAGGGTTAAGCTCAAGGGAACCTGGCAAGGGCAAGCCCCGGTCCCTCGATAAATCGGGGACCTACTACGCTCGATCAAGCTACAATGCAACAAGTCCAGTGTAGTGGCACCCCTTGCGGGTGCTCAGGTCTGCCCTTCACGCAAAATGATGAACCGCTCCCTCAAGTCACCAGCACGATCTTGATTTGATCAATGGACGCGGGGAGATGATCGGAACCAAAGGGGAGCTGTATGCGCACAGCTGCTACGCCTGCTTGCGCATTGAGGTAGGCCAGGGCTAAGGTGGACGAGGCGCCTTTAACAGATTGACGCCATTGACCCAATTGTTTCACCGAGAAAGCATACACCCAGTGTCCATGTACTGACACGCTGAGGTAGATCAGGCCATTCTGCCCCTGTTGTAGCACGCGAAGGGTGATCACCGTAGGCATACCTAGACGCTGGTAGTTGCTGCCAAGAGTTTGCGTGGCTTCATCACCAAGCAACTGTACAGCCATATGACTGGCTGTGTAGCGGTTATATGCAGAGGAAGTTGCTGAGACGCTGACCCGGACCAGTACCTGGTCTACTTGCGTGCCAACTGGGTAGTTCGACGATACCATAGCGTTATAGGCGGGCGCTCCAGCCAACACTTCGTTGGTTTCTAGCTGCTTGTGAAGGTGCTGCAATGCCTGTTGCTGCAAGCCCGAAGACAGCGTATCTCTGACATTGTCCAGGTCAGCCTGCGCCACCACATGCACCAGGTGGGCATCCACACCGCCCGTAAATGGCTGTGGATTGCTCACCGACAACCCATCGCAACAGGTTGTATCCAGTGCGTTTGCAGGAATATTGCCGTCCACACCAGCGCTGACGGCTGCTGCATGGCCCGAAGCGGTACCCTTTTGTCTGCCATGTAGCGGCGGCACATTTACCGATTCTGTTAACCGTACCTCTATACCCACACCGGTATTGAAGACAATCCCAGCAGGCACAAAGACAAATGATTCACCGCTATTCTGGAAAAGCACCGATCCTTTCGCTCGTGCTCCTGGCAGCAACCTCGTCCCGGTTGTACCAGTCAGGCGACTGGCCACGGCAACACTATTCAGACTGCGCAATGGAATGACACGAGTCGCCGGGTCAGGGCTGCTGACCTGTGGCGAGGCAGTCAACAAGTAGGTATTCTGCAGTATTTTGCCTGCTGGCGTGATGGTGATCGTGGCAACAGGCGCAGTGCCGAACAAAGGAAATCCCGAAGGGAAAAAGCTGACACCAAAAAGCCTCGGCATGAGCAGCAGAATAAGAAGCACGATAGGAACGGCCATTGTTGAGAGCACCGGGATCGTGAGAAAGCGGCGACCAGCTTGCTTTGATCCCGCAATGTCGCGCCGCCTTACGGGTCTTGGGGCAACAGGTGCGATATGTCGTGCTGGCAGGCGCCGCTTTACAGCTAGAGGCAGTGGCGCTTCCCGCGCCAGTAGAGGTCTCGAGGCAGGGTGACCTGAAAATGCATTTTGATCGTCCAGGGGCAGCACATCTTCATATACGGGGACATTTTGTCTAACAACGGGTGGACCTTGTACTGCAGCAAGGAACGCCTCGCGCAACTCGGCTACACTGCCGAAGCGGTCCTCAGGATGCTTGGCCATAGCAATACGCACTACCTCCCCCAGTTCGGTAGGAATGGAGGCATCGTGCTCACAAGGCGTCGGAACCGGCGCATTCAAGTGCATCTCAATGACCTTGATCTCGTCAGGATCATCGTAAGGAAGCTCTCCAACCAGCACCTGGTAGAGCAGCACGCCCAGCGCATAGATGTCAGTGGAGGCCGTGACGATGCCTCGTGTCTGCTCAGGAGCCATATAATATGGTGTTCCAGGCACCTGGTCCAGGGGAATGGGCCTGCCTTCCTGCTCCGCTTGCGCATGCTGGGAGATACGCACCAGGCCAAAGTCGGCCAGGTAAACATGCGGCGGCCCGCTGCGGCGCTGCTCTAGCAAGACATTAGAAGATTTGATATCACGATGGATAAGGCCTTCATCGTGCGCATATTCCACCGCCTCCAACAACTGCAGATAGATGTCCGAAACCTCGCCCAGGCTGGGAAGACTGCGATGGAGAAAGCTGGTAAGGGTGCCCCCTTCGATGAAAGGCATGACGAGGTACAGGAGACCCTGTTCTTCGCCGAATTCGATAAGCGGCAAGATGTGAGGATGGTGCAGCCGCGCCACCGTGCGGGCCTCGCGCGCAAAGCGACGACGCATATCGGGATCATCGGCGTAGCTGCCAAGAATGACCTTGATGGCAACGCGCCGACCGAATGCAGTGCGCTGCCTCCCCTCGTAAACAGCTCCCATACCACCTACACGGATGCGCCGGATGACGTCGTAGTTACCAAGCTGCTTGCCTTCCAGAGCCAGCATTACGGGTGTTCATCCTTTCCCCACTGATGATGTCGGCGTGGGTGTCGGTGATACCGGTGTGTTAGTCGGTACACCGGGGCTACCCGGCCCGGTCGTCGGGGTAGCAGACCCTGGTAAACCCGGCACGCTCTGCACTACGATGGTGATCTGAGAGGGATCTGCCGGCAGCGTGTTCCCATCACCGCCGCTCAACACGATATTTGCCTTAGCTACGCCGGGCTGTTTCACAAGCAAAGCCAGCGCATTTTGTTTGCTTTTACCAGCGATCAATTTCGCTAAAGCTTGTTTCTGCGCAGCGCTGAATTGGAAGACCCAGATCCCTTCGGCCTTGACCTGTAACAAAAGCGTCCCTTTCTTTGGATCGGTCACCATCACCTGCGTCACCTTTGTAGTCAGATCACCCACCAGTGCATAGCCAGGACCAGGAGTCTTAGCGGCCTGCTGCTTAAGCAAATTCGACGCGATCAACTGCGCCGCTTGCTGATCGTAGACTTCGCCGGAACAGGCTACTTTGACGGTCACCGTCACATTCGTCGCCCTATCACCCGCGTTGTGATCGGAAGTCACGTTTGGGGTGCATTGCAAGGGGTTCACCAGTTGTTCGTTCGGGTGTATCTGGCCCTTCACGGAATTCTGCGCCTCTGGCGTGAGCGTATTCTCAAGCGGTTTGGCTGCGCCATTGATGTCGCTCTGCTGCACTACAGTAAAGTTCTGCGGGTTCTGCCCGCCCGTGAAGGCGGTAAGATTCCTGGCAAAGATCGAACTGTCAGCCGAGCAACAGGCGTGATTGATCGTCAACGCTGCAATGTTCCCCCCTGGCCCGACGCTGCCGGCGTGAGCGGAGACGCTCGCCACACCAGTATGAATATTGGGGGGAATCCCCGTCGCTTTGGGGATGTCTACTTTACTGTCTGTGAATATATGCACGCCATTGGCAAGGCCAAAGTCCGTACCGACATTTACTTGCTGGTCCACAAATGCACTATTGTAAAACGTTAACGTCCCTGTTGCCTGAGTGCCACTAGTCTGCCTCACACCTGTCGCGTTTACTGTCTTGGACTGAGTGGGCGAGGTAGACGACAACTGGCGGGCCTGTACCTGGCGCTGGCTGGGATCAGGGGTTCCGGTCACGCCGAAGATCTCGAAAGTATTACTCACATCACTGCTGGCAGGGGTGATGGTGACGGTGGCCGAAGGTGTGATGCCAGGTATCAGACCTCTCAATGGACCGAACACGCCAGGATTGGCAGAGGCGATGAGGGCGCCGCCGACACTCATGGTGAGCACGATGAGTCCACCGATGGCTAACCACCAACGCCAGCCTGGGCGGCGTGGCGGCCCTCCAGGCCCGCTGCCACCAGTACCGGTGGGGGTACCACGCATCGGCGGCACGACAACTCCACCACGGGCGGTACGACCCATAGTCGCGACTCCCGCGGCAGTACTGGCCGCGCCCACGGCAGCCATCTTACCAGAGTTGCGCTGCCTGGTTGTTGTGCTTGCAGGAGCTTGTGGTATTTGCGGCTGTACGGCAGCTACCGGGGCAATCACCGGCAGGGGAAGTTTACCTGAACTCCTGCCGCGCTGCCCAGCAAGCTCGATGATCTTTGGTTCGGGCCTGTTCTCCGCGTCAGTGGAGCTAAACGATGGCACTGCTGTATTCGCCTGCGTGGGAGTATCTTCTGACAGGACATTGTCGCTGGCTGGTCCAGCAGTATGGGGGGGAGGCAGTCGATCCCAGTCGTTGGGGTCAGTTGAGGTGGGGGGATTATTCCCATGGCTGGTAAGAGCATCCATACCGAGGACGGCAGCGGCCCCTGCAGCACCAGCAAGAACCGGGTTCATACCAGCATGGGTACCCTGATGGACCGTGGTATCATCGTCTTCAGAACCGGCCTGGTTCGATGAGACTGCTGGTGTATTGGGAAGCGGCTGTATTGCTTCCGCTTTGCCAGGAGCAGCCGGAGGTGTGGCAGCGGACTTTTGCCAGGGTAGAGACCAGCCTTTTTTGCTGCCGCCATTTGGCCGGTTAAAATCTTGAAGGGACCTGGCAAAACTCTCTAGCGAGGAATAGACCGGAAAACGGCGCTGGCGGGCAAATTCAGCAGGACCGGGGCCGCTGGATGCAATGAAGACGAGCTGCGCCTTCAGGTCGCGCCGCATGCTCTTGAGGCCTTCGAAGTCTGTTGGACGCTGGAAGGCTTTGTTTTCTTCCGGCAACACTATGACTACTTGCTTGCGACCAAGTTTGTCCTGTGTGTGAATGGCAGTCAGCACGCTCTGCCGGTCATCACTGGGAGCCACATATATGATACCTATATCTGCTTTACGGGGATCATTCACACCCGGCAAGTCCGAGCCATCGCCCTGTCTCATCATCGTTTCCCTCTTCCTTCCTGAAAATGGCATATTCTTGCTGATGCTTATCATTTTACACTATAGAATAGCGATCGAAAAGGTAGTATGTGCCAACTATATGAAATGAACGGAGAAAGCTGTTTTTTATGCGTTTGCACCCTTTAGCTGCCAGGGCCTACGGTGGGGGTTGGTGTCCCACCTACAGACGTGGGCGTTGGAGTACCCGATAGAGTGGGGGTACCGGATATGGTCGGGGTGACCGGCGTAGTTGGAGTATTCGACACAGTAGGGCTGACTGGTACAGTTGTCGGCGACGCAGGAGCATGTAGCCCTGCCACATTCTGTATCACGATGATGATCTGAGTGGGGTCTGACGGAAGCGTGTTCTCATTACTGCCACTAAACTGGATAGCAGCCGCTGTTACCCCCTTCTGCTCCAGGAGCAAGGCCTGAGCATTTTGTGTACTCCTGCCAGCAAGCAGTTTTGCAAGTGCCTGTTTTTGTGCGGCACCGAACTGATAGACCCACACACCCTCCGCCCCTACCATCAAGGAGAGCGTACCTTTTTTCGCATCTGTCAGCGAGACCTGTCTTACGTCAGTCACCAGGTTGCCAACAAGCGCATAGCCGGGACCCGGGTCCCGAGCCGCCTCTTGCCTGAGCAAATTCGCTGCTACTGATTGTGCCGCCTGGTGATCGTAGACTTCACCAGTGCAGGTTACAGTGACGGTCACTGAAACGCTAGTTGCCCTGTCAGCTGCTTGATGGTCGGAAGTTATACCGGGCATACACTGCGGTGAACTGACAAACTGTTCATCCGGGTGAAGCTGTGCTTTTAACGATACCTGCGCAGTCCGGGTAAGCGATGCCTGGAACGGGTTTACCACATCATCGATATCACTCTGCTCCACAAAGGCATAACTAAACGCGTCCAGCCCGCCACTAAACGCGGCGGTATTCTGGACAGTCACACCGGAAGTACAGCATGAAACATTATCGAAGTCAAAGGCGGAGATATTGCCATTGACGCCAGCAGCGATGGCATGGGCAGAAACGGTTACAGAGCCTTCCGTTGGGGGCGTGGCAGCAGGAATCATCGCTGCTGCATCATTTACTAGCTGGACTCCATTGGCATCCGTCAGGACCGTACCAACGGCGATGGTTTGTGGATGGGAAAAAGCATTATAAAATGTCAACTGGCCCTTCGCCTGTACACCCGGAACATGTCCCACTCCCGTTGTCTTAACTGTCTTCGACTGCGCAGGGGAGACAGAGGCTATCACACGCGCTGCCACCTGGTTTTGAGCAGGATCAGGGGTCAACGTCACCGCGGAAATGACATAAGTATTGTTGAGAGCTTTGCTTGCTGGCGTGATTGTTACCGTGACCGGGGTTGCTGCGCCTGGCAATATTTTAGCAAGCGGGCCCAATGGAAAGACGTTGGAGAGAAAGACCAACAAGAGGACCAGGAACACCAAGAAGGCAGCAATCAACCAGCCACGTCTGATTCTACGGAGAGCAGGTGCGGCTACCGGACCGCCTCCACTAAGAGCCCTCGGGCCGTTATCTTCAACTGACGGTATGGCAGCAAGTGTTGGCGCCTCCTCCTCATGAGCCGGTACGACGGGTGGGGTGCCTTCGACAGAAGGAGCGCCAGTATCAGGATTGGCAGCAAGTTCAATTGTATCAACGGAGGCGATATCTGTGTCACCAGGAAGAGGCTGTTGCGCTGCTTCAACATTTGAGAAAGCAGGCGGCTGCGCAGTTTCAGCAGGAGAAGGTTGAATGGCAGCAGGTGGTGGAAGTGGTCGTTTACGTCCAATGCCCCTGCCTTTTTTGCTAACCTGGTCTTCATCTTCCCCGGTCAAGTCTTCGTCCTGGATAACCTGTGCGTACTCCTCCAGCGAGGAATAGACTGGGAAACGGCGCTGGCGGGCAAATTCGGCCGGGCCATAACCGCTCGGTGTAATAAAGACAATCTGCGCTTTGAGGTTCCCCTGCATGCCCTTGAGGCCATCAAAATCCACCGCACTCTGAAAGGCTTTGTTTTCCCCCGGCAACACTATGGCCACTTGCTTGCGACCAAGTTTGTCCTGTGTGTGAATGGCAGTCAGTACGGTTTGCCTATCATCGCCAGGAGCTACATAGATCAGGCCAATTTTTGTTCTGCGGGGGTTATTCGCGCCTAAAAGATCGGCGCCATCGCTCTGTCTCACTGTCTTTCCCCCTTCATTTCTTAAAATTGCGTATTCTCGCTGATGCAGAGATATTACACTATATAGACGAAATCGAAAAGATGGCTATATGCTAGCTAGTGGTGGACATTGATCTTTTACCCACAGAGGAGGTAGAGGTGAATGATAGTACAGTGGGACTTCTGGGTCTTGTGCCTGGTAGCCCTGGCACATTCTGAACGACAATGGAAATTCGATAGGGGTCCGTCGTTAGAGTATTTTCTTCACCGCTTCTGATCATAATATCAGCGCTCGCCACTCCCAGATGTTTCAGAAGCAAAGATTGTGCATCGACTCTACTCTTGCCAGCAACGAGCTTTGCCAGGGCTTGCTTCTGTGTGTCGTCGAACCGGAAGACCCAGATCCCCTCTGCCTTGACTAACAATGAGAGCGTCCCTTTTTGCGCATCGGTCACCGTAACCTGTAATATCGCTGTGACCAGGCTACCTACCAGCACATAGCCAGGGCCAGGATTTTTAGCCGCCTGCTGCCTAAGCAAACTGGCCGCGATGGTTTGTGCCACTTGCTTATCGTAGACCTCGCCGGAACAGATTACTTTGACGGCAATCGTTACATTATTCGCTGTGTCACCAACCTGATGATCAGCGGTCACCACTGATGTGCATTGCGGTGGGTTGACAAAGTATTCGTTTGGATGAATCTGTGCCTGTAACGATTGCTGCGCGACCTGGATGAGCGTGTCCTCCAGAGACTTTGCTGCACTATCAATGTCACTCTGTTGCACAAATGGTCCTCCCTGTTGCGGGTTCTGACCGCCCGTGAAGGCGATGAGATTCCTGGCAAAGATCGAACTGTCAGCCGAGCAACAGGCGTGATTGATCGTCAACGCTGCAATGTTGCCAACTGGCCCGATGCTGCCAGCGTGAGCGGAGGCGCTCGCCACACCAGTATGAATATTGGGGGGAATCCCCGTCGCTTTGGGAATGTTTACATCGCGGTCTGTGATGATATGCACGCCATTGGCGAGGACAAAGTCCGTACCGGCATTTACTTGCTGATCTTTAAACTCACTATTATAAAACGTCAAGGTTCCCGTCGCTCGAGTACCGGCCGTCCTGGTGGCAGTTGTAAGGACAGTCTTTGAGCGAGGAGAGGTACTGGAGGTGAGCAGGCGAGCCTGCACCTGGCGCTGAGTGACATCAGGAGTGCTTGTTATGCCATAGATGGTATAAGTGTTTATCACGTCACTACTTGCCGGGACAACGGTGACGACGGCAGCAGGTGGAATAGCAAACACAATATTACCCAAGTGATCCAGGGTACCAGGCAAAGCAAAGTTAATGCCACCAAAGATCAATAATAAGAGTAATATCAGCAGAAAAGCGGCCCATAAAGGGCGCCTGGCCAGAGGTTGAAGCAATGCAGATTGAACAGGTAGGGCATCTTTTTGGTCTGATACAGCGAGCGCTTGCCCTTGAAGAATTTCAGGTATTGCCAGAGATGGTAAAGATGGCTTCTGTTGGTTGGACTGCTGGGAAGCGATAGTCAATGCACAGGCGAAAGCCTGTACACTCGCAAAACGCTGTTGCGGGTTTTTGGCCAGCGCTGTCATGACTACTTGCTCAACGCCGGACGAAATTGTGGGCACTTTTTCACACAAGGACGGTGGAGGCTCAAGCAGGTGCTGCATAGCTATCTCGGTAGCTGTACCATTGAAGGGGCGAGCGCCACAGAGCCATTCGTAGGCGATGATACCGAGCGCATACTGATCACTCGCCGGGCGTGGTCTGCCTCTGATCTGCTCAGGAGCCATATATATTATTGTGCCAGCATTATTCTGTGTGCCCAGGGAGCGCGAACTATGCGTGACAATCGCAATACCGAAATCACTGAGTAGCAGCTCGTTGTTTAGTCCCAGCAGGATGTTTTCGGGCTTGACATCACGATGAATGAGTTTTCGGTCATGGGCATACTGCAAGGCCTCAGCAACCTGATTGACGTAGGACACCACTGTATCTAGTGGGAGACAAGTGCCTTTAGGATAGCGCTGGCGCGCTGTGCCGTTGGGGGCATAGGCCATGATTAGAAAGAGAGCATCACCTGCGCCAACGCCGAAGTCCAGCAGTTGGACGATATGAAGATGTTTCAGGCGAAAGGTAGTGCTGGCCTCGTTGATAAATTCCTTGAGGTCTTCGTTGGTGAGCCGCGCTTGCAGCACCTTGATGGCCGCCAAGGTATTGTCGTGGAGATGTTCGCCCAGGTAGACATCGCCAAAGCTACCTTTCCCAAGAAAGCGAATCAGGCGATACTCACCAAAGCGTTGCCCAATGCGATCGGCCATCTACAAACTCCCGGTTACGATGCCTTACATTGATATGCGAGTCTAGCTGGTTCATTCTCAACGTAATGAAGTTGAGGTATTCATTGTAAAGTAACGTATAAAGCTCGTTAAGTTGCACAAATTGGGCTTGTGCATTAAGCTCTTTGCCATCGTGATTGGCTGGCTCAGCGGCTCAATATGATATTATGAGCTAATCAGCTCCTAAAACTTCGAGTGAGATCACGATATAAACAGAGGAGTCTCAGTATGGATATGATTGTTCGACATGCACGCCTCAAGAACCAGCCGGGAACATGGGATATCGGTATCACTGGTGACCGTATTACTAGCGCTGTTGAACGCCTGGATGAGACGGCTGCGATGGAAATAGATGCAGCCGGGAACCTGGTGACGCCGACGTATGTCAATGGGCATATCCACCTCGATAAGTGCCACCTGCAAGAGAGGATGCGCCCGAATAAGGACTACTCCTTTGCCGAATGTCTCGAACTGACCTGGGAACACAAGACGCGCTACACAGTCGAGGATATTCTCGAGCGGGCAGGTAGGGCAATTGAAGAAGGCATTCTCAATGGCACGACAGTTTTTCGCGCTTTCGCGGATGTAGACTCGATTGGGAAGCTGCGATCTGTGGAGGGACTGCTGGCCCTGCGAGAACACTGGCGCGACGCAGTTCATATCGAGGTGGTAGCTTTTCCCCAGGAAGGGATTATACGCGATGCTGGCACGCGCGAGTTGATGGCAGAGGCCATGCGCATGGGAGCAGATGTCGTGGGTGGCCTGCCCTGGTTTGAGATGCTTGACGAGGATGCGCGCACACACATCGATCTGTGCTTCGAGCTTGCGAAGAGATATAATAAGGATATTCACATGCTTGTTGATGATACCGAAAATCCCATGAGCCGCTCGTTGGAGTACCTGGCAGTGAAGACGATGCGCGAGGGCTACCAGGGCCGTGTCTCCGCGAGCCATTGTGGGGCATTGGCGGCGTACGACGAGGTTCATGCTCGCAAGGTGATGGACCTAGTCAAAGCAGCAAATGTCAGCATCAGCAGCAACCCACACATCAGCCTGGTGGTGCAGGGAAGATTCGACCTGGAACCGATCCGGCGCGGGATTACTCGCGCCAAGCAGATGTGGGAATTAGGCGTCAATGTTTTTTCTTCCCAGGACGATGTTGCCGATCCCTTTTATCCATTTGGACGCAACGATCAGCAGGAGGTGGCGGCTTACGTTTGCCACACGGCGCACATGACTGCTCCGAGCGAGATTGAGGCAGCTTTCGATTTTGTGACGTACAATGCCGCACGCGCACTGCGCCTGGAGGATTACGGTCTGGAGACCGGATGCAAGGCAGACCTGAATGTCCTGGCTGCTCCGACGATACGGCAGGTGCTGCGCCTCCAGCAGCCGCCTCGCTGCGTAGTGCGAAACGGCAAGGTGCTCGCACGCAACCAGTTGCAGAGGGAGTTCGTGGGTCGTTGAAAAGAGAGAGGAGAGAGCGGTGTCCTATGATCCATCTGGCTACATCCGATCTGTTACATTTCCTGAATACGTATGGCTACTGGGCGGTGCTACTCTTCATCGCCATAGAGAGCACGGGCATTCCCTTCCCAGGCGAGACCATGCTGCTGATCGCTGCCATCTACGCTGGGACGACGCACCGCTTGTCCATTGCCCTGGTGATCGTGGCGGCTGCCAGCGGGGCGATCCTGGGCGATAACATCGGGTTCTGGGTGGGCCGCGAGGGTGGGTTCCGCCTGCTGCGGCGCTACGGGCGCTACATCCGCCTCGATGAGCGCAAACTGAAACTGGGGTTGTACCTGTTCCGCAAGCATGGAGGCAAGGTCGTGTTCTTCGGACGCTTCGTCGCGGTACTGCGCGCCTGGGCAGCCTTCCTGGCAGGGACGAACCGTATGCGCTGGCCCCCCTTCCTGCTCTTCAACGCCCTGGGAGGCATCGTGTGGGCCACGGTGTACGGGTTGGGAGGCTACTTCCTGGGCGAGAATATCCACCGGCTGGCAGGACCGATTGGCACGATCACCATCGTGCTGGCTGCCCTTGTCATCATCGCGTCGCTGATCTTCGTGTGGCGCAACGAGCGGCAATTGGAAGAAAAGGCGGAGAAAGCCCTGCCTGGGCCGCTTGAAGCCTACTAACCACACGGTAAAGCGACCGTGAAGGTCGTCCGTATGTTCTTAGCGAGGACCCGCGTTACGCACTTCTTCGCTGGGCAGCACGAACTGGGTGAAGTTCTTTTTGAAGCGCTCAGCCAGGTCAGCCACATGCCGGTCGTATGCATCTTTGTCCGCCCAGGTATTGCGAGGAATGAGCAGCGAACTGGGCACATCCGGGCAAGAGGTAGGAACGTGCAGCCTGAAGGTGGGATCCGTCACTGTCTCTACATTCTCCAGCGCTCCACTGATAGCAGCACTCACCATTGCTCGTGTGTAGTTGATGTTGATGCGCTCGCCAACGCCATAGGGTCCGCCAGTCCAGCCTGTGTTGATGAGATAGCAGCGCACGTTATGCTTCTCAATGCGCTCTCGCAGCAGGTTCGCATATTCAGCAGGCTGCAGTGGGAGGAAGGCCGCGCCAAAGCAGGGGCTGAAGGTCGCCTCCGGCGATGTTACGCCCGCTTCAGTACCCGCCAGCTTACTGGTGTAGCCCGAGAGGAAGTAATACATAGCCTGCTCTGTCGTCAGCTTAGAGATGGGAGGCAAGACGCCGAACGAGTCCGCCGAGAGGAAGAGGACCGCCTGCGGCTGACCTGCTCTACCGGACTCGACGACATTGTCGATGAAGTCGACGGGGTAGGCGGCGCGCGTATTCTCCGTCAACGACTCATCGGCATAATCTGGCTCTCGCGATCCTTTCTTCAGCACAACGTTTTCATAGACTGCACCAAAGCGGATAGCGTTCCAGATTTGTGGTTCATACTTCTGGGATAGATTGATACACTTTGCGTAACAGCCGCCCTCGAAGTTGAAGACGCCGTTATCGCCCCAGCCATGTTCATCGTCGCCGATCAGGTGGCGACTGGGATCAGCCGATAGGCTCGTTTTTCCTGTGCCCGACAACCCAAAGAAGAGAGCGACATCGCCGTCTGGGCCCACGTTGGCGGAACAATGCATGGGCAAAACTCCCTCGGCAGGCAGGATGAAGTTGAGTACGGTGAAGATTGATTTCTTCATCTCGCCAGCATACTGGGTGCCAGCAATCAAAATGAGCCGCTCTTCAAAGTCTATGATGATGGCCGCCTCCGAACGTGTGCCATGGGTGCGAGGATCAGTATGAAAATTTGGCACACAGAGGATAGTGAAGCCTGGCTGGCTGCTGTCCAGGTCGCTTTCATTGGAGCGCAGGAAAAGTTGACGCGCAAAAAGATTATGCCAGGCCAGCTCAGTAATCACTTGAACAGGCATGCGGTAGGCTGGATCGGCGCAGGCGGCAGCATCGAGCACAAAGACATCTCGTCCCTGTAAATAAGCTGCCAGGTTATTGCGCACAAGCTCAAAGACCTCAGGTGACATGGGATGATTGATCTCGCCCCACCAAATTTTTGTGGCAGATTCTTCGTTCGCGACAACATACTTGTCCTTGGGAGAACGCCCTGTATGTACGCCTGTAGTCGCGGCAAAAGCGCCGTTAGAGGCCAGCATACCCTCGTTACGCGCCAGGGCATGCTCAACCAGAACGGCGGGGGAAAGATTCCAGTAGATCTTTCCCAGGTTCACCAGCCCATATTCTTCCAGGGCTTTACGACTCATCATTATTGTCATAATTGACTCTCCTTTGAGTTAGATTATCGTAAATTCTCGGGGGTTAGATCAGTATTAGTTGTTCCCTGAGACATGAAGCTCATATGGCTCGCTACCCGTCGTTTGTTAGTTTACCACAAACCTGGAGCTACGATGTAACCTGAAAAAGAGGAAGAATGGGTCTGAAAAGCAGGATGCGCAAAGAATACATGTGAATGACTACAACGTAAACTCTTGTTATAGGTCAAAGAAAAAACTTGCATGGATAGGTCATGAGTTTATGCCGTTGGCATGCTATGAGATCTGGAGGGGGTGTCGCATATACTGGCCAATGAAGATACGCAGGTAGCCGCCATCGTCATCGGAGTAACTGCTCACGTGAGTATTGCAGCGGTCACACTCATAATTGCTTACAGGCGCGGGGTTAGTTATGCCATCATGCATGGCATCGATGTTCATAGTGCCACCGTTGCCGGGGCCAAAAAGGACTGCGATAATCCCCGCGGTGGCAAAGCTAGAGACATGCCCCAGGATATACTCGGCCCGGTTGTCCTGGTAATGGCCAAAAGAATTGTTCATCGTGTCAAAGTACTGGTTGCCCATGGGGACTTGCCACATTATGACGCGGTGGTGCGTGTCCCTGCTGAGGGCGCCAATGTAGCTGAGGTAGCGTGCAAAATTGGGGAAGGTATGGTTATAGCGGTCCCACCACGATCGCCCACCAGGCTGGGCGGAGTCATGATCGGCCACATCGTTGGAGAGCAGATCCCAGCTTGAGACGCCAGCAGGATCGCCTTGTAAACCGGCGCTAGCGAGGAAGTTTGCCTCCCGGTGGGCGATAGCGGCCACATCAACAGAAGGGCGAGTGTCGGAGGCAACATCAGCGCCTGCAGACCAGGGTGATGCATGTAGAGCCAGGATAGCGTTGGGCGCATACGTATCGCGTAGATGCAATAATGCCCAGGCGAAACCCTGCGCCGTGTTGGGGAAATTGCCAACCTGTGCATAGCTGGAGGAACTCACGCTGGCGGCGATACTGGCAGCATCATCAGTTCCATTGGATGTTATTTGCAGAAAGCCCCACAGGTCCGGTTCTACTATGACCAGTACCGGTTTAACAAACTCATGAATCTTTTGTAACAACAGCACCCAATTGGCGTAGTAGGCTTTCATGATGGCCGGATCAGCCAGGTTTCCTGTATCCTGCGCCATATCATGTCCGCCGCAGTAGCTGCCAGGGTGCGGTCCGTTGCTCTGGCAGATTTCATAGTATACGAAGGCAGGTATATAGCCGTGCTGCGCGCTGTCCTGCATGTAGTAGGTCACAAACTGCCCGGCAGGTTGATTCCACGTTTCCCAACCATGGTTGGTATTGACCCCACCCGCGAGATATTGGTAGCTGAAGGCAAAGGCGGCGCCATTGCGACTTCGCATGTCATCAAGTACAGCAGTACCTCCAGGAGGACTCATTACACCGAAGCTGAAGTAGCGAGGAAACGCCGCTGGAATGGAGCTCGAGGAAGAATTGGGAGTTGGGGAAGCCTTTTTTGCTATGGGAGTGTTCATTTGACTGGACACCTGGATACTGGTAGGAGTACTTTGTAGTGATGACCCGGGATGAGTAATATCGCTGAGGTGATGTCCCTGGTCGCTCTGACAGGCCGAAACAAGCAGAAGAAGACAGGTACAGCTCAATGCGAACAATGCCTTTTGGAGTCGTCTTGACCAATGCATCCTTGCAGGGCTCCCTTTGTCTGTGATTCGCTTTCCCTGCACTAGTATACCTGATCGATGGCTGAACCTTCGGTAAGTCAGGACGTTTTGGGGATATAGAGAGCGCAATGCTTGCGCTCGTGAGCGTCAAGTTAACGGCATGAAATGAATTGCGCAGCTACTCCCCTTAACATGACATCTATGCTGGACGCAAGCATTGCGTCCAGCAAATTATTGGTTGAGGGTAGATGACAGGCTGTTCAGTGACTCGGCCAGTGTTGGATGGGCAAAGTCGCGTCGCCTGCAATCCTGATGGCTCGGACAGGGAGTTCTGCCCTTGAATCTTCCATGTCCCCTGCTCCATAACTAACAGCACTACGGCAGTCACGGCACTTCCATCAGCAAAGGTCAAACTCACCGTCCCCATGGCTGACGAATTGTCCACAGAGACATTGCTCACCCTACAAGTGGTCACCTTGCGTCTGCTTTGATAATAGTAGGCAAAATCCGCCTCACTCAACTGCTGGCGAACGCTACTCGTCCATTGCTCGTATGCCTGGTGATACTCCCCGCGCTGGAGGGCATCACAGTAGGTGAGAAGGGTCTGCGAGGCAGAAGCGGCGGGTTGAGGCGAGTTCGCTATCAACAAAGCCAACCCTGCACCGGCAACGAGGAGCGCAAGCACCACCCAACTGAGGCGCCACAGCCCTCTGCCTCTTGCGCGATGCGCACGCTGAGAAACGCCGGGGAGTGAGGTATCCAGGCGCGAGGAGCGCATTGGAGGAAGACTGTCTGCTGGTGGTATGTGTGGCGGAAAAGATGAAGACCCCATTGCACTCTGCGTGCCTGCGACGCGCCAGCCGCAATTCTGGCAGAAGATGACAGTGTCTGGATTGACCATGCCACAATGAACGCATCTCATAAGCATTCTCCCCGAAGCAGTTCGCGCGTGTCAAACAGGTCTCCCTGGGCAGGTGGCAGCATATTGACGAACTCTCACCAAGGACATTGAAAGAGGAATACGATGCCTAGATAAGCGTAGAGATTCACAGCATTAAAATACCATTAAATAGTACTTTCGTCTATACTCCTTGCCAGGAACCTGAAATCAAGCCAACTAATCGACTCATTTCATCCCGCGTACGTAAGCGATGAAGTGATCGCCCCGGTCGAATTCATTGAGGAACATGCCGAAGCTGGTGAAGCCGGGTGAAAAGAGCAGCACGTCCCCTGGCCGCGTCAATGCAACCGCGGTATCCATGGCCGAGATTAAGTTTTCGAATACTCCACGCACAGGGTCAGGCTTGCCGAGCTTCCGCGCCTCCTCTTGCACAGCTTGCCATAACTCGTCTGTTCCAGTACCGCGTAACAAAATTACATCCCGGCAGCGCCGGACAATGGTCTCCGGCCAATCCTCCAGGGGGAGATATTTTGTATTGCCACCTGCGACCAGCACAACCGGCGCATCAAATGCCTGCAAACCCGTCCGCCCAGCTACTGGCGTTGTACTTGCGCTGTCGTTGATGTAGCGCACCTCATTGAGCACACGCACCTCTTCCAGGCGATGGGGGATGCCCCTGAAATTGCGCACCGCGGCAGCGATAGTCCGATCGTGGACACCTAAAAGCTGCGCCGTCGTCGTTGCCAGCAGGATATTCTCAAGGTTATGTTTTCCCACTAATGGCGTCTCGGTGTAGACAAAAGGTATAGTGTGATCGGAGCCACGTGCAAAACTACCCCCGCGTTTTAAGCTCGTAAACCAGGTTCTACCTGGCGCCTCTTCGCCAAAGCGGCGCGTCCAGGGGTTATCGTAGTTGAAAATCGCAAGGTCAGTTGCGCGTTGATAGCGGAAGATGTTCGCTTTGGCTTCGGCATACTCCTCTATATTCTCATAGGTGTCGAGATGATCAGGATAAACGTTGGTCATGACGGAAACGGACGGGCTTATAGCATGGGGGGCCAGGCCTTCGAGCTGCCAGCTCGATAATTCAAGCACAACCAGCGTTTCAGGCGTAATCTGCGGGAGCAAGGAAAGAGTCTCGACGCCGGCAACGTTGCCTCCTAAAACGGCGGGCAAGCCGCTAGCACGCAGTATCTCATAAATGAGAGTTGTAGTTGTTGTCTTGCCACGAGTGCCGGTGACGCCGATGATGCGGCCCGGACACTCCTGAAAGAAGAGTGCTATCTCCAGTTCGATAGCCGCACCGTGTTCGCGCGCAATTTGTAAATAGGGTGAGTTTCGCTTTACGCCTGGAACGCGTATAACGATTTCAGCCCAGAGGAAATCCTCATTTCGATGTTGCCCAAGTACATACTCGACCGGCAATCCAGCCAGCGCCTGGATGCTCGGGGCGAGTACCTGCGCAGATCTCAAGTCGGTCACACGTACAATCGCCCCATGTTGTGCCGCATAGCGTGCCGCTGCTATGCCCGATCCATGCAAGCCTAATCCCATCACCAGCACACGCTTGCCTCGAATATCTATCATGTCGAATTCCCCGGAGACACCTGACTATAACAAAAAGATTTGGATGCGTTATAATATCTACAACGAGTACCGTTGTGTATGCGCACAAACAAGCAAGGTGAGACTGCTCATACGCCCCGGATACCTAGAAATACAGCGTTATGGAACCAGAGCAATCGAGGCAACTTGAATACATTCTGGGGCACATGACGATCGGAGTTGCCATTCTCGATTGTGCCGACTTACGCGTTCGTTATGTTAATTCATCTCTCCTTTCGCTACTGGAAGAAGCCTGGCATTGCCAGGGTGTGATTGGCCTCCGCCTGGCTGAGATAGCGCCGGGCGAGGTTCTGACAGTAGCACTGCCAATATTACAACAAGTCTGTTCTAGCGGTCAAAGTACCAGGTTCTGCGATGTGCCCTACGAGGGACTCCTCAAAACACGCGGGCGCACCTACTGGCATGTGAGTGTTGAACCATTGCCGGAAATTGTGACCAACGCAGAAGCTGAGAAGCGGCCAGATAGCGAAATCCAGTCATCCCAGCGTGTTTGTGATGCCCTCCTCGTGACTGTAGAGGATAACACGAGCCTGGCACGTTCGCGCCTGCATATCAAAGCCATTCATAACGTCTCGTCGGCTATTGCCGGACCTTTTGCACTACCCCAGGTGCTTGACCGCATTCTCCAGGCCGTGCAAGAGATGGTCGGTTCGACACACTGCGCGGTGACCTTAATTGATCAGCCCATCTCAAGCCTCGAATTGCACGATGCAGTTCTGGAAGAACTGCAGCATTTTGAGAAGCAGCACCCGGCAGGAGCCGCTTCTACCATCAGAGTCGCAGCGCAAAGAGGCGTACACCTGCGCTCGCAAGACTGGCATCCAGAAGTAAGTGAGCAGGTACTGGTGGGCCTTGTCATACGCCACCGCCGCAGCCTGGTTATTGAGGATACAAGCGTCGTACCTGAGATTGAAATTCCCTTGCTCAATGATGAAGGTATACCACGGAGACCGGGCTCTGTTCTATGCGTGCCGATTTTTGAGCCAACTGCTGTCGATAATGCAGGAGAAGGTGCTACCAGCGGCGGCTCCCCTTCTTCGGCAGGCGCGGTGCTGGGCACGATAGAGGTATATCACCGGCGCGCGCGCGGTTTTCCCGCCGAGGAGGTCGAGCTGCTCGAACAGTTCGCCCAGCAGGCAGGGTTAGCCATTCAGAATGCCCGCCTTTTTCGCAGTATCAATCACCTGGCACAGGTTGCAAGCCGCAACGCGCGCCAACGTGAAAATATTATGCAGGCCATCCCAGATGGCGTTATTATCTATGATACGCGCTGGCGCGTGGCCGATGCCAACCATGCAGCACGAAAGCTATTGGGGTGGTCAGAAGACGTGATTGGCCTGCATGTCACCGAAGCGCTGGCACGCAGCACCGCGCTTTTTGAACGAGACCTCAGCGGCGTCCCGGACCTGGTGGCAGAATTAGAACGCCGCGCCTTCAAGAGGCAGGTTGACGAATTTAAGATAGTAGGAGCAGACGGCAAACGCTATACGATGCGCCGCTCCGAGGCGCCTATTCACGATGCCCTTGGCGATATCTTCGCATTTGTTGTCATCTACCACGACGTGACAGAACAGGCCGCGGCACTAGAACGCATCGAGGCCGAGGTCATTGCTCGGACGGCAGAGCTGGCGCAGCGCAACCAGGCGCTGGAAATGGCAAGGGCTGCGCAGGAGTTGGAAAGCGCACGTATGCAGCTTCTGCTGGAACGACTGCCTTCGGGCGTCATGTTGGTTTCCGCTGGTGACGGACGTATAACCATCATCAATCACCTGGGAGTACAGCTTCTGCTGCGCATGGGCTGGACCCTCGAACACGGGGATTTAGCGGAGAAATCCAATGAGTCACAGTCAGGAACAGTCAACGAACGGTTGAATGGCAAAGTTGCTCCTGGAGCTGTCTATGATACTGACCTTGCCGCTAAAGAGGTTATGGGTGTGGATATCGAAGAGCTACTGCGCATGATTCCCATGTATGGAGCAGCTGGCTCAATAGTTCCATACGAGGAGCACCCACTATTTCTCGCTCTACACAAAGGTGAGGCCAGGGAAGCCGAACTACATGTCACGCAACCTGGGGGCCAGGCGTTGTATTTACTTGTTAACGCGGCGCCCCTGCGGGCCAGCGATGGGTCTATTAGCAGTGCAGTATCAATCTGGCATGATATCACGCAGTTGAAGACACTGGAACGAACACGGGATGACTTCTTTACTACGATGGCGCATGAACTCAAAACGCCGCTCGCCAATATTCGAGCACACGTGAGCGCACTTTTAACCAATGATCTCGAATGGTCGCCTCAGGAGAGGCATGACTTTTTAGAGGCTGCCGATGAACAGGTTGAGCGGCTGGTAAGCATGATTAACCAATTTCTCGATGCATCTCGCGTCGAGGCCGGGGCGTTGCGGTTGGAGCTCGAGCCTATCCTAATAGCGGAGATGTTCGAGGACCTGCAAGATCGCCTGGAAGCATTGATCAGCTCTTCACAGCGCCGCCTGGAGCTCGATGTTCCTGCTGACTTACCCAGCGTGATGGCTGATTACGAACTTATTATGAGCGTGCTCACTAACCTGCTCAGCAACGCCTTTCGCTATACTCCAGAGGGTGATATAGTACGCCTGGAGGCGAAAACAGTTTTTAGCAAACCAGGGCAGGAAGCAGTGGGCGTTGAGCTGCGTGTCATTGACCATGGGCCAGGCCTGACGCAAGAGCAGCAAGCAGAACTATTCACACGCTTTAGCACTTTTGCAGCGATGAGCCGACCGGCGGCGGATCGCCCGGGGCAATCAGCGCCGGCAAGAAGGCGTGGTAGTCTACGCTGGAGTCCGGCCACAGGCCTGGGGTTGTATATCAGCAAGGGTATCATCGAGGCCCACGGCGGCGCGCTCAGCTTGAAGAGTAATCCAGGGCAAGGCGCAGTCTTTGCATTCATCCTGCCCACCGCAAATAGGCCGTTGCCGTCAGCCAGGAGAGAGGTTCAATAGGAACACGGTATGCCCACTATAGAAAAAAAAGCTCGTATTCTCTGTGTCGAGGATGATGCACAAATGCGCGCTTTTCTCCTGGCCCAGTTGAAAGCTAGAGATTTCCAGGTGCAGGCGGTGACTGATGGTGCGCAAGCCATTGACCTGGCGGCCATCTTCCAACCTCAACTGGTCCTGCTAGACCTCTCTCTGCCCACATTAGATGGCCTTGCATTCCTACGACGCCTGCGTGAATGGAGCAGGGCGCCGGTGATAGTGCTTTCTGCACATGACGAAGAGCCGGTGAAGATCAAGGCTCTTGACCAGGGAGCAGATGATTACCTGACCAAGCCCTTCAGCATGAACGAATTGCTGGCCCGTGTACGGGTGGCCTTGCGCCGGGCCGATGAAGTAGAACGCCTGCGCAGCGGTACGATGAGCAGCGATATGCAGCGCCCGGTCTACCGCTGTGGTGGAGAAAATGGCTTGACCGTGGATTATGCCCATCGCAGTGTGCATTCCGGCGGCAAGGATATTCACCTCACGCCAACAGAGTACGATCTGCTGTGCGAGCTTACTCGCAATGCGGGAAAAGTTCTGACGCATCGAGAACTCCTGCAACGCGTGTGGGGCCCTGACTATGGCAGAGAAAATACTTATCTGCGTACTTTTATACGTCACCTGCGCCGCAAGCTAGAACCAGACCCGGCGCAACCGCGTTTCCTGCATAACCAACCAGGGGTGGGTTATTATGTCCCGCCGCCGGATAGTCCTGAGATATAGAAGGTGAGCTAGCTCTTGCGTGAGCTTTTGAGCGCTCAAAATAGGGTTAATTCTTCGGATTCTTCTAGAGTAGGCTTCTCATCTTCTCCTATGATGGTTTCTTGAGTATCGTCTGCGAAAAGTGTTGGCGTAATTGTAACCCCTTCTATTCTCTTGCTTGCTGCTTTGAAGTAGGCAGGGTCTATCTCGATTCCTGTGAAACGCCTTCCAAGTTGCAAGGCTGCTACTCCCGTCGAACCTACTCCCATAAATGGGTCAAGGACTAAGTCACCTGGTTTTGTTGCTAGCTTTATTAAATGACTGAGTACCTTAACTGGCTTTTGCGTGGGATGAACAGGGTTTTTTACCCTCTCTCTTCCCATACAGATAGGCGACTCAATAAAATTGTGCATATCTTTCTGCCTGGTGAAGTTCCATGTATGCCCTTTATTCCAGGCACAGATGATCAGTTCGCAACTGTTGAGAAAGCCCGCTCTTCTCAGCTTAGGTGGTGGATTGGTCTTATGCCACGCGATGAACTGAAATGTATCGAAGACAGGGTCAAAAGCCTGGTGCCATTGGCCTAAGAGGTTGTAGCTTGTGAACGCAAAGATATTCCCTGTTGGCTTGAGGATTCTTACAAATTCTTCAAGCCAATCGGCAGGATTGAAAATAGGAGTATCCCACTCTGCAACATCATTATTAAAATCCTTTCTCCACGACATTTTGATGTTGCCTGTAGAGTAACGCCCTAAATTATAAGGGGGATCGGTTAGTATGAGGTCAATAGAGTGGTCTGGTATTCGTTTGATGTACTCGGAGCTATCTCCTAGAAGTAATTCGTGCCCGTTCATCTTTTCCCTCACTTCACTTTTACACGCAACAAGTTTGGCACAATCGCGGCAATAGCAAGTGTAGCAAGGATACAGGCAAGGCCTCCACTCACTACCGAGAACTCGGGAGTAACGAGCCCTGCAACCAGACCCGACTCAAATTGCCCCAACATCGGACCGCCGATAACAAACATTGCATTGACCGCACCAATACGTCCCCGGAATTCGTCGGGCGTGATAAGTTGTACTATCACACCGCGCAAGACCATGCTCACCATATCAGCCGCGCCCGCTCCAGCGAGGAACAGCACAGCCAGCCATAGACTGGCCGGGTAGAGACCGAAAGCCACAATAAATATGCCCCAGGCTATGATAGCCAGCACAATGCCCAACCCCTGGCGCGCGATGCGGCCGATGCGCCCGGCGAATGGAGTGAGGACCACTGCACCGATAGAAGTAGCTGCCAGCAGTATTCCCAGACCTTGTGGGCCAACATGCATGATGTCGCTGGCATAGACCGGCAGCAACGACTTTGGTGAGCCGAAGAAAGTGGCAAAGAAATCCAGTGAAAGGACCGCGAGTATTACCGGGTGCGCACGCAGGAAGCGCATACCATCTGCCAGGGCTCCAAACCCGGCGCGTGCCCGTTTTTCGACAGGAATACGCGGCACCACCATCAGCAAGAGCGAGCCAATCACGACAAAATAGGAGATGACATCGATCCAGTAGGTATTGGCGACGCCCAGCCAGGCGATGACGAATCCGCCCAGGGTTGAACCAAGGATAAACGTCAACTGCATCATCACCCCAATTTTACACCCTCTTCAATCCCGCCCCGATGATTTTTGTTCTGCAACGTATCCTCAGCAACCGCATGGCATAATAGAAAAGGAGCTATCCATGAAACAGTTTACCACAATTGAGAAGCTGGACACCGGCATTTTGTACCTTTTAGAGCTTGCATCCAGTCTGTCAGTCCTGTTACTGGCATTTGGCTTAATAGCATCAATGGCAAACGTCCTGACCAAAGGCTCAGTCCTCACCGACAACCTGTTCATGCAGCGCGTGTGGGCCTGGACGCAATGCATTGCCATTGACGCCAGCGTTGCCGGTACCATTATACGCACATTCCGCTACCAGCACGAAGGGGAGAAAGTAAAGACCTGGCTGTATGGGTTGTTGTCGGCATTGCTGCTGTTTACTGCCGCCATTGTGCTCAACATCGAGAGCGTGCAGCAAACGCTAAACCTCACCCTGGATGCAGCTTACATGCATGTATTCATTCCCGTCGAAGTCCTGATCTGGATACGCTCAGTTGCGATTGTCCTGTTGATTGTGGCCCATGCCCTGCGCCATGTCCACGCACAAAAACTTTCTGTAGCGGAGGCTGGAAACATACCCCAACCTCTTGTTCTCACCCCTGAACTCCTCAGCGAGCTACGTCTGTTACTCGCCCAAACAACTGTTTCCGAGGAACAGCCCGAAACCCGACAAATCACGGAAACAGCATCGGGAACAGACACCGATGGACAGGCTGAAGAGATGCCAACAACGCCTGATACGACCTTGTTCCCGGATGTTCCCGAAGAGGAGAGGAACAAAGTCATTGCAGCGTATACGAGCGGCATTCCACGGCGTGATATCTGCTCGCATCTGCGCTGGGGAAACGCCAAATACTCAACCATTGTCAAGCCTGTTCTTGATCGCTACGAGCACCAGGCGGGAACGCAGGAACAAGTAACGTCGTGTTAGAATAGGCTGCGGTAAAAGTCCCCTATGACTACTGAACGAACACGGCAGGAAACAGCGAGCGCATACGCCGCGCACCTGAAAGAACGCATTGAAGCAAAGGGTATCTTGCGAGAACTTGCAGGATACCCCAACTTTGTCGTCTGGCACTACAAGGCGGAGAACGGCCAGCGCAAGAAACCACCTATTAACCCGAATTCCCGCCTACCAGCAAGCCCGACAGACAGAAGCACCTGGGGAACGCTTGCGAGTGCATTGTCAGCAGTCGCAACCGGTACATATCAAGGCATCGGCTTTATGCTCTCGCACAGTCCGTTTGCCGGCATTGACCTTGACCATTGCATCCGGGAAGGCAGAATAGAGCCGTGGGCGCAGGAGATCATCAACGAACTGGACACCTACACTGAGTATTCACCGTCATGGAACAGAGCAACCGGCACAGGCGGCGTCCACCTACTTGTTGAAGGCAAACCGCCAGCCAGTAAAAAAGCCGGGAACATGGAAGTGTACGGGGAGAAGCACTACCTTACCATCACCACCAGGCACCTTCAAGGAACACCCGCAACCATCAATAGCAGGCAGACAAAACTAGATGCTTTGTACGCTTCTCTTGTTCCTGTTCCCACCGCCCCCAATGAGAGACAGAACACAAGGGGGGTCATGGAGCCGTGCCACGCACCGAGCTGCCCCCGGAAGCAGCACACGATCCGGTGCTCCAGAGATTGTTACGAGGCGATATCACAGGCTATACCAGCCACTCAAGCGCGGACTTTGTGCTGATTATGAAACTTTTGCACTGGACAGGGGATAATGTCGCCTTAACCAGGCAGCTTTTTCTTGAGTCAGGATTATACCGGGAGAAGACCGAGCGCACAACAGGGGAGACCACCTACCTTGATATGACCATTCACAATGCGCTCAGGAAACGCCGGAACCCGCCCATGCGGCGCTAGGCGGTTGCAAGCAAGCGACAGTTTAGTATAATGGCCTCATATGTCACAGCCAACACCGATTGATATCACGAACATCCCCGAACTGGTACGGATCGCCGAGGAGGTTGAGGCAACCAACAAACCGCGCGTCCTCAAACGGGACAATACCCCGATTGCCATGCTTACCCCTGTTAAAAAGAACCAATCGCACCAGGCAAAACAGAAAGCGATTAAAGAAGCCCTAGCTCTTGCCGGTGCATGGAAAGACTTACCCTCAGACCGGATGGAAGAAGAACTGGATCGTATTCGCCATAGCAGTAAGTCAACACCTCCACTTGAATTAAGGGTATCACCTCGATTTCTCCGTAGGTGTACGCTAAGAGGGAGAAATATATAGTTTACTCTCAAAAATGAGGGTGACATTGAATATCCACTTTTCTATACATAGAAGAGCATCCTATGATACAATGAAACAGGAAAAACTCTTCTTAAGAAACGTATTACCTAATACTCAGTCAACTCACACGTTCTACCAAGCAGACAGGTCTACTCGTGCTCATATGCTAAAACAAAAAGAACTGTGCCCTCTCAGTCCTACTCCTCCCAGCGCAGGAGGGAGCGTAAAGGCAAGCGTTGGAGCACAGTTGGAACAACGCATTATCGTCCGGTATACTCATGTTTTGGGGACAGGCGATGCTCATGAGCCATGCGCTCTTCTTGCTTTATTGCGACAAGCTAAGCAAGAACCCAATAGAGATATGACGAAAGCATGTCCTAGATGTTCTAGGACAGTACGTGTTCAATCTACAAAATAAGGGTACCAACGAGAACCGCCTGTAAATATATGTTAACGATGAAGAAAATACGAAAATAAAGAGGTAAACAGAAAAACCGCCGGTTGCATCCAAGCGACGACCTGCTATAATGACCTCACCATGACACACCCAACACCGATTGATATCACGAACATCCCCGAACTGGTGCGGATCGCTGAGGAAGTGGAGGCAACCAAGACAGCACGTCAGCTGCTGCGGGATAATGAACCTGTAGCGCTTATTACGCCGGTCAGACCCACAGGAAAAGCCGCGAAGCACAAAGCAAAAACCACAGCAGACTACGAAGCATTCAAATCGGCAGCAGGCGGGTGGAAGGGGTTAGTTGATACCGAGAAACTCAAGCGGGATATTTACGACAGCCGCAAAATTTCGACACGGCCTCCCATTGCGTTATGAAGTACCTGGTGGATAGTGACTACGTTGCTGACTACTTAGGAGTACATCCCCCAGCAATCCAGTTCCTCTCATCTTTTGCGAAGGATGACCTCGCTATCAGCCTGATTACCTATGGAGAAATTTATGAGGGCATCCACTTTGGCCGCGATCCACAGAAAACAACAGATGTGTTTCAGCGCTTCTTGCGCTCCGTGGTTATGCTTCCGCCTACGCAACCAATCTTGCAGCAGTTTGCCCGCATCAGAGGGGAACTGAGACGGACAGGCAAGATTATCGGTGACTTTGATATCCTCATCGCCTCGACTGCGATCCAGCATCACCTTACCCTCCTCACCCGCAACACCAGGGATTATCAGCGTATCCCTGATCTGAAGCTTTACTAGGCAAGCTAACCCCTTCCCCGCGTCAGACATCATCACAGCCTGTTGAAAAAGTCCAAGTAATCTCATCATTTTACCCTTGGCGCGCAAAATTTGAGCGTAAATGGCAGCATGACCGCAAGATATGCTCATCCATTGGAGGCTTTTTCAACAGGCTGATCAATTGTGCGACCCAAGTTTTCATTGTAGACCCGATAGGCTATACAGTATGCGCTTAGCAGAGCATATGTTATACTGCTGGCGAAGCTTTTTCGTCTTTTTCAACAGGCTGATACAAAAGAGGACATGCTGGTCTTGTTCCCGTAGGTAAATAAGATCAAAGCTAGTACAAGTGTGCTATAAACATTGACAGATCAATAGGTTATGGATTAGTGTACCTAAGTTTCGCCCAAACTAACGACAATGTATAAGGGAGTGAGCAGTTCTTGCAACGGATGGATGAATGAACGAGCCAGGCAAGGCCTTTGGTTCAACACAATCTCAACAAGAGAGCCAGAGACATCAAAACGGAGC
>WNGN01001354.1_pt1 | contig 27274 bp, 28 predicted proteins | sample 5400561 | NCBI WGS metagenome assembly WNGN01 (sample SAMN13153379, study PRJNA577476) | soil metagenome | isolation source: 115 cm soil or saprolite under Garry oak tree replicate 2 | place: USA:California | collected 2016-06-15 | reverse complement strand
GGTCACGTGCTGCATGTGGTGTGCGACCTGACGATCGCCGCGGACAACGCGCGCTTTGGACAGACCGGCCCCCGCGTGGGCAGCTTCGACGGAGGCTACGGCGCCGGTCTCCTGGCGCGCATCGTGGGCCAGAAGAAGGCGCGCGAGATCTGGTTCTTGTGCGAGCAGTACGACGCGCAGGAGGCGCTTGCGATGGGCCTCGTCAACAAGGTCGTCCCGCTCGCCAACCTCGAGAAGGAAACGGTGGCGTGGTGCCGGCGCATGCTCGAGCTCAGCCCGCTTGCGCTGCGAATGCTTAAGGCTAGCCTCAACGCCGCGGACGACGGCCTCGCCGGCATCCAGCAACTTGCCGGTGACGCGACGCTCCTCTACTACATGAGCGAAGAGGCGCAGGAAGGTCGCGACGCTTACGTGCAGAAGCGGAAGCCCAACTTCGCAAAGTTCCCCAAGCGACCCTAGGCAATGGCTAGCGCGACGGCGGAGATAAACGCCTCGCGCGTGTGGTGGTCCGCGCTGCGTCCGGCGACACTCGCGGCGTCCGTGGCGCCCGTGCTGGCCGGCACCGCGGTCGCCATCCACGAGCGCGACCTGACAAAGCCGTGGGCCGGGCTCCTTGCATTGGTCGTCGCATTGGCCATGCAGGTTGGGGTCAACCTGGCCAACGACTATTCCGACCATGTGCGCGGCGCCGATTCGCAACGAGTGGGTCCACCGAGAGCCGCCTCTTCGGGCGTCATCTCGCCGCAGCGCGTGAGGTGGGCGGCGATTGTCGCATTCGGCGTCGCCGCGCTAGCGGGCCTGTGGCTGAGCCTCGCCGTGGACTGGAGGTTGCTTGTGGTCGGCGCGACGTGCTTGCTGGCTGGCTGGCTCTACACGGGTGGACCGCGGCCGTACGGCTACCTCGGACTGGGCGAGGTGTTCGTCTTCGTCTTCTTCGGACTCGTCGCGACGCTGGGCACCGTCTACGTCGAGACGGGGCGCCTAACCGCGATCGCATGGCTGATGGCATGCGGCATCGGATTCCTCGCCACCGCGATCCTCGTCCTCAACAACCTGCGCGATATGGAGACCGACGCCGCGGCCGGCAAGCGGACGCTGGCGACGCGACTCGGCCGCCGATGGACGCGCGCCCTCCTCGTTTTGCTCGTCGCGGCCGCGTTCACGGTGCCAATCGTCATCTTCCTGACCAAGCTCGCCCCCGTGACGGTGATGGCGATGCATTTCGGCATACCGATCGCTTCGGTGCCTGTCCGCACCGCGCTCGCCACGACATCGGCGCCTGCGCTGGTCAAGGCGCTCAAGCGCATGGCCGCCGCAGAGCTTGCGTACGCGCTTCTGTTCACCATCGGGATCCTGCTGTGAAGGCCGTTCTCATCACCGCACGGCGACCCGCCGACGTGGCGTGCGACGTCGAGGCGTTCGCCCGTAGAGGCGAGCGCGTCTTTGTACTGACCCGGATCGATCATGGATCGATGCTCGACCAGGAGCGTCTGGGTGCGGCGCGCTATGCCGCGGGCGTTCAGTCGGTCGTCGGGCTGGAGGAGGAGACCCCCGCAGCCGTTGCCGCGGCGAGGTGACTGGCGAGGACCCGAGCCAACGCATCAGGTCGCTCCTGGTGCACCGCATGCCCCGCTCGGAGCACGATCTCGACCCGTCCATGTGGCACGGTGGCGGCCAACCTGCGAGCCGAGGCCACGTAGCCGTGGTCCAGCTGACCGGCCACGAAGGTGCATGGAACGCTGACCTGCGCGAGCTCGTCCCAGAGCGGGTGCATCGCGCCGGCGCCCATTCCGCGCAGCGAGCAGGCGAGGCCCGCGACGTGGTTACGCAGGCGCTCCGCGCGGATCTCCGCCACGTAGGCGGGTCCTCTTCGCTCCAGGCCGGCGAACAAGGGCAGCGACCCCCAGTAGTTGGCGAAAGCCTCGAGCCCGTCCTTCTCGATGCGTTCGGCGAGACCCTCGTCGCCGCGGCGCCGCCCTTCGCGGGCGTCTTCCTCCAGCCCCGCATGCGCGCCGATGGTGAGCAGCGAGAGCACGCGGTCGGGACGCCGGGTCGCGGCATGCAGCGCCAGCCGGCCGCCCATCGAATAGCCCACGATGTGACTGCGCTCCACGCCGACCGCGTCCCAGAGCAGGACGAGATCCCCGGTGCACGCGTCCATGGAGCACAGCGCGCCATGACGAAGCTGGGTTTCGCCGTGACCGCGCAGGTCCGGCACGATCCACGTCCAGCCCAGAGGCATGTGCGCGATGAGCTCGCGCCAGCTGCGGCCGCTCTGGGTGAAGCCGTGGAGGAGCGTGACCGGCGGGCCGTCGCCGGCGACAAAGTAGCTCAGCCTGGCGTCCCCAGCGTCCAGAATCACCACTCGATCCTATGGATGTAGCTCAGTCCTTCGCCGCCACGTTCGTCGACGAGCTGGCCGCGCAGGGCGTGGAGTTTGCGTGTATCTCGCCTGGCTCGCGCTCGGCTCCGGTCGCGATGGCGCTTCAGAGGCATCCGCGCATCAAGGTTCTCGTCCATATCGACGAGCGATGCGGGTCTTTCTTTGCTGTCGGCCTCGGCAAGGCGACGGGCAAGCCCGCGGTCGCCCTGTCGACGTCGGGCACGGCGGCGGCTGAGTTTCACGCCGCCGTGATCGAGGCGGCCTACTCGCGGACGCCGATGATCGTGCTCACGGCGGACCGGCCGCCCGAGCTGCAGGGAGTGGGGGCGAACCAGGCGATCGACCAGCAACACCTCTACGGGAGCGCGGCCAGGTGGTTCTTCGACCCGGGCGTCCCCGTCGAGCTGCCCAACGCGCCACGACTGTGGCGGCGTCTTGCCGCTCGCGCCGTGGCCGAGGCGGCCACCGGGCCCGTGCACCTGAACCTTCCATTCCGCGAGCCCCTCGTCCCGCCGCCGGGGCAAATCCCATCCGCGGAGGCGGCGCCTGCGCAGGCGGTGACAACCGGCCGCCTGCTGCCGAATCAGGCCCAGGTCGCGTCCCTTGCCTCGGCGCTCCAGCGCGCGCAGCATCCGTTGGTCGTCGCCGGCGCCTTGCGCGACGGCGAACGGCTCGCGCCCGCGCTGCACCGGCTCGGCCTGCCGCTTCTCGCCGAGCCCACGTCGCAGCTGCGACGTGTCGAATCCGGCACCGCCATCGAGTCGTACGAAGCGCTACTGCGCGCCGGTTGGTCGTTGCAGCACGGGCCGGACCTGGTGATACGCATCGGCGCGACGCCGACCTCGCGCGTGCTGAACAGGTGGTTGGCCGCGGCGGCCGCCCCGACCTTTCTCCTCGACCCCGATCGCGCATGGCCTGACGAGGATCACGTGGCGACGAATGTCCTGGCGTGCGACCCGCAGCCGCTGCTCGAGGCGCTGCCCGTGGTGGAACGGGCCGGCTGGCGGGAAAAGTGGGTCGGCGCGGGCAAGCGCGCCACAGCAGCGATCGCGGCCACTCTGGTGTCAACGCCGCTTCACGAGGGTCACGTGGTCAGGGCGTTGAGCGCGCGGCTGCCGGACCCAGGGCAGGTCTTCATCGGTTCGAGCATGCCGATCCGAGCCGCCGACAGCTTTTGGCCGCTCGTCCGCCCGCAGCAGCGGTTCTTTGCCAACCGCGGAGCGAGCGGGATCGATGGGCTGGTCTCCAGCGGCCTCGGTGTCGCCACAGGTCGCGATCCTTCGCCGACGGTATTGCTGCTTGGTGATCTCTCGCTCTACCACGACATGAACGGCCTGTGGGCGCTGCAGCGCCATGGCATCCGCGCGACACTGGTGGTCTGTGACAACAACGGCGGCGGGGTCTTCAACTTCCTGCCGCAGGCGGAGCATCAAGACGTGTTCGAGGAGATCTTCGCCACTCCGTTGGGACTGGACCTGTCGCAGGTGGCGCGACTTTACGGGCTCGTGTACAGCCCGGTCTCAGACCGCTCCGGGCTCGAGCCGGCGATCGCCGACGCCATCGCGGCGCCGACACCCACCATGGTCGTGGTGCGCTTCAAGCGCGAGGACAGTGTCAGCGGGCAGCGTCTCTGTTGGGAGGCGGCAGCTTCAGCCCTGAAGGGTTAGCTACTCCTCGCATAAGAAGTCGAGCACGAGCCGATTGAATTCGTCGGGGTGCTCGAGGTTAGGCAGGTGTGCCGCATCGTGGACCACCACCTTGCGCACGTGAGGCACCTTCTCCGTCAGCTCTTCGACCGCATCGAAGATCGTCGGCACGTCTTCATCACCGACCACCACGAGCGTGGGTGCGCTGATTTCGTGAAGTCGCTCGATGGCCGGCGGATCGAGCTCATCCTGCGGCGCAGCACTGAAATCGCTGTTGAAGTTGCCGCCGTTCATCTCGAGGAACAGATCACGCAAGGGCTGCTTGACGTAGCCGCGTGGACGGCGCGGTCCATCCAGCCACAGGTGCATCTCGGCCCGATTTACAGCCTCCAGGTCTCCAGCCTTGTCCGCTGCTTCAACCTCGCTCCAGAGCTCGGCGTATTTCTCGTCGAACTTCATGCCGCCGATGCCCGGACCAACGAGCACTAGCTTGGAGATGCGCTCCGGGTGTGCGAGCGCGAAATCGATCGCGAGACGGCCACCGATCGAGCACCCCACCAGATGAGTCGGCTTCAATGCCAGCTCCTCCATCAACCCCAGCACATCGGCCACGGGCGACCAGCGGCCTGGCGGAAGCTCGGACTTGCCGAACCCACGCATGTCGGGCGCGATGACGTCAAAGTGCTTCGCAAGTCCCTTCACCTGCGGCTCCCACATGCGCGAATCGGCGACTCCCGCGTGAAGAAAGATGACCGGCTTGCCATCGCCGGCGCGTTCGTAGTGGATCCGCGCGCCATGGATCGTTGTCTCCATCAGACGAGCGCCGTCAGCAGCGCCTTGAACTTGAGCTCGGTCTCTTCGAGCTCGCGCGCAGGATCGGAATCAGGCATCACCCCGACGCCCGCGTAGAGCCTCGCCCCGTCCTCCCAGAGTAGGCCGCACCGCAAAGCGACGGCAAACTCGCCATCGCCGCGTCCGTCGATCCAGCCCACGCCACCGGCGTACCACCCTCGCTCCATGCTCTCGAGCTCGTCGATGAGGAGGTCGGCAGCCACCCGCGGCCATCCACCGACCGCGGGCGTCGGGTGCAGCGCGGCGGCCAGGGTCAATGCGTCGGCAGCCGGCGCGCTCAGCTTCGCCTCGACCGACGTCGCAAGGTGCTGGATGTTCGTGAAGCGGGCGACCTCCGGCTCACGCGCCGACACCGCGGACGAGAGCGGGCGAAGCGCGTCCATGACGAACTTCGACACCAGCCGGTGCTCAGAGCGGTCCTTGGCGCTGAGCGAGAGCTGCCGACCCAGGCGGTCGTCCTCGGCGTCGGTCGCGCCGCGGGCGACCGATCCTGCCATCGGCTGCGAAAACGCGTGGTTTCCGCTGCGCCTGATCAGGAGCTCCGGCGACGCTCCCGCAAACGCGGTCCCATCCGCGCCGGCGATGAGGTAGGTGAAGCAGGAGGGATAGGCGGCGCGCAGACCGCGCACGACCATTCCCGCCGAGACGACGCCATCGCCGCGGGCCAGCACCTCGCGCGCAAGCACGACCTTCTCGGCCTCGCCGCCCCGCAACCTTGCGGCGGCGCTTTCCACCGCCGCCGTCCACGCGAGCGGGTTGCGGAGCGGCGTGATGCTCAGCGTCCGCGCGCCCGGTGCGCGAACGGCGGTCGATCCGATGTCGAGGAGCGCTTCCGCGTCTGGCGTGGATGCGGTGACAAAGGTCCGTCCGCGGCGTCGCATCACAGCCAGCGCGGGGACGCGCACGAGGAGCGCGGGAAAGCCCGACCACGCCCCGCCGGGGTCCCGGTCCGGCCGGTAAGCAAACCCCCCGACGGCGAGGGCGTCTTCGGAGGTCGCCACACGTCGCCACAAACGAGCTGCCGCGACGATGCGATTGGCGTCCTTCTCAAGATCGATCTGCCGGCCGCCAGCGTCTTCCAGCGAGACGCCACCAGGCGCGGCGACGATATCGAACGCGCGCCCGATTGCAGCGACGCTGACGGCATCCGGCATCGGGCGCTCGATGAGCATCACCTCGTGGCCGGCGTCGCGCGCTGCGCTGACCAGGTCCACCAGGTCGGGCGTGCGGTCGAGCTCCCATGTCCGGGCACTCAACTCCTCCCCATTCATGGGGAGGTGGCCGCGGAGCGGCCGGAGGGGCGGGCCTGCGGCGCGCTTCAACCTCTTTTCTCGATGTGTTCGCGCGCGGCGCGGAGCAGCGTGCGCTCGAAGTGGTGACGGACCAGCGTCCCGCTCGCTTCGAGCAGGTCGTTGAAGGTCTGCAGCAGCTTGCGCTCGGCCGCCTCGGTCTCGCCGCCCTCGGCCTGGATCCGCTCGCGCACGTAGCGGTCGAAAAGGTCGACCGCCTGCCGCGCCGTCCGGTCGACCGCTGCGGCGTGGTCCTTGCCGAGCTCCATCAGCGCGCCCAGCGGCACCCCCGCCGAGATGAGCTTCATCCCCGCGGCGATTGCGTCCAGGTCGTCGGCAGGGTAGAGGGGCTCGTCGCCGCCCGTGATCGGGACCAGAAGCCCGGCTTGCTCGAGGCTGACCAGAAGGGGCTCGGCGACCCCACTCCGCTCGGCCAGCTCGCTCAGCGTCAGGGTCTGGGGCGCCGTCGGATGCGTGACCGCGGCGACGAGCGCTTCATCGGATGCCTCGAGCTCCCCGGCCAAGAAGCGCTGGATCACGGTGAGGGTGAACCCCTGCTGCTGGAGCTCTTTGATCCGCTTCAGCCGCTCCACGTGCGCGTCCCCGTAGAACGTCACCCGGCCTTCCCGCCGGGGCGCGTCGAGGAGGCCTTTGCCCTGGTAGAAGCGGATCGTGTCCACGGCCACGCCGGCCGCCCTGGCCAACTGTTCGATCCGATACTCCATGAGTACTTACTCTAACGATCGACTACGGCAGCAGTTCCTCTGCATCATCCGTACGTGTTCCAGTAGTACATCCGGTCGAGCCAGCCGGGGTCGGCCCGGTAGGCGCGGGCAAAGAACTCCACCGAGTCGACGTAGTTGTAGTCGAGGTTGTAGTGCCAGATCGCGGTTCGCATGTCGTACGGGGCGCCGTAGTGGACGAGGTAGCGGGCGGCGGCAAGGACGGAGGCGTGGGGATCCATGATGTTGCCGCCGTTCCCGTAGTTCTTCCACGTCGAGGGCAGGAACTGCATGGGGCCCATCGCGCCCGCTGAGGACGGCCCGTTGACGCGCCCGAAGTTGCTTTCGATGAAGTTGATCGAGGCGAGGTAGCTCGCGTCGACGCCGTACAGATTCTGGGCCTCCCGGTAGTAGGAGCGGAGCGAGGCCAGCGGCGCCGCGTCGGAGTAGGGGTGCGTGAAGTGCACATTGACCAGGTAGTACTGGTCGATGCCGGCAAGGATGTACAGGGAGTGCAGGCCGGCGATCGAATCGCTCAGAGGTCCTTGCACGCCGGATGGCAAGAGCGGGATGACCGCTGACTCCACACTCGCATATCCGGCAAGCTCGTAGACGCGCAGCTCCTCCTGGCGCGCGGCCTGCCGGAAATTGAAAGTCGCTGAGGCGATCGCGAGCTCGTGACGCATCGTCTCGGCCAGCCCAACCGGTTTCTCAGCCCCCAGCGCCCGCAGCCGGCTCCCGGCGTCGCGCATCGCGAGCTCGGCGGAGATGATGCGAGCAGCCTCATGGTGGGCGTTGGGCACCGCGCCAGGATCCTGCGCGCCGGCCTGGATCGGCCAAGCCGCCACGACGGCGGCGATCACAAACGACGCCGCGCGTCGGCTCAGGCCGTCTGCTCCGATTGCGCGATGGCAGGTCGTACGTCGGGGATCGCAGGCAGCTCGGGCGGGTAGGGGTCGGCCGCCGTCGGTTCGCGCAGACCGACAGAATCAAGCAGTCCGCTGATCTCATCGCCCACGAGCTCACCCTGGACGATCAACGCTTCCGCCGCTTGGTCGATGGCGTCCTTGTTCACGTTCATGAGTCGCCAGTCGTCGATGTAGGCTGCGCCCAGTAGCTGCGCGACCACCCGCCGGCCGCGCGGGTTGTTCAGCACGGCGCCCTGCCAGGTGCCCTGAGCGTGGAGCCCCGCGGGGATTTCCGCGACCGAGATCAGCTGCTCCCCGATGCTGATCGCCTTAGCCGACATCTCGGGTGTGAGCCTGTCGGGACCCATGCCGATCGTGCCGACCATGCGGCATGCGATGGCGGTCGCGCTGCTCAGGTCTCCGAACACGCCGCTCGTGTTCTCGCCATAAAAGACGTGCTCGCAGGCAAGCGAGCCGAGGAAGTGCCGGAGGTCGGCAGCAAGCTGCGATCGGAATTCCAACCACTCTTCTTCGGTCGGCAGCGCCTTGTGATAGCCACCGATCTCACCGTGCGTCGTCGCGCGTCGCCGGATTGACAGGCGCACGTGCGCGTGATCGGTCTTGAAGAAATGCGAAGCCACTGCGTGGCCCAGCTCATGCCTCGCCACGGCGATCTTGTCGCGCTCGGTGTACTCCACCGGGATTGCGAGTCCCGCCTCGACGTTGCCCATAGCCTCCCGGATGTCTGCCCACGTGAGCTGGTCGCGCCCATCGTTAAAGGCGTATAACAGCGCGAGCGATAGGACTTGCTCGATGTCGGCCGGGGAGTACTGCTCCGTGATCCGCGCAAACTCATCGCGCCGGCTTGGCGTGTCGAGCGCCGGATCGTGCTGCTTCTTGTCGAAGTAGAGCGCCGCGATGTCCTTGCGGTCCTCTCGATTGGGGAGCCGGAACACGATCTGGCGACCAAACCGACCAGGTCGAGTCAACGCTTCGTCCATGACGGAGGGTCGGTTCGTGGCGCCGATGAACATGATGTTGTAAGCGGGAGCCTTGAGCGCCGGGATGCGAAGGCTCACCTTGCTGCCATTGGCGCCGATCACGCGAGGAATGAACAGCCCATCGAGGGTGAGGTTGATAAGGCCACGGCCCTGCCTGACAAAAAATCCCGGGTTGTCGATTCCGTCCATCAGGACGAGGAGCATGTTCAGCCCAAGCTGACCTCCGCCCATCATTCCCATCATTCCGCCCATCGCACCGCCGCCCTGGCCCGAGCGGCGTTGGCCGAGGGCGTCAATCTCGTCGATGAAGACGACGCAGCCGCCCCACACCTTGGCTCGCTTGCGAGCCGCGCGCACCATCAGGTACACACTCAGCGCGTCGATGCCGAGGAACATGCCGGCGAACGAGCCGCCGTTGGCGATATAGATCGGAACGTTCAATGAAGATGCAATCGCCTTGGCCAGCATCGTCTTGCCGGTGCCCGGGGGGCCGACCATCAGGACGCCCCGCTCGCGCTTGCCGCCCGCCTTGACAAACATCCGGCCGTGTTCGATGAGGTCGAGGATGCGGCGCATCTCTTTGACCGCGGCCTTCTGCCCGCGCACGTCCTCGATGCTGACCCCGAAGTTGGCGTCGTCGGGGTTGATGATCGTCTTGCCGATGCGCGTGTAGATGTAGAAGGGGCCGAAGAACAAGAGGAAGTTCGCGCCCAGCAAGAAGAACAGATAGATGAGCTGCGTGAAGACCTGGGCGAGCAGAGCGGGCAGCGTCGCGATCGCGTCCTCAGGCGCCAGCCCGAAGATGTAGTACATGGCCACGAAGTAGATGGCCGGGATCGCACCCACGAAGAGGGCACGGCGCCAGAAAATCGCGCGGTTGGTTTCGACGGTGCGCTTACTCGTGTCCGCCTCGGGCGTCATGCGCTCGCGGACGATCAACGAGCGGCGCACGATGCTCAAGATGCCGCGGGCAAGCAGCATCGCCAACACCGCGTAGGCGAGTGACCAGCCGATGCCGAGCTGCAGCGCGATCAACCCGAAGGCAAACGCCGAGGCGCCGACGAAGAAAGTGAAGATCCAGAAGATGATCACGGCCGGGTCAGCTCCTTATGGGCGCCGGGATTCCGAACGGCGAGAAACACCACGATAGCGAGACCGATCGCGATTAGCACGTCTCCGATGCTGTACGCCTCCGGCAGCGGCCCCAGCTTGATCCAATCGCCCAGAAGGTTGAGGTGCGTCGCACTGCTCATGACGGTGTACTGTCCGAGGTTTCCTCGCTGGATCAGCGAACCCGCGAGTTCCGGGGCAACCGGCATGTGGGCTCCGTTGAACAGGATCACCAGCAGGTTCAAGGACGCGCCCACCGCGATCAGCCAGATGCCGCGGACGCGATCGAAATGCCAGACCGTCCACGCGATGATCGCCGCAAGCGCAACCAGATATAGGTATTGCGCGCCTGCGATCGCGTTCAGCGGTGTCAGCAGAACCGCCTCGCGAACCACGATCACAACCACGATCACCCATGGCCAGCGGAACTTGAGCCCGGCGAGGTTGGTGAGGTTTCCGCCGGTGAGCAGACCGAACACCAGACCGAGGACGATCGCGGAGACCCAGAGCATGGCGGGTCGCTACTCGGCGGCGAGTCGAGAGGCCGCCCCCGCGAGCACCTTGACGCCGACGGGCAGCGCGCTCTCGTCGATGCGAAATCCCGGCGAGTGGTGCGCAGGCGGAGTGTCGCCCTCCGGCCGCGCGCCGAGCATGAAGTAGCAACCGGGAATTCGGGTCAGAAACTCGGCGAAGTCATCGCTCACGGTCAACGGACGGCCGAGCACGGTCGCCTTATCGCCGATCAGCTCCTCACCGACCTCGAGGACTTTGCGCGTCACGTTCGGCTCGTTCATCAGCGGCACTGTGCCGTGCACGAGGTCGACGTTCGTGTTCACCTCGAACTCGGTCTCGGTCTCGTGCAGCAGGTCGTGGAGGCGATCCAGCGCCTGCTCGCGGAGCGAGGAGTCGAACGTGCGCAGGCTGCCCTGGACCAGGACGCCGCGCGGGATTATGTTCCACGCGCCATCGCTGCTGATATTGCCGACCGTCGTATGGCACTGCACGCCCTCGTGCTCGAGTCCTTCGACGACCGTGTGCAGTCGCTCGACGAAGAAGGCCTGGGCGGCCAGCACGTTGCCGCGGCGGCCCATCATTCCGCCGTGACCGCCGGGTCCGGAGAACTTCACGTCGAACGCGTCGGAGCCGGCCCACAGAAGCCCGGGCCTCGTCACGACCGTTCCAGGCTGCATGAAGCTGACGATGTGCAATCCGACGACGACGTCCGGCCGCTGCTGCTCCAGCAGACCGCGCGCGAGATCCGGTCGATCAGGGTCCTGGCGGCGCCGAGCATGATCGCCATGTGGGCGTCATGGCCGCACGCGTGCATCCGCCCGTCGGTGCGTGAGTGAAAGTCGACACCCGACTCTTCGTGGATGGGCAGCGCGTCGATGTCCGCGCGAAGCATGACCGTCTTGCCCGGGCGGCCGGTGTCCAGCAACGCGACCGCGCCCGTCTCGGTCGGACAGGTCTCCAGATCGAGTCCGAGCTCGCGCAGCCTTTCCTTCAAATAGAGCGTCGTCTCGTGCTCGCTGAAGCTGATTTCGGGGTGCTTGTGAAAATGCCGGCGCAGGTCGACCACGTCATCGAGCACGGATTTGCTCGGCAGAGGCGTCGTCGCGTGTTCGTCAGGCATGGACGGCCACCAGGCTGTACCCGCGTGCGGAGGCATGGACGAACGTAGCGCCGAGACCGGGCTCGAGCTCGTCCAGCCGGCGCCGCAAGGTCAGCAACGCTGAGTGCACGGTCGAATGGGCGGCGTTGTTGCGAAACAGACCGGCCTGGATCAGGTCCCGCGCCGTCGCCGGCTTGGAACCCTGGGCGAGGAACAGCACGAGCGCGGCCTGCTGCTGCGTGAGGCGAGCTTCCCGCTCGCCCAGCCGCACTGTGCGCCGTGTCGGATCGAACTCCAGCCTGCCGAAACGGTAGCTCCCGGGCCGGCCTGTTCCCCGCTCGACGAGCCGGGCCGCCAGGTCGGAGTAGATGTGGGCCATGGGCACGTTGCCCTTGACGAAGTACGAGCTCGCGCCGAGCTCGTAGGCGCGTCGGATGGACGCGGAGTTGACCTGGGCCGCGGACAGCACGATCACTGGAAGGCCGGGATGGTGCTCGCGGATCCAGGTCAGGAGCTCGAAGCCCGAGTCCTCTCGCTCGTCCAGGACGAGGTCGAGCAGCACCGCTGCCACGCGCTCGTGCTCGAGGAGCTCTTGCGCCTCGGAGACGGAGGCGGCAACCGAAGGCCGGTAACCGAGATCGTGTAGGTCGATCCGCAGTTGCTGGAGCATTGCCGCCTCGTCCTCGACGACTAGGACAGACGAACCCAGGACATCGGCCGGCCGGTACACTTCCAGGCCGGGCGGCAGCGGCGGTAGACGCACCTCGCGCCTGACAGCGTTGTGGATTTCACGGGTCCGGCTTCGATTTTCCAAGGCCACCCCTACATTATTTTTTACGAAGATTGACTACAGTAAAATGCCTAAGTACGACTGGCGCACCGCATACTTTGTGCCGGGCCTGGCGTAATTGGAAAAACAAAGGGGTAAATTGGGGATGACGTGGAGATTCAAGGTCCAGAGCGTGGTATTCGCGACTGTCGCGCTGGGTGCGTTGGCGGCCGCCTCCGGAGCGGGCTGGACAGACATCTGGGCGGCCTTCTCGTCCTTCGGCTGGTAAGCAACTAATCAGAGTCCCGGCGCTCCCTCGAGCGCCGGATCGCGACCGGCAGCAGAGCGTAGAGATCTGCCCGGTCGACGGCTTTGCTCATGTATCCGACCACATCCGGATCATCGGTCCCCGAGGGGAAGACCGGGTAGGCGGTGTAGAAGATCACCGGCACCTTCTGACCGCGCACGCGCAGCTCGGTCAACAAGCCCCAACCGTCCATCGGTTCAGGAAGCATCAGGTCGATGATCGCCACCTCCGGTTTATCCGCCTGGGCGCGGACCAGAGCCTGGTCGGCGTCCTCGGCCATCGACACTTTGTAGCCAAGCATCTTGAGGTCGGTCTCGAGGATGACCCGCCACGCACGCTCGTCGTCCACCACGAGCACGGTGGACCCGCGAAGGTCTTCTGGGGTAGGCGGGATCGGTTTCGGCGGTGTGAACGGCATGGCGCCTAGGGTTCCTCGCCTTCGCTCAGGCCGCTCAGGTCGCGCGTACGCTTGGGAATTCCGAAGCGGCCCACTCTTGGCGCAGTATATCCGTGGCAATGGCCACCTCCGCCCGACGTAACACAAGCCCGCATCGCTCGCCCAGCGTGGTGACGCGCCCTGTCGCGCGCCCCAAATCGACGCCCATGGCGCAAGCCAACGGCAAAACCGGGCCATCGGTCAGCGCACTCGTCCACGAGCTCGGGACATGCGTCACCGAAGCCGACCTCCTGCAGGTGCTTTACCGCGGTCTCCAGGGCAAATTCGGCTACGACGCCATCAACCTGCAGGTGCTCGAGCGAGAGGGCTGGTACCACTCGCAGCCGATCGACTCCGGCGTGCTGCAGGACGTGCGCCGCCGGCCGGTCCGCGAGTCGTCGTACGCGCGCCAGTTCGCCAATCCGAAAACTACGGTGCTGCCCATCGAGTCAACCCGGCAGGAGTTTGGCAAAGGACCCGGCGGCAGCGTGCGCAGCAAGATGGCGATCTGGGTCCCGGTCACGCACCAGGGCGAGCTGATCGGCAGCGTCATCTACCACACGTATCGAAAGCGGCGAGTCCCGCCCGCCGAGCAGGAGTTCCTCGAGGACGTCCACCTGCGGTTGGGCGTCCTCCTTGCGAACGCCTCCCTCAACGAGCTGACCAGGAACCAGGCGCGCCGCCTGCAGGCGCTCAACGGAATCGCGCGCGCGATGACCTCGACGCTCGATGAGACCACCGTTCTGACCGGTCTCTACGGCACGTTGCGCGAGCTCTTGCCAGTGGACTCACTCGAGATGGTGACCCTGCCGGAGGACAACGACCGCGCGCGTTACCTCCGTATCGCGGGCGACGAGGCTCCGGCCTCACGCTGGCTGCCGGCGCGCTCTCAGCTTGCCGCCACAGCCCGCACCGTCGTGGCAGGCAACAAACCGGCGATCGCCCATGACCCGCACTCGTCGCTGTGGGTCCCGCTCAAAGAAGGCGGTATCGCGCGGGGTGCCCTGGGCATCAGGTGCTCGCGCCCGTACGCCTACGAAGATTCGACCGCCGCGTTTCTCGAGCTCGTGTGCGACGAGGTGGCTCTCGCCCTTCGCAACGCGCGCAGCTACGAGGCGATCGAGGACCAGCGCCGCCGCCTGGAGGTCGTCAACTCGGTCGGACGCCGGCTTGCGTCCAGCCTCGACCGCTGGTCGATCATGCGCACCCTCCGCGAGGAGCTCTCCGCCAACCTGACGTTCGACGGATTCATCCTCGCCGCGATCACGCAGACCGCGGAAGGTCCGGTGGCCGAGGGCTACCAGTACGTCGGTGGGGTGGAGGAGGTCGTGCCGCCCGTCGCGCTGGCTGTCACAGGCCCCTCGCGCGAGGCCTACGAGTCGGGGAAGCCGGTCCTCGTGCGCAAGTCGCCGTGGGCGCGGACACTTGAAGGCAAGGAGCTCGAGCGCGAGGTGTGGACGGTTGCCCAGGGCGCGGCCGTCTTCGTCTCCGGGCCGCCCTCTGACAACCGCCGTGTTTCCAAGTCGTTCGTCTGGGTGCCCGTCCTCAGCGGCGACCGGATCACGGCCATGCTGTCCCTGCAGTCCTACACCGAGGACGCGTTCGACGACTGGCACGTCAAGCTCCTGCAGGACGTCGCGGCGCATGTCAGCCTCGCCCTCGCCAACGCCGACCACTTCGCGCAGGCGCAGACGGAGCGCGCCAGGCTCGAGGCGCTGCACCTGCTCGAGATGGGCGTTGCCAGCGCGGCCGACGAACGTCAGCTGGCGGAAGCGGTGTTCGCGGTGGTCGGTGACTACCTCGGGGCAACGCATATGGTGCTCGGGTATGTCGACGTGGCCGGCCTTGTGGCGGGATTCGCAGCGGCGCATGGCGAGCCATCGACACCGATCGGACCAGTCGCCATCGAGAATGCGCCCTTCTTCCGGCGCATGATCGAGGGTGGAACAGACGTCGTGGAGGCTGTGGCGCATGAGCCCGCAGACCTCGGTGGTCCAATCGGCAGCTACCTGTTCTCGCGCTCGCCCAGCCACGTGGCTTGGGCGCCCATCACCCAGAACGATCGCGTCGTCGCGGGCCTGGCGGTCATGAGGAACGACGGCGCCAAGTTCCAGGCCACACATCTCAAGCTGCTCGAGTCCGCTATGCCGGTGGTCGGGATCGCGCTGCGCACGATGCGCCTCCATCACGCGAATGAGCTCGCCCTTGCACAGTCGGTCCGCATCCAGGAGCTCGCCGCGCTCGCTGGGCACGAGCTGATGAGCGTCGTGGCGAACATCGCAGACCAGGCCCGGACGATGCTCGAATGCGCCGGCGCAGTGTGCTGGGCCTTCGACACCGAGGGTCGTGTGACCGCGACGCGCGGCAGCGGTGACGCCGCGGCCGAAGAGGTTCTGGCCTGGGCAGGGCTCAACGCGGACGACCGCGTGGCACCCGCCGGGATCGTCAGCGGCACCGCGCATGACTACGCGTGGAACATGGTTCCCCTCTGGTACGGCGACCGCCTCGTCGGTGCAATCGGTGCGGTCCATGCCTCGACCCTCGTGCCGGAGCCGAGCGCGGCGGCGCTGGACTTCGCGCGCCATGCCGCGGTCGCGATCGAAAACGCCCGCCTGGTGGCGGAGACGCGAGGCCGCATACGCACGCTCGAGGCCGTCGCGGCGTTCGCTGAGCTCACCCCGACCGAACCTGACCGCGCGCGCGCAGAGATGGGCCGCCTGGTCAACCGCGCCCTGGCCGGGTCGCAGGGCGAGCTGTGGTTGCTCGAGGATGGCGAGCTTGTGCGCCGCTCCGACAACGGCGACACCTTGCCCAGGGTGCCGGTCACCGACAGCGCGCAGCTGCTCCGCGCTCTGACGTCGGCTGCCGGCGCGCGCCGCCTCCGTGCGCTTCTCGACCTGCTCGGTGCTACGCCTGATGCCTTCGCGATCCCGATCCAGGTGGAAGGCCGGCTCGCGGGTCTTCTCGTCGCGAGAATCACCTCAGGCGGCGCCGAGACGCGAAGGCTCGCCGCGGTGCTGGCGGGCCAGGCGGCGGTGCTGCTGGGCCAGCTCGAGCTGGTGGACGCCCTCGACCGCGAGCGCCGGATGATGAACGCGATCCTGCGCCACTCGCCAGTCGGCGTGATGCTCGAGGACGCGGCCGGGCGGATCGTTTACGCGAACCCCGAGATCGAGGCGATCTACAGCCTCCAGGCATCCGAGATGCCAGGACGCAAACCGGACGAGGTGTACGCCGCGGCAGGCGCGATCCCGGGCGAGGACGGCGAGGCAGACGGCACGATCGAGCTGCGGATGCGCGATCCGGACCGCACGGTGCACGTGCGCCGGGTGGTGATCCCCGGTCTCGAAGGTGAGCCGGCCGGCGTGCTCACCCTGCACGAGGACGTGACCGTCCAGCGCCAGGCCCTCGAAGCCAAGGATTTGATGCTGCGGGCGATCGGCCACGAGGTGCGGAGCCCGGCGGCCGCGATGAAGAACACGCTGGCCGGGATCATGCAGTGGGACGAAACGATCGACACGCTGGGGCGGAGGACGCTCCTCCAGGAAGCGTACGAATCATCGGACCGGTTGCTGAGCCTGGTCGAGAGCCAGCTGATCATCGCCAAGCTGGAGACCCGGCATTTCGAGCCGACCCCGGGGCCGGTGGACCTCGCGTCCGCCCTGCCAGGTGTGATCGCGGTCCTGAATCACCGCTACGCCGAGCGGACCGAGGCCGTCCAGGTCAACATCCCCGACAACCTACCGCCCGCGTTCTGCGAGCCGGCCCACCTCGCGCAGGTCCTCACCAACCTGATCGGCAATGCCCTTGAGTACACGAGCAGCTCCGTCCAGGTCGAGGCTCGGCAGGTCCAGCGCGGCTGGCTCGAGGTGACGGTCGCCGACAACGGACAGGGACTGCCGGCCGGCACGCTCGACACAGTGTTCGAGAAGACCGGTCCGGCGGGCCGCAGCCGCTCCCAGGGCGGGCTTGGCCTGGGGCTGTATCTCTGCAGGTTGGTTGTCGAGCGCTCGTTCGGCGGACGGATCTGGGTCGCCGCAAGCGACAAGCGCGGCACCACCTTCCGCTTCACCGTCCCGGCGCGGATCCGCACCTAAAAAGACACGGATGGGCCGCCAGCCGAGCCCTCCCGCCGCGTTAGAGACTTCTATGAGCGCCGTTGCGCCGATGTGGGTCCGGGTCGGCGGCGGCCTGGAGTCAGTCCCCGATCACCAGCGGCACGGCCCGGCCGACCAGCAGTTCCCGCCCCCCGGGGGGCCGTGGGAGGCTCTCTTGCTAAACGGTCGCCTCGTCGGCTGGGCGGAGCACGGAGGACTGCGGGTGGCCAGGCAGTCCGCGGAGCTTGGTGAGCGCTTCGCGCAGGAGCATCGCGACTACCTGCTGGGACGGCTGGGCCACAAGCTCCGTTCGTCGGTGCTTGCGCTTCAGGAGTCGGCGAGACAGGCGGCGTTCGGCCGTCCGGACATGCTCGAAGGTTTGTTTGAGCAGGCGCAGGAGGTGGGGCGGCGTGCGGCCGGGCTGGAGGCGGCCGCGGTCGAGCCGAAGGACGGGGCTCGCGGCGTTGTCCTCGGAGCGGTTCTCAATCTCTCCCTTCCGACCGCCACGCGCAACGTGCCGGCCGACGCGTCCGTCCTCGGCTCTGAGACGCTCCTCGTCGAGGCCTTCAGCCACGCGCGTGATTGGTTGCTGGGAGACTCGCTCAGCGTGACCGCTCAGCCCCTTGGTGCGTGGTGGAAAGTCAGCCTGACCAGCGTGGGCGAGCGCAAACCGCTCCCGGTTCCCGAGCTGGGCGAGCCGCTCGTGCGCCTGATCGTCGACACGCAGCTGGACGGGTGGCTCGACACGAGCCGCACCGACGGCGCCGACCTGTTCCTGCCCGCCTACCGCCCGCGTTAGGAGTGGCTCACGTTTCGCGCGTGGTCGCCCCCAACCCGGGGCCGTACACCGGGCCGGGCACCAACACGTGGATCGTGGACGCGGGCCCAGTCGTCGCCGTGATCGACCCCGGCCCAGACGACGACCGTCACCTCGCGTCGCTCAACAAGCGCCTCGCCCAGCGCACGGTGGGCGTCGTCCTCGTGACCCACTCGCACCCCGACCATCTGCCTCTCGCAGACCGATTTGCCACGCAGCATGGGGCGACCGTGCGCCGATACCCCGACCTTCACGACGGCGACATCGTGCGTGTCGGCAACCTCAACATCACCGCGCTCTATACGCCGGGGCACAGCGCCGATCACCTCGCGTTTTTACTGGCTCTGGATGGCGCCCTGTTCACTGGCGATTTGATCCTCGGCCAGGGCAGCTCGATGGTCACCTACCCGGAGGGCGACGTCGCCGCGTACCTGCGATCACTGGAACGGTTGGCTGCGCTCCAGCCGCGGATACTTTTTCCTGGGCATTGGGATCCGGTGCCCGACGCGATGGCGAAGATCGAGGAGTACCGCAAGCATCGCCTGGAACGCGAAGCGCAGGTGCTCGCGGAGGTGCAGCGCGGAGGCGGCACCGCCTTCGAGCTGACGCGCCGCGTGTACGGCCAGCTCGACGAGAAGTTGATGTTCGCGGCCGAGATGACGATGCGTGCGCACCTGAAGAAGCTGGTCGACGACCGCGCGGTGCGCGAGCGCGGTGACTTCTACGAACCGTCGGTAACCTAAAGCGCGGTCATGGATCCGAAGCCGCCGATTCTGTCGCTGTCCGCCACCGAGCTCGAAAAGTGGCTCGCGGACCACGACGCCCCCGAGTACCGCCGCAAGCAGGTCTGGACCTGGCTGGCGCGCGGCGCGTCCAGCTTCGCCGCGATGCGCGATGTGCCCAAGGCCTTGCGCGACGAGCTCGATCGAGAGTTCCGCATCACCTCGCTGCATCCCATCGCGGTCTCGCAAGCCGACAACGGACTCACCACGAAGACTCTTTTCGAGCTCGACGGTGGCCACTCGGTCGAGGTGGTCGTGATGCGCTACTCCGACCGCTCCACTCTTTGCATCTCGTCGCAGGCGGGCTGCCCGATCGGGTGCCCGTTCTGCGCCACGGGGAAATTCCCATTCGGTCGCAACCTGAACGCGCACGAGATCGTCGAGCAGGCGGTCGACGCCGTGCGACTGCTGGCGGTGGAGGGTCGGCGCCTCTCGCACGTCGTCTTCATGGGCATGGGCGAGCCGATGGCGAACTACCGTGCGGTCGTCGAATCGGTGCGCCGGCTCAGCGATCCGGACCTCCTCGCGATCAGCCCGCGGAGGATCGTTGTCTCGACGAGCGGTCTCATTCCTCGCATCGAGCAGCTGGGGAGCGAAAACATTCCCGTAACGCTCGCCATCTCGCTGCACGCGGCCCGCGACGAGTTGCGTGACGTGCTCGTGCCGATCAACCGCAAGTACCCGGTGCGCGAGCTGGTCGACGCGGCCCAGGGTTACGCGGACAAGACCGGCCGGCGGGTCAGCTACGAGTGGGTGATGCTCGCCGGCGTCAACGACACCGAGCGCGATGCCAAGGAGCTTGGTGTTTTGCTCAAACGAAAGCTGGCGCACGTCAACCTCATCCCGTTCAACCCGGTCGAGGACACGCCATACCGTGCGCCGGACCGCGCTTCGATCCGATCGTTCAAAGCGTTGGTCGAGGCGCAGAGCCTCAACGTGACCGTGCGCGACACGCGGGGACGCGAGGCGGACGCCGCCTGCGGGCAGCTCCACGAACGCGTGATGCGAAACAAGCTCGTACCGGTTTCCTGACGCATGCTTTTCGCCGGGACGTCCGGCTTCAGCTACCCGACATGGAAGGGCAAGTTCTATCCCGCGACGCTCGCCGGCTCGAAGATGCTGGGCTTCTACGGCGAGCGGCTCAACGGCGTCGAGCTGAATGGAAGCTTCTACCGCACCCCGCCTGAATCAACGCTGCTCAACTGGGCCGTGCAGACACCACCCGGATTCCGCTTCTGCATGAAAGCGAACCGCGGGCTCACGTACTCAGCCGAGGCGTTCGACAAGGTCGGCCTCGCGCGCATCTTCACCGAACGCATCGCGATCCTCGGCGACCGGCTGGGGCCGGTCCTGCTGCAGTTCCCGCCCACCCGGCAAAGGAACGTCGGATTGCTCGACTCTCTGCTCGGGGCGCTCGGCCGGCCGGCGGCCGCTGAGTTCCGGCACGAATCCTGGTTCGACGAAGAGACCTACGGCGTCATCCGGCAACACGGCGGGGCGCTGGTCGTGACCGACGAGGCAAAGTGGCCACGCGCACCGCTTGTCGACCTCGGGTCGCTGGCGTACTTCCGCCTACGCCGCGGATATACGACTGCGTCGTTGCGCCCGTGGATCGAAGATATCAAGGCCGCGGTCGCGACCCACGACGAGGTCCACGTCTACTTCAAACACGACTCGGGGTCGCCGGCGCTTGCGCGGCGCCTGCTCGGGCAAGCCGGAAAAGAACCAGTATCGCGATGATCGCGATGACGACCATCAGCGCGGACGCAAGCTGGGCCTGCCGCAGGCTGAGGAACACGGCGGGGTCGGTGCGCAGGTAGCTGAGAAAGAAGCGCCCCGCCGCGTAGACGCCGAGATAGATCAAACCCAGGACGCCGCTCGGCAGTCGCGCTTTCAGCCGCTGGTGGAAGGGAAGCAGCGCGCCAAGGACGAGAAGGCACAGCACCATCTCGTACGCGACCTCTGGGTGGACGACCTTGCCGGGCTCCCCGAGGGTGTTCTGGTTGACGTACTCGACGCCCCAGGGAAGATTTGTCGGCGAGCCGTGGTGCTCGCCGTTGACGACGTCCCCGATGCGGCCGATCGCGAGCCCGATCATCGCGCCGGGGCCGCCGGCGTCGATGATCTTCCAGAACGAGAACTTCGACCGGCGCGCCCAGATGTAGGCGCCCACCATTGCCCCGAAGAGCCCGCCCCACTGGCTGATGCCGCCCTCGGTGAGAGCGAACATGCGCAGCAGGTTGCCCGAGAAGATTCGGAAGTTCTCCCACACGTATAGAAGACGCGCGCCGATCAAGCCGACCACGACCATCCAGGCGAGGCCGTCGCCCGTCCCGCGCAGGTTGGGTACGTCCTTCTCGAGCAGCCAAAAGCCGAGGCGCGCCGCGGCGAGGATGCCGAGGACCGAGAACACGCCATGCCACGTGATCAGGAAAGGCCCGATGCGGGCGATATTGGGGTCGAGGTCGATGATGATGGTGAGCAGCATCAGTCCCGCGGATTGATCGCGCGCTGAAGACGGAACAGCGCGACGTCCTTCGGCAGCAGGGCGAACGTGAAGTGGATCGGCAATGAGACCCTCTTGCCGGTGAGGATGTCTCGCAGCGGGTTGTAGAACTTGCCCTTGCCGACGCCGGACTCGGCGACGGCTTTTTCGAGCGCGGCTTCGATCGGCTCGGGCTCCCACTCCACGCGTTGCACGGCTTCGATCGCCATCCCCACGCGTGGTGCGACTTCTCCGTCGATCACAGGGGGATGCGGGTCCGTCCACAAGTAGTCGAGATAGTCGACCGCCTGCGCAAGCTTGTGCAGCCGCGTCTTCAGCGCGGGCACCGCGCGTTGGAGTGTCGATTCGTCGACCTGGGGCACGAACGGCTTGATCCTCCGCGCGAGCTCTTCATCGGAAAGGGCGCGGATGTACTCGCCGTTGATCCAGTTGAGCTTCTCCCAGTCGAAACGCGCGCCCGCATGCTGGACGCGCTCGAAAGTGAAGGCACCGACGAGCTGCTCGATCGTGAAGATCTCCTGCTCGGTGCCGGGGTTCCAACCCAGCAGCGCGAGATAGTTGATCAGAGCTTCTGGCATATACCCCTGCTCGCGAAAAAGAGCGAGGTTGCTCTCGGGGTGCTTGCGCTTGGACAGCTTGGAACCGTCCTGGGCAAGGATCAGCGGCATGTGCGCGTACGCCTCGGGCCGCTCGTAGCCCAGCGCGTCGATCAGCATCAGCTGATACGGCGTGTTGGAGAGGTGGTCCTCGCCGCGGATCACGTGCGTCATCTTCATGAGCGCGTCATCCACTGGGCTGGCGAACTGATAGGTCGGATAGGTGTCCGATTTGATGATGATGAAGTCACCGATCAGGTCGCCGTCGAAATGCATCTCACCACGCACCATGTCGCGGAACTTGATGTCACCGCCTGGGACCTTGAAGCGCACGGCGAAGACGGTGCGGCCCTCGGGCGGGTTGTTCAGGCAGCGCCGCGAGTATTTGTAGGCGCGCTTTTCGAGCTGCGCCTGCTTGCGCTCCGCCTCCAGCTCTTCGGTCGTGCAGTAGCAGCGATACGCCCAGCCCTCTTTGATCAGGCGCGCCGCTTCCTCACGGTACGTGTCGAGCCGCTCCGACTGGCGGTACGGCTCGTAGGGTCCGCCCTTGTCGGGACCCTCGTCCCAATCGAGACCGAGCCAGCGCAGGCTTTCATAGATCAGCTGCTCGTACTCGGGTCGGTTGCGCTCCATATCGGTGTCGTCGATGCGGAGGGTGAAGGTGCCACCGCGCTGGCGCGCGAACAGCACGTTGTAGAGAGCGGTGCTCGCGGTGCCGAGATGCGCGAACCCCGTCGGGCTCGGCGCGATCCTCACTCGAACGGGGTCGGACACCGCCATATCCTACGAAGTGTCTTGCGACGGAGAATCGAAGCAGAAGATGCAAGAAGGCTCCGGCGCAAGACACTCAGTGCCCAGTCCCGGATTGCTGGCGCTCGTTGGCGGCGACGAGTTCAAGCCGGGCAACGAAGAGCAGGACCGGATGCTCGTCGCGGCGGCCAGAAAAGGCCCTGCCTACGTCGTGCCGACGGCGGCGGCCAGGCAGGGGCCGGAGCAGGCAGTCGAACACGCGACCGGCTGGTTCCGCTCGCTCGGCCTCGCGCTAGAGGAGCTGCCGGTCCTCAAGCCGGCCGACGCCAACTCGAAAGAGCTTGCCGCGCTAGCCCGCGGCGGAGGATTTTTCTACCTGGTCGGCGGAGACCCCGGCCTCGTCGCTCGGGTGCTGCGCGACTCGCGTGTCTGGACGGCCATCTTCGAAGCGTGGCGGGACGGCGCGTCGCTCGCGGGATCGTCAGCGGGCGCGATGGCCTTGTGCAGCCACACGCTCATCCGGGCCAGCTGGCCGAACCGCTTCCACAGGCGTCCGAGCGAGGCCCTGGGCGTCATCCCCAACACGGCGGTGCTTCCACACTTCGACACGTTCGGCCACCGGTGGATCGAGTCGGCGCGGCGTGAGCTCCCGCAGGTGACGCTATTGGGCGTCGACGAGCGCAGCGCTGCGGTGTGGTCTGGCGGGGAATGGCGCGCAGCTGGCCCAGGCGTGGTCACGCTCATCGCAAAGTCGGCCACGGCGAGCTTCCAGAGTGGGGCGAAAATCGCCGGGCTCGCCAGCCCCGTCCGTATGCTTCCGGCTCAGTGAGCCCCACCCCCGCTTCGCGGGACCTGCCCATGTATGGGGAGGAAACGAGTGCAGCCCCGAAGAAAATTCATTCCGGTTTTGTCGACCTCGGGGCGCTGCGCGTCCATCACATGCACGGCGGGAGGGGCACGCCGGTCGTTTTCATCCACGGTCTGGGGTCGTCCGGCTACATGGAGTGGCGCTACAACCTGGAGCCGTTCGCGACGAGGCACCGCGTGCTGGCTCCCGACCTGCCTGGCTACGGCCGCACCGACAAGCCGCGCGTCCGCTACACGATCCCGTACTTCGCGCGTTTCGTGCGGCGCTACATGCACGACTGCGGTCTCCGCTCCGCGGCCGTCATCGGCGCCTCGCTGGGTGGGCGCATCGCGCTCGAGCTCGCGCTCGAGGAGCCAAAGCTTGTCCGCAAGCTCGTCCTCGTCAACACGCTCGGCCTCGGACGGCCCCAGGTCCGTATAGCGCAGATGGCCTACGGCCTGGTCACCATCCCGCGTGTCGGCGAAGCCGTAATGGGATTTGCGCGCGACGCGCTTTCGTGGGCCCCGCGGACGATGATCCGCCGCGTGGCGGCCCGCTACTCGGGCGCCAGCGCCGACCTGAGCCGGACCATGGATGACACCTACCTCGACGACCTGCGCGAGATGTACGCCACCGATGGATTTCACAACGCCTACCTATCCACGGTGCGGTCGCTAGTCAATCCACGTGCGCTTCTTGGCGGTCACCACGACGTGACGCGGCGATTGAACGAGCTCAAGATTCCGGTCCAGCTGATCTGGGGCGCCGACGATCCGCTGTTTCCGCTGGCTCATGCCGAACGCGCGCACACGTTGATCGAGCGTTCTCAGCTCGCCGTGATCGACGGCGCGGGTCACACGCCGCAAGCCGAGCGACCGGAGGAATTCAACCGCGTCCTCCACCGATTCCTCGACGGCTAGTCCTCCGGACCAGGTCCGCTACAGGAGTCCCGAGTATCGGGACCTCGTCGCGGGGCCGCTCGACCCCCTTGTTCACCCGACGCCGATGGAGCCGGCGCGTTTCTACCTTTTGATCCGGCGGCTCGCCCGCTGGGTCGTGACCCATCTCTTCCGGGTCACCGTGACCGGTCTCGAGAACATCCCGACGCCCCCGTACATCATCGCGGCCAACCATCAGGCGTGGTTCGACCCCGCGTTCATCATTCCTTTCTTTCCGGAGCGGCCGTTGATCTACACGATGGCCAAGCGCGAAACTGTGTTCAACCGGGCATGGAAGCGCAGGCTTCTGCCCCTGGTCGGGGTCTTCCCCATCTCACCCAACAAGGGCGAGCTCGATGAGCATGGCCTGCGCACCGTGTACCAGGTGCTCGAGCGTAACGGCGTGATGCTGATCTTTCCGGAAGGGCGCTACTCGCGGGGCAGGGCGCTGCGCCCGCTCAAAAACGGCATCGGCTACTTCGCGCTGCAGGCCGGCGTCCCGATCTGCCCGGTCGCCGTGCGCGGCACCGACCGGCTTTGGCCTTTCAAGCCAATCGACGTTTCCATCGGAACCCCGGTCATGCCGGATCTCCCGGCGTGGTGGGAGCTGAGCCGCCGGGTGACCAGCGTGGTCGACAGAGTCCGCAACTCCATCACGATCGCCCTTAACAGGCGCCGCGCCTAGAATCTGGCAGTTTTGCACCTGGTCATCGGCGCGGGGGAGGTTCTGGGGCGGCACATCTCGCGCGCGCTTTCCGCCGACGTCCCGGTCATCGAGCTCGACTCGGACGCGGACGACGAGACGCTGGCCGACGCGATCGTCGGCGTGGAGATCGTCGTGTTGTGCGCTCAGACGGCAGCACCAAGCCACCGCGTCCGTTACCGCAGGAAGCCACCGCATCTGTTGCAGCGCGTGGTCGCCGCGTCGCGTCGCGCACGCGTCCGCAGGATCGTCCACGTCTCGACCGCCGACGTCTACGGATCCAGCCACTTCACGCGCATCACGGAAAAGTCGGAGCTCAAGGCGACGTATGCGTACGAGAAGGTGAAGCTGTTCGAAGAGGAGTGGCTGCTCGACGCGGCCGGCGACGACCTCGAGGCCGTCGTCATCAGGCCGGCGCGGGTCTTCGGCGAGGGCGAGGAGTGGATCCTGCCGCGTCTGATGGCGGCGGCGGTCCACGGTCGCGTGTGGCTTCCGGGCGGGGGCAGGGCAACGCAGACCTTCGTCTACGGGGAGGACGTGGGGCGAGCGTGTCTTGCGGCGTCGGACCGCGGCCGGCCCGGGCACCGTTACCTCATCGGCGGTTTCGACTCCACGTGGCGCGACCTTGTCTCGTCAGCGGCGCGCGCGGTCGGCTTCGCGGCGGAGGTTTCGTCGCTGCCCTACGACATCGCCTACCTCAGGGCGCTCGCGGCCGAGACGGTGACGCCGAGCGGCGGCGCCCTCTGGCCTGGCATCTACGCCGTCGACGTGCTCGGCAAATCGCGCTACTACGACGACTCGCACTCCAGGCGCGAGCTGACGTGGTCTCCGTCGGTCGGGAGCTTCGAGCAGGAGATGCCCGCCATGGCGCCGTGGCTGTCGCGGCTGCCCGAGGTCGCCGCTGTCCTGGCCGAGCCCGCCGAGGCTGCTGGAGCTACTTCACCGCAAGGCAGGTGATCGTCTTGAAGACGCCGTCGATCTTCTGGATCTTGTCGACGATCAGCGAGCCGATCGAGTTGACGTCGGGGGCTTCGCACACCGCGATGACGTCGTACTCGCCCGTGATGGCGTCGGCGGCGGAGATGCCCGACACGCCTTCCATCTTCTTGGCCACCTCAAGTGCCCGCCCGGGTGACGCGTTGATGAGTACGTACGCCTTCATCGCCTAACCCCCAACTGTTCTCCTGGACGGAACCGGATCAGACTACTCGGCTTGCGACGACTTTTTCGGCCGGCGTTTGTCGGCCAGGTGCTGGGCCAGCTTCTTCAGCCCGGGGTTGACCGCCACGACCTTCGGCCCTCGGACCTTCTTGTCGCGCGCCTTGTTGCGGGCACTTTCCCGCGGCGCCACGCGGTCGAGCTCGTCGCCCACGAGCTAGAAGGTTGCCGGGACGATCGCGCGCTTGTGGATGCCCGAGCCCAGCAGCGTGTCACCCTCGCGACACTCGACCTCGAAATAGAGCTTGTTGCCTTTGACCTCGGTCAGGCGGGAGCTGACGACGATCGTCCGCCCGGGCGCGGTCGGGGCCAGGTGCCTGACGTGGACTTCATATCCAACGGTGGTATGTCCCTCGGGTAACAGGCGTTCTACCGAGCGATGGCTGGTCAGCTCCATGAGCCCGATCATGGCCGGAGTCGCGAACGTGCCTTTGCCGCCCACGTGGTGGGTGAGAAGGTTGCCTTCGACGACGCGCTCGAGGCGTCCTTCGATGCCCGGCCGAATACCTTCGATCGTGTCCACCCTATAGATTGTCGTCAATGACGCGGGTGCGCAAGGCGATATTTCCCGCCGCGGGTCTTGGCACGCGCTTCCTGCCGGTCACCAAAGCGCAGCCGAAGGAGATGCTGCCGCTCGTCGACAAGCCGACGATCCAGTACGGCGTCGAAGAGGCAATCGCGAGCGGAATCGAGCAGGTCATCATGGTCACCGGCGGCGGCAAGCGAGCGATTGTCGACCATTTCGACCGCTCGCTCGAGCTCGAGCACTACCTGGAGCAGCGCGGCAAGAGCGACCTCCTGCGCATCCTGGCCGAGGTCGACGACCTGAGCAACCAGCTCGACATCACGTATATCCAGCAGAAGGAGCCGCACGGCTTGGGTCATGCCGTTTGGACGGCCCGCCGCCAGGTCGAAGGTGAGGCATGCGCCGTGCTCCTGGCCGACGACGAGAACCTCGGCGGCGAGCCGTGCTTGAAGCAGCTGA
>WNGN01001260.1_pt1 | contig 27309 bp, 28 predicted proteins | sample 5400561 | NCBI WGS metagenome assembly WNGN01 (sample SAMN13153379, study PRJNA577476) | soil metagenome | isolation source: 115 cm soil or saprolite under Garry oak tree replicate 2 | place: USA:California | collected 2016-06-15 | reverse complement strand
TCACCATGCTGATCCTTGGCATTGACCGAGACGACGCATCGATCCAGGAAATCTACGACGAACGCAATCTCGCAGTACTGCGAGCGATGAGCCATGTCATCAGAGTCTGCAACGAAAAAGGAGTGACAACATCAATCTGCGGTCAAGCACCCTCAAACTATCCCGAGGTCGTCGAGTTCCTAGTCCGGGAAGGAGCAGTTAGCATGAGCGTCAACCCCGACAAGGTCATCGAGACGAAACTGCTAGTGGCAGCTATCGAGCAGAAGCTGATTCTTGAAGGGATGAGAAAGACACGTCAGTCCAACGGAGACCAGGGAACAATGCAGCCCCGCTGGCCCAAGTGACCCCCGGGATCTATCCAGAATTTTGTTCGAACAGCTCGTAGACTGGGTCAAACAGAACTACAGCGACGCCAGAAAAATCATAGAAATCGGAGTAGGCCACAGGATAGACGTGGCGGAACGAATATCCAAAGCTCTACCTCGAGCAGAAATCCTCGTAACCGACAAAGATGAGTCATGGGTACGCTCAAGAAAATCGGGGCGAATCAGAGCTATCGCGGATGACGTGATGTTTCCAAGCCTCATCCTCTACCAAGGCGCGTCCCTTGTCTATTCTCTTCATCCGCCCGGCGAAATGCTACCAGCTCTAGAGAGCTTGGCTAGCATAGTTGGGGCAGATCTCCTAATCGTTCCGATAAGCGACGAGCAACACGACCTCCAACGGGACAAATGGCGAGAACTAATCATCCGCGGGAGGATCGTCGGCTGGCTGCTAAACAAGCAGGATTAACAGGTAAGACGGGATCCCTCTAGTATCGGAGAGATGCCTGCCTTGGTATTAGACGGCTAATACTGTAGACCCAACTTCTCGTAGCCCTTGAGACGTCTCACTTGAGCACGTGGTTCCCACAGGTCACGGAAAGAAAGGGGTGCCTAGCCCGAATAATCAGCTACCTTAAGGCGCATCCCTTACTCTGTCTGCTGATTCTAACCCCTGGGATTCCAGAGTACCTTTCAGGCTCAAGCAACATGGCTTTCCTGGTTCTAAACCCTCCAGTATTCTTTCTCCTTCTCGCTGCGAATCTCGCCCTCTACGGTCCAGGCGTCATATTGATCCGCGAGGCCAAGATTCGCTGGGACAAAGGCTGGGCATCGGTCTTCCTCTTGGGGGCAGCCTACGGAATCGTGGAAGAGGGACTCGCCCTGCGAACACTGTTCAACCCAACATCCTCGGTAGTAGGAAATCTAGGCGTCTACGGACACTGGCTCGGAGTCAACTGGGTCTGGACTGTTGGGTTAGTGATCTTCCACTCAGTTTTCAGCATTGGCCTGCCGATCTTCATCTTCGGATTAGCATTTCCAGATCTGAAATCAAAAAGCCTTGTTTCGACAAAAGGAATACGAATCAGTATGCTCACGTTAGTCACTGATTCTGTCCTCCTTTCGTTACTGGTAAACTATTGGCCTGCTGAGATATGGGGTTTACTGGTTCTTTCGAGCATTGTGGTAGTACTGCTCGTTATCGCTGCGAAGAAATTGCCTGCTGATTTTCTGAAGACTGTTAGAGCAGAGCCGAGATGGAGGCCCCGAGCATTCTTTTTAATTGGAGCGACGTTCTTTCCGATCTGGCTGCTTGCAGGAGGCTTCGCAGCAAGTGCTAACCTCTTCCCGCCGGTCATCATGGTTTTCGATATTCTCATCTCACTGTGGATACTTCGGCTCGTCTTCAGGTCAATGGGAACACGGCTCAACCAAGCCCACAAAGTCGCGTTCGCGTTCGGACTGATTTCTCCGATAATTATCTTCGGCATCGCAGCCAGCGCATCTCTCCCCCTTGTCATAATGAACGACCTGTTGGTCGTTCTTTTCTCCAATAAGATGTGGAGAAAATGGAAGGCGTGGACTTTCTCCCAACATTATTCTTTGATGCAAAGCCTTCCAAAAGTTACGGGCGATGGAAGGTCTATGCCCTAGCCTGATAGACCAGGACCAAGAACTCACCGGATTGCTTCAATACACGGTGACTCCGTATTCTTTGAAGAACTCTTAACAGAAGCGAGGAACGATTGAACTGGGCTCCTTTGCTTACTGTTCCTCAAGGTATAATCTAAGAAATTGACACCGACGGGACGCGAAGAACCTGTATATGTCCGAGATAGATCGAACCAGGAAGTTGGAAGGAAAATGAGCGTCAAGAGTATGAAGACAGCTCTCAAGGGAACCAGTATCGAGGAGAAAGACGCGAAGGAGATCATTTCGGGGGTCCAGGCAATGTACGACAAGGTTCCCGGATTTATTCGGCCCATGCTACCGAGCCTGCCGGACATTCTCAAACGGATCCCTCAGAGCGCCGGAAAGTATAGTCTCAACGAACTCATACAACTTCTAGACTGGGCCTATGACAGTGGACAATTGAAGAAATAGGAGTCAGGCCTGAAAATGACCCACCCCTCCAAGGACATCACCGGATCCTCTGGCACACAACTCTCAGGAAAAAAGATTGCACTCCTAGTGTCGAGTAGTGTTGCCTCGTTCAAAGTTCCCGAGATTGCGCGCGAGCTGATGAGTGCAGTAATCTCACCATCGACAGAGAAGATGATTGGATCAGATCTTCTAGAGTGGGCTACAGGAAATCCAGTAGTCCGAGAGCTTACCGGCAAGCTGGAGCACATCGCCCTTGCTGGAAAGAGTTCGGGACACGTTGATCTAGTTCTCATCGCTCCTGCAACCGCTAACACGATCGGAAAGCTTGCATCGGGAATTGACGATACGCCGGTCACAACGGTGGCTGCGACCGCCATCGGTTCCAAACTGCCTGTTCTCATTGCACCAGCGATGCATGAGCCGTTGTATGATCATCCAATAGCTCAAGAGAACATTGCGCGTCTCAAGAAGATAGGCGTCGAGTTTGTTGAACCGGAGATTGTAGAAGGAAAGGCGAAGATCGCATCAACGGCCAAGATTATTCAGGCAGTCATCACACGGCTTTCTTCTCAACTCTCATCTCAGAGAAGAGACCTTGAGGGACATAGGGTGCTGGTCACCGCAGGTCCCACGATCGAACACATCGACCCGGTTCGAGTAATCACTAACCGATCCTCAGGGAAGATGGGCGTCGCGATTGCAGAGGAAGCATGGTCAAGAGGTGCCGACACAACGTTGATTCTGGGACCCGGCTCAGTCACACCTCCAATTAGCGTGAAGACTGTCAAAGTTGAAACCACGGAGGAGATGCTTGAGGCTACTATGCGCGAATTGAAGAAGGATAAACACGATCTAGTTTTCGCCGCCGCGGCCCCGAGCGACTATAGGCCATCGAAGCCCGCTGGCCAGAAGATAAGCACAAGGAAGGAGAAAACCGTCGAGCTGGAGCTAGAAGCCACTCCGAAAATAATCCGAGAAATTCGCCGTGCAAGCCCGAACTCGTTTCTCGTAGCTTTCAAGACGGAACACGGCGTCACGTACGAGCGGCTCGTGACAGAAGCGTTTGAAATACTCAGCGAGAAAAACGCAGACCTCGTCGCGGCCAACGATGTCTCACTGGACGGTGTCGGATTTCAGACTGATACTAACGAGCTGTTTGTTGTCGACGAGCGAAAGCATGTCATCCACATTCCTTTGGCGCCCAAGCGTGAGGTCGCGCGCCAATTATTGGACATTGCAGTCAAGAGACTGAAAGTCTAGGCCAGAGGTCGCTCCCTAACGTCAAAGAAGATTGTTCGAGCGGCAGCAGTGCAGACCAGACCTGTAGCAATCTCCGTCAAAGAGACAATTTTCCGGGCAATCAAGCAGGCAAAGCGGGCAGCGGAGAAGGAAGCGGACATTATCTGCTTGCCAGAGCATTGGTTGCCTGAGAAGACGATTCCGTCGCCTATGAGCCCGCTTCCGGGACTGCAATCGGTCGCTGAGGAGTACGGTGTTGTGGTTGTCGGAGGAGCTTTCTACGAACGTGTCAGGGGCCGAATCTATCTTAATAGCCCGGTCATTGGTCGGGACGGAGAAGTCATCGGACGACAACCGAAAATCCATCTGTTTCACTTCGAGAAAAAGATCGCGCGTCCTGGAAACGATTACACGATCTTCCCGGTTGACCGGTTCAGAATTGGGGTCCTAGTTTGTTACGACGTTGATTTCCCAGAGGCCGCGAGAATCCTGACCCTTAAGGGTGCGGACTTGCTGATGTGTCCATCAAGGATTGTGAGACAGGGAGTTGAACCGTGGCATCAATACGTCACGATTCGATCGCTAGAGAACCGAATAGCGGTTGTGGCACCCAACGTCTATTCTCCGCCCTTGTTCACGGGGTACAGTATGATTGTTAGTCTCAAGGAAGAACCAAAGATGAAGATATCCCACCCTAGAATGAACGTGTTCAAAGAGCGGCGAGAGGGAATAATCGTTGAGGATATTGATCTCGCTCTTCACGCTCGACTGCGTAGAGAACGGTTCGCGGATCGTAGGCCAGAAACATACGTCTGGAATTGAGAGATATTGGGCGAGAGGAAGATTCGGGGAGTCGTCTTCGATCTAGACAACACTCTCATCCAGTCAAAGAAGGGCGCTCACCAGGCGCTTAGAGTGGTCGCAGCCATCTTCGCGAAACGGTTGAGGAAAGAAGGATTCCACTACTCCGAAGCAAACATGTTCAGGAAACTCCGGCTCATCGATTTGGAAATGCACGGCCGAAAATTCCTCTACAATAGGGATGTTTGGTGGGAGACCCTGCTCAAACAGCTCGGCTTGTCTAACCTAAAAGGTCCATGGATTCACAAGACAACTCTCCGCTATTGGAAGACGTACGCTGGAACAAGTCCGCTGTTCTCCGACACGATGTCGACGATTCATCGACTGAAGAAGGTAGGGTTTAGGCTTGGGATGGTCTCCGACTCAGATGGGACCCCGGGAATGAAAATGAAGAGAATTCGGCAACAGCCATTTCTGAAGTTTCTTGAGACAATCGTTGTTGCAGGCGAGGATACCCCTAATGTGAAACCAAGCAGGGGACCCTTCACTCTAGTCGCAAAACGACTAGACTTACAACCCAAGAATTGCGTCTACATCGGCGACAATCCAAACACCGACATTGAAGGAGCGAAGGGAGCTGGAATGATGATGATACTTGTGAAACGTCGAGGCCCAAAGGGCGGACATCCAGACTACCTCGCTCGATCGTTAAGTGATGCTGCTAGGCTGTTAATGCGGGACTGACCTGTTTCACAACAGACTGTTTTTGGAAAACGATTTTTTCTGATCCCTGGCCCATCCTTTCTCGGATGATCCCCGAAAAGTCTTCAAGTTTCTCATATCCAATGAAACGTCGGCTGAGATCCATCGCGGCCTTGAGAGTGGTTCCAGATCCAAGAAAAGGGTCTAAGACAAGGTCGCCTTCTATGGAGAACATTCGGATTAGTCGTCGTGGAATCTCTTCAGGGAATGCCGCAACTCGCCTTTCTAACTCTCGATGCGTCTGTCTAGCTCCAGTGACCGTCCAGACTTGTGAGAACCATTCGTCTCGCTCTTTCTTGGTGAACTTGCTCTTGTAGCGCTGTGGGTCCTTAGGCTCGAATGCTCTCAGACTTCCCTTGCGAAAGATCAGAATATACTCCATATCCAGGGTCACGTACGCATTGGGCGGGAGGAAACCTGAGCCCAGAAACGCTCCCTTTCCCCTGTAGCGGGGTTTGGTTGTGGGCTTCTTCCAGAGAACGTAGGGTAGGGTAACGAGGCCGAGTTGCTCGAAAGACTCTATCACACGCGAGTGGTTTGGATAGAGATGGAATATGCCGTCCTTGGTCCGAGTCGCGTCGCCAATATTGACGCAGGCAATTCCGCCGGGAACTAGGACCCTCTTCACCTCCTTCCAAGTCTGGTTGAGGTAGTCGTGCATCTGACCGTAGGATTGGGCGGATTCCTCTCGGAAGAAATCGTCCCAGATGCCAACCATCGGGTAGGGTGGCGAGGTGACGACTAGATGCACGGAGCTATCCGCTAGTTCTCTCATTCGACGGCTGTCACCGATGATTACTCGGTAATCGGCCGTCGTCTCAACCAGCTTTCAATCACCCGATATATTCAGAACTGCCAGCAGACTCTGAGTCCTTGTCACCGCCCTGTTTGAGCGCGGTTTCAATCTCTTTCGCCTGTCCTTCCAGTTCCGTCATATCAATTTGTAATCCAAGTTTCTTAACGAGGACACGGAGGATTATCATCGCTGCGCGCGGGTCAATCATGAAGCCGGATGTTTCCCCCGAGAGAAACAGACCTTTAAGATTCCGGACTTTTGCGAGACCTGGGATAAGACCGTTCATCCAAGTGACCGCGCCGCTGTCTATGATTTTTACACCTAACTCTTCGAGTTCCTTGACGAGGACTAGTTCGCTTGCAGCGCCGTAGACTTGTGGATGTTCAGCGATCTTGCCGGTGATGAAGGCGCCAACTGTCACAACTGTCTCGACTCCGAGTTTCTCAGCGAGTTTCACGACAGCTTCTGAGAGACGGAAGGCTCCTTCAGGTAAGATTGGTTGCGCGTCCCCAGTGTAAAGGACGAGGTCGGGACCGGAGTCTTTGTTGATCCAGTAAAATATCTCATGTTTCATCAGATCAGCTGTCCCATCGGGCTTTAGGAGGAGGCGAGGTGGGAGATAGTCTGAATAGAGACAACCTAGGGGAGTTGCCTTTAGCGTCTTAACCAGTTGGTCGAGAACGATCTTGGCCACTCTTCCGCTGTCAGGGAGGCCGGCAATGAGGACCGGGGTCTTCAGTGTCGGAGCCTCGTTGAGATGAAGGTCAATACGTTCTCGCAAGATCTGAGCATGTCCCTCGAAGCTAGCTTAGCCCTTGATGGAGTTGCCCCAATGGGGGGCTGATAGACATTCCCATGCCAGCATCTTTACTGATTTGAGTGAAAAGAATCCCTACTTTCTCTCCGTAGAATGTTTATATTCGAGGAATCCGAAGCCAACCATCCCCACTCTTTAGGTGTTCAATTGGCAAAATTCATGCTGTCCCTCCGCGACGAAAGTTTCGAACTCCTACAAACAGAAGCAGAAGACCGAGGCATATCGATACAGGAATTGATCAGAGCCGTGATCATTCCTGACTGGGTCAAACTAAACACAGTTGCCAAACCTGCCTTTGACAACGCGAACAATGGACTTCGAGCATACAGATCGTCAGCTCCAGTGCGTGACCAAGAACAAATGTTCCAACCTGCCATGAGCAGGATACGATAACACACACGATCGCGTCTTCTGGATTCCCAGAATTATTTTCTAGTTCTCTGTAAGAACCGTAGTCCTCGCTAAATGAGGCTTCCTGGGCTCTTTCTCTATTCTGTCGATATCTGCAAGATCAGTTTTTCTAGATTCAAGTGGTGATATCGGCGGTGAACGATCAATATAGTGAGGCAGCGTTCACAGATCGTTGCAAAGTATCCTGCGGCTTCGATCCGAACTAGGCTCTCCGCAGGGACATGCTCTCTCCTAAACGCACAGGTCGCGAGCATCAACCGTTTCAGCTTTAGGCAACGCTCTTTGTTGGCACTACCCGTCCTTAAGCATTCAAGCCAGTCGCCCCCATTCTCCCCCACTAGGCTAGCGAATGCCGTTCCAACAACAGATTCCACAACTCTTATGGAGAGTTGTTCCGTATAGTCCAACAAGGAAGAACAATGGGAATAGTCTCTGACATCGAGAAGACTTTGCAGATTCCGCGACTAGGGACCGCCTTGCTGGCTGTCCTCTTTGGTGCGTTGCTTCTAATGATTCCTTGGTTATTGAACTACCTAATCGCGGTAGGTTTGATCATCTGGGGTATAGCGGAAGCAGTAAAGGCGAGCAAGACATCGGGAAGTTCTACCTCGACCAAGTGAGTCTCAATACAATCGCGATGTCATGCTGGAGTCGTTCGTGCGCCCGGCCATTAGACGATACGAGGAGAATGATACGGTCGCCGTTCTCCAGCTCTCTCAAAAGTATGCTTCATGGGACTCCACCCCGACAGAAGCAGACATTGAGAGCTTCTACTCGTCCGAGCCTGATCTCTTCCTAGTAGCGGAGCTCAACCGAAGAATAGTTGGCTTCGTTTGCGGCCGTGAATCCAAAAATGTTCCCGATGAGGTCCTTAGAAAATGGAAGGCAACTAAGGTCGGATCAGTGGAGGTTTTGGCGGTTGAGGAGAAGTACAGACGGAGAGGAATCGGAACCCAGCTTCTTAACAGCCTCTTTCGAGCGTTCACCAAGAGGGGGATCGATACGGTTACGCTTTCAATGCCTGCAGAAGAGATAGGGGCAAAGAAACTGTATGACAAATTGGGATTTGAGACGAGGGGCTATTTCTTGAAGAAGAAACTCTAGCCGAAATGGGAGAGAAGACGCAGCTAGACCATTTTGCTGGCGACTCGATTCTTCTTCGCATCCTCATAGTTCGAAACTTCTATCAGATTCAGATCAGGATCCCGGAAATACACAGACATCATCTGGCCGAGCGCGCCAGTTCTTCTGACGGGGCCCTCCAGTATTCTGACCTTCGATAATTGAAGTCGTTTCGTGACTTCATCGATAGGGGCGGTGGTTGTGAAACATAAGTCGGCCGATCCCGGAGTAGGTCTAGAGGCTTTCGGTTCAAATTCCTTGCCAGCCTCGTGGAGGTTGATCTTCTGAGAACCGAAGCTCAGAGCCTTGCGGCCGTTCTCGAAGGTGACGACTTCCATGCCGAGGACGTTTGCATAGAATGTACACGTTGTCTCGATGTTTCTGACGGTCAGAACGAGATGGTCAAGCCGGTCCAATTTCATAGTTCTTGCCTCTTATCTAGCACGACTGGTTATATTGAAAAAGAGGGTTGAGCGAAGCGTTGGCTTCGCCCATTGAGGTTAGCGTCGGGACTAGTTTTGTACGACTTGCGGTTCTTCTGTTCGGCCGGGGTGCTCGTTTCGAGCGAACATTGCCATGGCCTGTTTCTGTTTCTCATCTTTCTCTTTCTTGGTCATGCTGACTAGCTGGGATATTGACCAGTGGTGGCCATAAGGGTCGGTTAGTTGGCCGTAACGTTCGCCCCAGAACATGTTGTCTAATGGCATGGTGACTTTCGCGCCTGCATCGACGGCTTGCTGCCATAGTTTGTCCACGTTGTTGATGTAGATGTGGAGTGTGACCGGGCTGTTGCCTAGAACATCAGGGGATTGCGTGCCACCCGGGAAGGTGTCCGATAGCATTACTATCGAGTCGCCGATTCTGATGCGGGCGTGCATGAGTTTTCCGTCTGGGAGGGCTTGTCGCGCAAGTTCTCTTGCACCGAAGGCTTTCTTGTACCAGTCAATCGCGGCGGCTGCGCCGTTTATCGCAAGGTATGGTGTTACGGTTCGGAATCCCGGTGGGATCGGAGCTTTCTTGGACTTTGCAGGTTTCTTTGACTTCGCCTTTTTTGATTTGGATTTCGGCATAGTCGGGGCTAGTGAAGCCATAGACTAAAACCTTGCTAGGAGTCTTAGGAAGAAAGCAGGATTCCCACGCTGATAGGACACTGAATGTTGGATGCCGGAACTGCTCAGAGCCTTTAGGTTCTAGGCGGCCGCACTTGCTCCTTCCGCCTTTCTTCGCTGCGCGATCTTTGAGCCTATAGAACAGGAACGCTAGCAGAATGAGGACGATGTCCTATCCTCTCTGTGTCAAATGGTAGATGATGGCTTTCTTTTGAACTTCCGGTTTGATCAGTCCTTCCTGTTGCATCTGATGGTCGCCGCGAGAGAACCCTAGGTATCAGTCGAGGATTGTTTCTCCAGAGTTGTCATACGGGCTGATCTCATCGGACATCTTTTGATGTAGAAAGATTTCCCTTTGAAGAGCAATGCTTAACGGACGCCAAGCAGTCTTAGAAATCTGCGCTTCGATTATGGGCGAGGAAGACCCTTCAAACCTGACTCCCCTGGGAGGACCTGAAAAGCTAGGTCCCTCTAATGGAGAATCACGGATGCGCGCACATAAGCTGCCGGAAGTTGTTAACGGCAGAATGTTATGCGTGGCTCACGGCCGGATGTGTTATCGAAGAATGTCTAGGGTTGGGATCGGCGAATGGATTTGCCCTGACGAGCGCCATGGAACTCCTATCAAGAGCTCCTAGAGAACGCGTCTCTAGTTCTAGGAGATGATCTGGGAGTAGACAGGATGGATTTGCGTCCACCCGTGGTCATTGTCGAGAACCAGTCACGTTCGGAGTGTTGTGACTGCTTCCAGTACAACCTCCTCTGCTTTCTTCAAAGCCTCGGCTAGCTCTGGTCTGCCGAAGGCCGGTCTCCAGTCTCTCCAGAGCTCATCGCTCACTACTAAGAAGTTGCAGACTTCCACGTTCCGATACACGCCCAAGGCGTACATTGCAGAGGTTTCCATGTCTACGCCCAAGACATCTCGCAATCGATAATTCTCGATCGTTGTAACCATCTCCCTATAGGGGGCGTCCGTCGTCCAGATCGGACCTGTATACGCGGTTACACCCTTCTTCACACGTGCCTTCTCTAGCGCTCGGACCAACCTCGGCGCTGGACGAAGACCCTCATCACTCGACAAGTAATGAGGCGACGTTCCCTCCTCTCTGATACATGACGTCGGAATGAAGCACGACCCGACTGGCGCCTCAGGCTGAATACTGCCAGCCAAACCCAATCCCAAGAAGACCCGCGCCCCGCACGCAATCAACTCCTCCATGACCATGACAGAGAGGGCTTAGCGCCAACCGTCCTAGCGAGAGACTTGACGGTCTTGAGGTCCCATGAACCTACAACAATGGGACTCAAAACGAGTTGGTCGACTGAAACGCCATGTCGGGATGCCCAAAACTCCACTGCCGCACGAGGTGTGAAACGCTCGCTCATAGGATTGAGAAAATGCCCTACCCGTGATAGGCTTTGCGAGCAATGTTTTCTTCTCTACGCGTTTACTAGATCGGAATCCGGAGAGACCGGACATGCGACGCAGGACTCGGTCGCTAAGACCTCCTTATTTCCTAGAACACTAGCCGTCTGGCAATGATAATGGGCGAGACAGGCGATTCAGGGCACAATCCAGCCGTAGATGGCTCGGCGAAAAACGCGACTTGCCTGAATGGATCTATGGGTGATCTTGAAGTGTCCTCCCGGATCGCCAAATAGGGTTCAATCTGGGCTATTTCTTGGAGTGATCGTAAGATCCGTTACTTGAAGGGCAACTCTCGGCTCATATGTCCGCACTTTAGACAGTAAGATCGCAGTTTGAGAGAGATTGCGGGACCCGCTACTCGCTCATGCTCCCACCGATGAAAGGTGAAGCGGCGGCAGTTCTCGCACCATTCCTCCTCGTCGAGGTCTATTCGGACCATGGGAGAATCTCTAAGGGTCCTAGAGGTTAGAACAACAGCACAGTGAAAGTGAAAATGAAGTAAAGCTGTAGCCATTGCAGGTTTTTCGGATCTATCTCTTCTTTATTCGTCCGCCACTACGTTCCACGAAGGAGTCCAATTAGGTGCTCACCGAGAGAAATTGTTGAGGATCCAGGTGAAAACTTACGTCAAGAGGTATCTCACGGAGAGGAAGGGGAGCTATTCTTGTCGGATCTATTACCTCTACCTTCCCAAGCGTCTCGCAGAACCTTTGGTCGGCAAGAATCTAAAGGCGACTCAGACAAAAGACGGTATCCTGGTCGAGCCTACTGATAATTGACTCCTTCGCGTCCACGTTTCAATTAGAAGAGCCTCGGTCAAAGAATTAGGCTGAGGTTCTCTACCGTAGAGAGAACTTATGGCCGGGCCAAACGGGGAATCCACTGCGTCAAGGACAATAAGATTGTACTTGTAAACGCAACCCTCTATCCATCTCAGAAGAGAGAAATGGAGAATTCAGAGCCGAAACGTCCCGGAAGACCTCCAGCATTCAGCCCACAACGTAAACGAGCGTATGACATCCATCTGTATTTGGGAGTTGAGATTTGGACCGCCCTCAAAGACTATTCCGAGGAAACGGGTGAGCTATCTCTCAGCGTGACGGTTCGAAGGATTGTAAAATCGCGACTCATCGAGTTAGGTTATGTGAAGCAGAAAATTCGCTTGCTTCCCCAATCCGACACGAATCCATAAAACTCCATCTTTTGGGTATTTCTTGCGGACACTGTTAATATATTTTCTAAGCACATAGTCCAGTAGCCGGAAAGCAGACGGCTCAAACGCTGTAGACGCCTAAGGGCGTGATGCCAGCGATTCTCCCTCGCCCGGAGTAAACGGGGAGGCACCAGCAATTAGAGGACAAGTTCGCATAAAGCAACTAGTAAGCGAAGAGATTCGCCAGGTCATAGAAAACTCTCACAAAGACCGGCAACTCGGCGAACTTGTTTCGCTAGGTGAAAGCGTTCTCCTCGACGTTGACCAAGGTGAAGTGATCCGATCTCCTGGCTACGATAGGGACCTATTGGCCGTCTGCAGAAGAAAGCCAATTTCGTCACAGCCTACATCAATCCCTCAAATCGGGATTCGTTCACAGAAGGCAATGCCGGTGCATGGAGCTTCAGTAGCAATGGCGTTGGAGGTACAAGCACCGTATCTGACGACGGTACCGCCGGCAACTTCAAGGTGGGAGCTAAGAGCATCAAAGCCAACTGGGCGACTATGAACCCTGCTCCTACCACTGTTGCACTGAACTATCCATCTGCCTCAAATCTTGCTCTTGACATCACAAAATTGGGAGGCAAGATCACTCCCGCTAGAATCATTTTCTTCGTCAAGTGCGACCAGGCGATCTTCTATCCTCAAGTTCAGTTAGTGACAACTAGCCCGAACGCAGTCTTCACCAGTCCATCCCTCCCCGATGTCAACGGAGTGAACACGAGCGACTGGCACCGCTTCGAGGTCTTCATCGGACCCTATGGAGACAACTTCGTTTCGGGTCCAGGGGCCAGCTGGACCAACATCAACCAGATACAGTTCCTCTTCAGCTTCAACGCCCCGGGACCTGGAAGCGGCAACATCTGGGTTGACGGAGTCTACATTGAAGGACAGAATCACTTCGTAGCTACCAACTCTACCAAGCAGACCCAGTACGGCACTCGAGAGACGAGTATCACCAGTACGAAGCACCGGAATGCTACAACCCAACAAGCCCTCGCGAAAGCAGAGCTCATCCGGCTAGACAGTCCGATACTGCGAGGTACGGTCCAGGTACCCGGGATACCTGACATCCTCCCAGGGCAGAAAGTCACTATCAATGCGCTAAGTGCCAACCTTTCTAATGCCGTACTACGGGTCCTCACGGTGAAACACCACTATGGCCAGGACAACTTCACAACGACACTCGAGCTGACAGATGATTTGGTTAACTATCAAGCCTTGAAAGTGACGAGCATGGCTGATCTTCTCCTGCAGATCCATACACCGACGTCGAAGGCGCAGCGGGAGAAAGATATCGAGATGGGAAACCCGTTGACACTGTCAGGACAGCCGGACTTCACTACGACAGCTCAGACCAGAGACTACCCTAGCTAGTTGCGAAAATACTGACTCAGTTTCATTCTCGTGTCTGAGAAAAGTAGCCACGGACCCCTCAACCATCTAGGTGTCGAGTCACACTAACTGGCGTGATCGTTTAACCGTTAATCCTAGCCGTATGGAAACCGAGCTAGCTATCAAACTACAATATTCCGGGATCCATTACCTGACGCAAGTAGAGATACCGATTACAACCGTCGACTTCTACTTTCCAACGACGCCACGACCAACGCTAGTATTTGTTGATGGTCTGCCGCATCTGAGAACCATTCAGATGGCAAAGGATGAGGAACTCAGAACTCTCCTGCGAAAGCGTGGATACAAAGTTATGGAACTAATCTACCGCAGCTATTCCGACAAGAAACGGGACGAACTATATCAGGAAATAGTCAAGCAACTAGGAAGAGAATAGAGGGGGTATCGGGGAACCTGTCTACACACCCTAGGTAGGCTCCGATCTTCTTCAGACCCTATCCCTTTCCTTTAGTTCTGGATCCCTCAGCAATCTCTGAACAGTGATATCTCGAAACCATCATCGACAGATGTCCAAGTATGCTTCATCTCCGAAAATATTCTCATCTGATACCAATAGCCGAACGCGTCTGAATCACGAGTCTCCGACCCGTTCATGATGCTCCGTAAAACCTGTGTGTTGGGGGATACCAAGGGCTGACATACAAAACGCTGAGGGAATTCGAGGACAGATTCGTACAACGATAATGCCAATCTAGTCCCATCTCACAACGGACAGAAGTTCTACGTTGAACGAGGAAATGGTTAGTTTTTTTCTCCTAGAAGGAGCGTTGTGCGATTCAACAGAAGAAGTCTCTGCAGAGCGATTAGACCTAAAGTGATGACCCCGATGGAAGATAGCCTTGATGTTGGGGACATGGTCAAGATGACTTGTCTTGTCGGACCCGGCCACGCTATTCGAACAAGCCTCTGTTCTCCCTCACCCAAGCGACTACTCTACCCAAGCCTTCTGTCGGATGAACGATTGGTTTCCAGCCTAGAACTCTTTGTGCCCTCCCGATGTTGGAAACGTATACTCTTTGATCGGCTGGGCGCCAATCGCTGAAAGAAACATTCGGTTGCTTTCCAATGAGGCTCCCCAGCTGGTCTAGGAGTTCGAGTAGCGAAGTCGTATTCTCCGGGCCACCACCGATGTTAAGAACTGCGTGTTTAATGTCCCGCTTTAAGAATCGACTAAACGCGTCAACTAGATCTGAGATGTAAAGGACATCTCTAACTTGCTTGCCGTCGCCAAAGATCCTAATCGACTTTCCTGTGAGTGTAGCTATGACGAACCACGCCAGCCATCCCTGATCTTCGACTCCTAGCTGGCGTTCTCCATAAATGCAGCTCATTCTGAACACTCCAGTCCTGAGACCGTATGTGCGCGCGTAGTCTTGGACATAGAGATCTGCCGCGAGCTTTGACGAGCCGTAGGGACTGTGACCTGTCCCATCAATCGAAAGATTCTCAGATATGCCATTTTCGTACACTGAATCGCTGAAGGCGTAGCGCCTTGGTTCTTCCAAGATTGGAATAGCATTCACGTTTTCGCCGTAGACTTTGTTCGTACTGCAAAACAGCACGGTGGAATCATAGCATCTTGCGGTTTCCAGGACATTGAACGTTCCAATCACATTGGTCTCGAAGTCCGTTCTAGGATCCACTATGCTCGTTGTTACGGCCACTTGACCCGCAGCATGTACTATGACGCTCGCTCCCTTGGCCCCCTCTTTGAGGGCATCAAAGTCTTTCATGTCAATCCTGTGAAGCTTAGTTCGTGGATATCTACGATTCAAATAGTTCCAGTTGTATGAGTCATCCCTTCCCGTTACACCGAACATCTTGGCTCGAGAGAGATTATCGCAAATAATTACCTCGTCACCATCTGCCAAAAAGTGCTCAGCCACGTGTGAACCGATAAAGCCCGCGCCTCCCGTCACCACAATTCTGGTCAATTTTGTTTGCTTCCTCAGGATGTTGCCCGAGAGCTAACGACCATATGTGTTCGACCATCGGAGAACTGAAAACTTCAATAGTTTCCCAAGAGCCAAACATCTTCCAAGGGAATGGCTTTGACAAGTATGGAAAGCCCGAACTTCTGCACCAACTGCTTCCGCAGCTCGATACCATGAACTTCCAAGACCACAGGGAAGTCGATAGTATCGAGCTTCAACAGATCCGCTTCCCCGCCTTCTATGTCAATCTTAACGAAATCGAATTTCTCTTTCTTGAGATCTTGAAGTTCAAAAGCTCTTGGAATGATTTTGAGCTGGCTACTGTTATTCCAGCCATTTATCTCGGCGTTCCTTTCCAATAGTTCAACCTGAACGGGATCTATCTCGATCGCGATTATGCGTTTGACTCCGTGGAGGAAATAGAAGTATGCTGTTTCTCCGCAACCTGCACCAACATCGAGGACTGTCTTTCCATCGAGGCTGAATTCGGGCATGTAATACTTCTCCCACTGGTTCCATTCGCAAATTATGCTTGTTGCTCGCGCTTTCGTCAAAAGCAGCGCGTCATTTCGATGTCGAACTGTGTAGGAATCAGCCTCCTTTCTTTCTAATTTCCAATCTCTCATTCTCCAAGCTATTCTTGCGTACTCGTGAGGAAATAATCCGCGACTTCCAATGTAAATTGCCGGAACGTGCCTTTTTGGGGATATTCCAATAGATGGAAGGATCAACTGAAAGAGCCAACGTCTTTCTTAGTTGATCTAATCATGCTTAACCCGTCAATCAGCCCACGAGCATAGGACCCTGCCAAGGCTCCTCTCCGGTCACCGATGTTACTCTCTCTCAAGATCATTACAATGTGGGAGAGGGCAATGGGAGGCAAAAAGGCTACCATGAATAACACGAAACTCCACGGACTCGCATACTTTCTCATGAACAATATGCGACTCCGTGCAACGTGGTAGGCGCGCCCGCTCGATTGCATGTGTAAATTGCGGGTGCCTCGATAGGGCCACTTCCTCACTGGTACATCATGCCATACGGTTGCTTTAGGGACCATAATTGCCTCGAAGCCTTTCCTAGCCGCTTTCATGCAGAAGTCTCCTTCCGCTAGGTTTTGGGCGAATCCGACTTGGTCAAAACCTCCGACATCGTCAAACACGCGCCTCCTGACCATGAAAGCATTAGGAATATCATCCGTCAGGTAACAGTTCGTGGAGCCGTCAGGCTTATCGGTAGAAAACCTAGTGATGCTTGTCAAGAAGTTTCGACTTACGCCACTACACCAAACATGTTCGGGGTCGCGGAGGTAATACATTACTGGTCCTGCGACGCCAGCGTAAGGATTGTCGGCGAATGCTTTGACAAGTTCACCTATTGCATCACGATGTACAACATTATCATCATCCACTAGGAAGACGAACTCACCTTTTGCATGCTTCCAACCAGCGTTCCTTGATGCGGATACCATCTGCTCTCGTTCGAGCCTTATCAGCTCGACGTTTGGAAACAAAGCGGAAAGATGATGAAAGGTTCCATCTGTTGATCCATCGTCAACAACAATGACCTCAATACTCGGATAACTGCTGCGAAGTACGCTTTCAATGCATCGTGTTACGGCACTCTTTCTGTTGTGGGTGGGAACGACGACTGAAACGAGCGCGACGTTCGAAGCTCCTTCACGCAGGCTCATCGAGCTACGTTCCCTAACGAGCCCGCTTGTCGGCTAACGCACAGTAAATGTCGTGGAGGCCGTGGTTATGGGATATACAAGTACGAACGTGGCCGTCACTTGATAAGTGCCCGAAACAGCAGTTGAGGCGGTTCCAACAAATGGCTGCGCGAACGGGTAGACTACTGAGACGAGACCATTTCCTGCCGGGTTGGTAGTCATTGCGACAGTCTTTGACCCAATAATCCCGCTTCCCGCGGGACCTGTCACTTTTATTGTGACTGTAATCTGGGCATTTGGAAACGAATGGGTCATCTTCGCCGTCAGGTCTAGCGATGCACCTCTCGTTACAGTTGATGGGGTGGCACTGATGCTGACAGAGTTGGTTAGACCAACCGAGGAGGAGTCGTTGATGCCGATCGCGAATAGGGAACCGTTCGCGCTAAGAGCAGCGGCCACTGCTATGATGAGTAACACCATCACGGTGACGGATGCACGGAGCCACCTTCCATCTCTATTGTGTCCAGGAGAGACCACCGAACCAATCAATCTGGTGATTCTAGGAGCGAATGCTCGAATATTGCCCAGGAAAGACAACTGCTACCGCAAGACCTCCACAATCCTTGATGATGTTTCACTTAAGTCTTCTCGAAGCTTCACATGGCTGAGAATCGCGATCAGAGCCACCGCGCTACCCCAGACGTAGAAGAACGCGAAGTAGTTGCCTGCGGTAAAGGGTATCAAGAGTAGAAAAGTCGCAACAATCCCCACGAGCTTCCTATCGTCGTTCCTCGACTTGAGGCTCCTGTAAACCAGCCAGAAAACTAGCCAGCCGGTCGTAATGATTGATATCGCCTTGACAAAGGCGGGAGAAAAAATCAAGTAGGGCGTCAGCCATCCACTGCCCACAAGGTAATCGATTCGTTGGATCGCAAAGGAAAGAAGTCCTGATGGAAGTATAGTCAGTAGGCCGCCTAGGCCTAGTATGAGGGGCGTAACAAACCCTGCAAGTATCTTGAATCTGACTTCCCGGTTATCTGCGGCTATGATGTATGGTATGATCAGTATCCCTGGGATTACTAGGGTGAATAGTCCAAGCGAGCAGATTAGGCCGGCCCAAAAGTATCTTGCGCCGAAAAACATGAATAGGCTCCAAACAATCAAACCGGCTAGGGCGATGTGCGAAGTCATTCCGCCCTCAATTGCCCAGGAAGTGGTTGGCAGGGCGAGGAATAGCGCGGCCGTGTATGTTGCAGCTTTTGGCGAAAACAGTTGCATGAGCTTCCAGATTCCGATGGAGGTAAAAATTGCGTAAAATAGGGCACTCACGTGAGCGGCCCATCCCGGAGGCAGAAAAGTGAATGGCACACCTAGCAAGTAGGTTATGGGCCCGTATGCGACTCCGGGACCTCCCCAAGGTGGGAGGCCGTGAGTGTATGGATTGACTCCATTCAATACGTCTCTCGCTCCAGCATCAACAGTTATGCCAATGTCAGAAACCCAGCCGGTCAGAGCGATGCCGTTCACTGTGGATCGCAGGTAGGACTGGAGAAAGGCGAGTCCGATGGAGAGGGATGCTATTGTAAGGAAGTACAGCTTGCTTCCCAAGCCGTCTAGGCTCAATCTGATCTTATTTTCATCGTCCGATGTTATGTTCCTAGCTAAGACTAAAGAATTGATCAGAGGGGTGGCGAGGATGGCTAGGAGAATCAGAGTTGGAACAAGAAGTGTCAGCGGAATGACTAGGGCCCAGAGTCCGAGCTGTGTCTGAGCATAATAGAAGAAATAGGATGCGAATACCAGGTAGAGTGGTACTACCGCTACTGTGCATACTAGGCTGATGCTCCCTTGGCGTGAAGTTCGAAATGGAAGTAAACAACAGATGATCAGAATCGGGAATGTTATGTACGCATCGAACCAGGACGCCCAGTCGGGCGTTATGGCAAGACTCGTCTCGAAGGGCAGGGGCGCAAAGGGAGCGTACCTTAGAAAGAGAAGGGTTCCTACGTATACAAGGCCGACGAATACTATTGTCTCGTTAAGTAGAATCGACCGTTTTATCTCGTCCAACACGTGGCTCTGTCCCAGGTCAAATCTTGCCATCTCCCACTACGCCAACTCTGGCTGTTCCAACCTTTTCTCGGATTCGGGGGGAAGAAGCTCCGTTCCAGACTCGACCCCGAGAATCTTCCCATAACTCTTCAGATACTTTCTCGCTATATTCTCCCACAGAAACCTCGTAATTCCGATGGGAATCATCCTAGTAGGTAGTATTGGACTGTTGTCCAGCACTTCTTTGAGCGCCCTCGCCAACGCCTCGCTGTCCGAAGGAGGCACAACAGTACCCCCGAGATAGCCGACAACTTCTCTGACGCCGGGCAGGTCAGACGCTATCACCGGGACACCGCGAGCAGCAGCTTCAAGCAAGACAATCCCAAAGCTCTCGCCCTCAATGCTTGGAAGAACGAACACTCGCGACTGCCTGTACATCGAGTCAAGCTTTCGGCGTGAAAAGCCACCTCGCAAGAACACTGCATCTTGAAGGTTCAATTTGAGAATCAGTTCTGCTATTCTCCGGTAGTCGGGTCCCTCGCCGACAATGTCGAGCGCCACATTCGTACCTGTATCTCTAAGCTGCTTGACGGCTCTAATCAGGTAGGGCAATCCCTTGTACCGCCTCAGTTGGCCGACGAACAAGATTCTATTGTTGGCCGACTCGCAATTTTCGGATTGGCTGTTGGATTCATTGAGCTCGTCGGCATCGAGCCCATGAGGGATGACCTCGTAGGGTCCGTCATAGAAAGGCGTGAAGTAATCCGCAAAATCATTCGTCTGGAAGACTAGAAGATCTACGTCTCGGATTCTCCGATAGAGGTTCAGTTTCTTATAGAAAGAATCGATAATCCCGCAGGCACGATTATGATAATAAGAGGAGAGACCGGGGAAAGCGTTCATTTGGTACACTATCGGCAAGTCTTCTCTTTTCGCGTACTTTACGCACTGTTCTGAGAAGAAGGGAGTGGGCCCAATGACTTGGACTACGTCAGGATTCGACTTGAACATTCTCCTGCCGGTTTGGTCCAGAAACGCTACCTTTCCCCTTCGATAGCATCCTCTCCCTTCTGTTATGATATCGACCTCATGACCGAGGCGTGTAAACCACTTTGTCAACTGATGGGCAATCATCGCATAGCCCGTTATCATCGGCGGATACTGGCTACATGCGAGGAGAATCTTCAAAGCATTGCAGACCTGCGAACAAATTGGGTCCTAAGCATACTGGCGCAACGGCTCCTTCTGATTGACCGACACTGCCGCCTTGAGCACGTCTAAGCGAAGGCCAAGGTCTCTTGCGAAAGTGAGAAAGGCCTCAACGTCTTTTGGCAGGCATTTGCCTCTGAAAGGTTTACCGCCGCTAGTACCATAGGGACCTATCCGTTTATCAAGCGCTGCAACTGAACTGACAACTTCGGGACTGACACCGAGGCCCTTGCATAGCTCGTATACCTCGTTGAAATAACTGATCTTGGTCGCTAGGAAAGCGTTAGCAACATATTTCGCAAGCTCTGCCTCTTCGAGCGTGCACCGGACGACTGGTCTCTGGAATGATTCGTACAGACTCTCTAACATGGTCCCGGAATGTTGATCAAACTGGCCGATCACGATCCTGTCGGGCAACAAAAAATCTTCAAGTGCGGAGTGCTCGCGGAGAAATTCTGGATTGAAACAGACTCCGAAATCTGGTCCCACTTTCTTGCGTGACACAGCTTCCAAAACAGGAATCAACTCCTTGCGTGTGGCCCTGGGCGGGACCGTGCTTCTAACCACAACAAGCTTGTATTCTGAAGAGTCAGTCAGACCAATGCCAATCTCCTCACCTACGGCGAGAACGGAATGGAGGTCGGTACGTCCGGACACTGTAGGCGTTGGCACAGAGACCATCACAATGTCCGAGGACCTCGCAACGTCTGAAACGGAACTGTGAACTTTATGACCGGAAGCCTTGAGCTCGTCCAGGAGGCTTGGATTATTGTCGACGAATGTCACACCATGACCCTTCGACTCTAATCCTACGCCGCTAGCTTTTCCCACGACTCCGGCACCGATGATTCCGATTTTCAATTCCTTCACTACCTCTTGTGACAGTCTATCGGCGGATCCTAGCCTTGAGAGGTTGCATCTTGACCTGGTTTTTAGGATTGCCGGCGAAAGGATGCTCCCAATAACGTCCACATGGTTTGAGAACTCTTCTGGTTGTTGAGAGATTTCTCACAAAGGATCCTCGATCCAGAGGGTTGTGGGGGCGTTCTTCCCGCTTTACCCGATTACTATCGAGTATACCGGGTGTATCTCCGCCCAGTTGTAGTGGTCGGTGTCCAGAACATACGGGCCAGTGATCGTGATGTGTTGGCCAGGGTTCGGAACTGGGATCTGGTTTGTATAGTTCTGGCATGCTGGTATCGCATCTGTCTGGCTAGGTGGGTTTACGCAGATTATCTCGACCACCAGATCACCGTACTGGGGGTACCCTGGTTACCACTATTTGTGAGGTTGCTGTAAGCCGAGTCTAGGTTCAATCGCAGGTGAATGTCGCCGTCAGCTTCGTCTATGACTCGGTCGACTGTTCCGGAAGCAGTAATACAAGATTTTACAATCTGAAGCCTATAGGAATTGTAGATATGGCTGCTAATCGACGCGGGGTCGCCGCAGGATGAGGTTGAACCCCCATTGAAGCGGTCATAGACATAGAACCCGGCCACAGCCCCAACCAGAGCGACTATTACTATTGCTACCACCAGCGGCGCTTTCATAGACAGCAAGAGGGAGGTCTAGGTAAGTAAGCGTTGGCCGGTCACCATCGACTCAGGTTAAAGTCGAAGGGAATCTGTCAAATGGTCCTGCCCAATGTCGGACAAAATTGACAGAAGGTTAGTGGGAGCCCCGTTTCATCTGTATTCCTTCATCCGATTACTGGGGTTCCGACGATGTAAGGGGAAAGGCCGTTCGGGTATCGTCTTACGAACCTATCGTAATTGTGTAAAAACTGTGGCATACCGGAAGCTTGTCCTAACCAACGGTCTGCGCCATCAAGCATGGCGGTGCAGAAGATTCCCAAGTCTAAGTTCAGTGCATCCATTAGGACATTGCAATGAAGGATGTTCGTGGTTGTCCCGGGTTCTAAGAACAAGACTCTGGAATAATTGCTTCTGGGATTCATGGTGCTTCCCTGATGCAGCATTGAACATCTGAATTGGTAGCAGGCTAGTCCGTCAAAATAGGGGCAATTACTAGCTACATATTGGTCGAACCAACGGACATATTTTGCGCCGTCGGCTTGCCCATCAATCGAATCAATAGCACCACAAATATCCGGGATCGTAAGGCACGCCCAAAGCGCAACATAATATAGATTCTGATTCAGCGCCATACGAATCTGGTCGAGGAAATCTTGCAAAAGACTCTTCCTTGTCTCCTTAGTCCAAACTCATCTGCGGTAAACCCTCTCGACTAGCGCTTCCGTCGTAAAGAGTCCTGGGTTCAGTTGGTAAGCCTCCAACAGTGGGAAATCAGGCGCTTCGAACTTCATTATGATTAGAGCCTGTGTCAGGAGATCCCTTTTATGTTTCTGGAGTCTAGTGTAATTCGCTTCGACTGTCCACCATTTCATTCGTCTTAGGAAGAACTCGAAATACTGAAAGAGGAAGGAGAAAGCGGCAAGGTCAACAGCCAGAAATATGTAGAGTTCCGTCCCTTTTAGGATGGAAACTTGGAGCGAAAGCACGACCACCAAAGTTAACAGAAATGCCCCGACCATGCCCCAGATCCAAAGTTGGGGGTTCTTCCACAGAGAATATTTCTGGTCCACATATCGGACACGGTCTAGTATGTCGTCCGTCGTCAGAGAGAGTGGTGGGTCAGGGGGAACACCTTTTTGCTGGGAATCCAATTTCACATTACCTGACTCATTGCCTGGTGCATTACCCGATATGCTCCTTTTCTCTACAATCTCCCTTGCTTCGAAATAATCTTTCATTAAGTCAATCTTGAATCTGAAACCAATGCTCGAAGTGATTTCTAATGAGTAGCCAAGCACCAAGGCGAGCCCCCATCCCCCTAGAGCGATGAAGATTATTGCAAAGACCGGCTGTGTAAGAATGTCGAATATCATCGTAAGCTTGATTCCACTGCTAACGGCAACAGAGAGTATGCCGCCGAATACGACACCGGATAGAAACCCGAAAATCTGGCTCTGCTGAGAAAGTTGACTGTCGACCAGTTTTTTCAGATCTTCTACAAGAACCCGCTTGTCCTCTGTAGCTAGTTCGATAAGTCTGCTCTTGTTTCTAAGTTTCAATTTTGTCCTCAAATCGAGAGTTTCTCCTTCATTAAAGTATAGGGGTCACTAAATGTTGATGTTCCCGCTCGCCGAAGATTCTTGATTTGGAAGCGGGGTTTCTACGAGGAATAGTCTAGTTCGGCGAGAATCTCTCTGGTGTATTGTCCTAGTTGTGGGACGGGTATTAGATCCGGATACTCCTTTCTCTTGACTTTTGATCGTGCAGTTGCACGCTGGTTCTCATGGAGAATCCTTTTCAAGGCTATAGATAGCCAAGGGGAGAGGTCGGCTGAGACCTCGACTTGACGCGCATAGAACACTTGAACAGGGGACCGGGCTTTTGACAAGCTCAGAGGTTCGCCAGAAGCAGCCGGGACTATTACACTTCCCCGGGCTCGGCCATTTCCTCGTCATAGTAGTATTCACCGGGATTGAGATCGTCGGGCTGATCGAGTGGCTAGCGCTCTCAAACGGAGGGAACCCTTCCACGGTTCTCGGCCAAGCCTACCCGATACTGCAACTGGGAGCAATATCCTCCCGGGTAGGAATAACAGGCTTCGCGGCAATAGTCCTCGCCGTATTCCTACTCGTCGAACACATCATCACCCAAGCGGACGCCACCGGACGATTCATCTCAGGAAAGCAGTTCGTGGAGATTCTCACGTTCAGCAGCCTGGAATCCGCGATCTGGATTGTATGGCTGAAACTGATACCCGTGAACGGGATTCTCGCCATCACGTTCTTCCTCCTAGCCCTCTTCGTGGAGCATCATATCGCGGATAATGTGAAGAAGGGACTGTCCTTCTTCAAGCTCTCGAGCACCAGGCTCGTCTTCACCGGACTACTCGTACTGACAATATCTGAGATCGTGGGCGCGGTGGTCTGGGTAGGAGATCAGAATCTACTGGCCGTGTTGATCGCGGGCTCTCTGCTCGAACACTACATTGCAAGAAACGTTGGACTAATCCGCTAGACCGGCTGCACATCTCTGATCTGAGGGAATAAATCCTGATCTCGACGAGGATCCTTGGTTCGGAAACTAGACCTTCTTCGAGGAATAGCCTTGCTCGGTCAGAATCTCCGTAGTGTGTTCTCCTAGTTGTGGTGCGGATCCTGCTCGCTTCGGTTTTGTCTTGTAGAATCTCATCGGTGACCCTAGACGCGGAACATCGCTGCGGGATCTGATGATCATTCTCCTGTTGTGGATCTGGGGATCTCGCACCACGTCTCGAATGCTGAAGACCGGTGCGGCCGGGACTTTAGCCTGAACAAGAATCCTGTGCCACTCCTTGGCCTTTCTCCAGCGAAACATTCGCTCAAGAACGGGAATTAGAAATCGTCTATTTCTGACCCTCGACGGATTGGTGGAGAATCTATTATCCGAAAGCAATGTTTCCTGACCTGTGGCGTGGCAGAAATTCGTCCACTGGTGGTCGTTGGCGATTGCAAGAACTAGATCCTCGTCTTTCCATCTGAACGCCTTTGCAGGCTTACCCTGACAGGCGGTCGTCCCTCTTTCTCCGTCGAGGCACGCCTGCAGGGAAAATGAGGAGGGTGATGTATGCTAAGGAAGAGCAGGTGATGTTATAAGCATCCACATGAGGCGGTTTCAATGATCATTGCCGTTTGGCGAGCCCAATGGTCTTTCGAAAGAAGATGCTTCTAGCCCTTAGCGTTCTTGGCCTAATTGTCATACCAGTATCGGCAATCAATTTCGCTCATGCTCTTTTTGATTATCAGAGCGGGTCTACCATCGGAGTCAACGGTAGCGATCTAAGCTCATTTACCGGAGTTCAAGCTCAGATAGCAATAGGTCCGCAGAGCCTACCAGAATCGCAGGATTTGGCCGCTTACTGGGTCAGTCTCGATTGTTTTACTCCGAACTGCCCAACTCAATACTGGCTGCAGGCAGGATATATCGTCGGAACAGCCCCTAACTCTATGTTCTATTCTCAACCGGTTATCTACTTCGAGTATAACATTCCTGGCACCTATCACTTCGAGACCAGAGGGATCGTATCCGACGTATCGTGCAGCTGTGCCAGTGCTTGGCACACGTTTTCAGTCTGGACGAGTGGAACCACTGGGTATATTGCAATTGACGGGACAACAGTGGCAACTGTGGCTAACATCGGATTCTCAACCGGAAATCTCGGGGCTGCAGCCGAGATTCATCAGGCCACGACAACAAGCTTTGTGACTTCATCTCAGGGTTGCCCGCCTTGCTATGCCTTGGCTTATTGGAAGACCATATTATATCAACGCGGGGGAACTGGTTGGATTCTCTGGGGAAACAGCTGCGGTTTTGAGTGTTACACTAGTGTCTCTACAGGCACCGCGATTCCATATCATGCCGGTTATGTTGGTGATGCGTCAGCCAACTCCCAAGAAGTCACGTACGGCCAGACCGGTGGCGGTGGATGTGGATGCAGACGCGATTGATGAGCTAGTCCCGGTTCGTTCTGCGCATCCGGATTCTGTCGCTAGAAGGAGTAGCCATGTCGAGAACCTCTTCGGTGTGTTCTCCCAGATCAGGGACATGGCTTGTTCTATTTTGTTTTGTTTTGTAAAATTTGATCGGTGACGATAATTGTGCACCGTGGCCATTTTGCCTCACAATTATTCTCCTGTTGAGGACGTGAGGATCTCGTACCACATCTCGGATGGTGAAGACTGGTGTGGCCGGGATTTTGTTCTGAACTAGAATCCTTTGCCACTCCGTGGCCCTTCTCCGGCGAAACATTCGCTCAAGAACGGGAATTAGGAAATGTCTGTTCTTGACCCTTGACGGATTGGTTGAGAACCTCCGGTCAGAAAGCAATCTTTCCTGACCTGTGGCGTGGCAGAAATTTGTCCACTGGTTATCGTTTCCGATCGCGACAACTAGATCCTTGTCCTTGCATCTGAACGCCTGGTATGGGACGATGCTTGGGTGCGCGGAGCCTAGCCGTTGGGGTTCTCTGCCGGTGGCGAAGTAGTAGCTCGCCAGATAGGTGAGCCATGATACGATGGAGTCGTATAGGGAGAGGTCGATGTAATCTCCCTTGCCAGTTACCAGTCTTCTGGAGAGTGCGGCCAGTATCGCGGTGGAGGCGTAGTGCCCTGCTGCAATATCGGCGACTGGAACGCTCATCCTGATGGGCGGTCGTCCTTTTTCTCCGGTTGTGGCCATGATTCCGCTCATCGCGAACGCGATAATGTCGTATCCGAGCCGGTCTCGGTAGGGTCCTGTCTGGCCGAAGCTAGAGATTGATGCATACACCAACGCCTTGTTCAGTCTCCGTAATCCTGGATAGTCTAGATTGAACTTCGTCATCTGTCCGGGGCGGGAGCTCTCAACGAAAATATCCGAATCCACAACTAGTTTCCGGATGATCCTCTGCGCCTCTCGGGTCTTCAGGTCCAGTACAACGCTCTTCTTTCCCCGGTTGAGGCTCTGGAAGTAGTAGCTGATACCGTCGACAAACGGTGGACCCCAAGCACGGGTCTCATCACCCGTTCCCGGTTTCTCGATCTTGATCACTTCAGCTCCTAGATCAGAGAGGATCATGGTGCAGAAGGGGCCGGCGAAGTCCTGTGTCAGATCGATTACTCGCAGACCCTGTAGTGGGAGGCCCATGTGTTTATGTTGAAAGATGAACTGGATTAATGTCTAACATGTCATGTGTTTCTATGAGAGTATTATTGCAAGTTCTACAGTGTACCTTCCGCGGTCTGATCCTTCGAAGCACGTCTGAATCTGCTCCTGATCATCAACGTGTAAGAGATGGTTATCGCAATAAGGGCCACGAAGCTGACGATCCATAGAATCAAGAATGAGCTATT
>WNGN01004076.1_pt1 | contig 27345 bp, 27 predicted proteins | sample 5400561 | NCBI WGS metagenome assembly WNGN01 (sample SAMN13153379, study PRJNA577476) | soil metagenome | isolation source: 115 cm soil or saprolite under Garry oak tree replicate 2 | place: USA:California | collected 2016-06-15 | reverse complement strand
AGGATTCGCGAATGCTCGCGGCAAGGAGATTGAGGAAGTCATTCTGGAACTCAGGCGACCCGACGAACGGGCAGCGTGAGCTGGACGCGGGCTGCCGATTCGTGCGTCTGTGGGCTCCTTCACTCGATGTACCGCAGGGCCTCCGCGGGGGGAATGCGCGAAGCGCGGATGGCGGGCTGCGCGGTGCTCGCGATCGCGGCAATCGACGCCACGCCGACGATCAGGAGAAGACGATCCCAGGGGATGCTGAACACGATGATATCGGCGAAATAAACCAGGTAGACCTTGTACGCGAACACTATCCCGAGGGCAACCCCAATCCCGACTCCCAAGACTGCGATCAGGGCGATCTCGAGCAAGAACACCGAGAGGACCATCCTCCTCGTGAAGCCGATCGCCCGGAGCGCCCCGATCTGCGTGCGGCGTTCGACGACGGCTCGGAGAGTGATCACCGCGAGCCCCGCGATTCCGACCAGGAGGCCGATCCCGAGGTACGCCTCCATCAAGGTGAGGACCTGTTGGGACGCGTCGAAGGCTCGACCGATCTCTTCGCGAATGTCAATCGTTTGCAACCCGTAAGGGAAGAAGACGCGTTCGAGATCGGACCGGAACGCGCCGACGTCGGCGGTCGGGTCCATCTGGAAGAAGTAGGCGGTGTACCGTTCCTGGGCCGGGAAGACGGCTCGTACGACATCCTGGTCCACGAAGACGCCGGACGTGAACTGGAGCGCCTGCTCCAAGACGCCGACGATCGTCAGGTTCACGGCGTGTCCCGCGGCATCGAACGCGCGAATCCCGTCCCCCGGGACGATCTGGAGCCGGCTCTCGTCCGGCACGAACTGGTTCGGCCCAGCGGCGCTGCGGTCCACGATGGCGAGGGTGTGGTTGTACCGGAGGGAGAGCCACACCGACTCCCGGGTCGTCAAGTCCTCTCGCAAGCCGGTCGACTCGTTCACGAACGAAGGCAGGAAACGCGTGAAGCCATACCCGTTGCTCCGGAGCAGGAAATTGTCGACGCCCCAGAGCGTGTAGTCGTACGATCGATTCCCGCCGACCGATTGGACCTTCGCAGGCAGCACGCTGGCGCTCGACACCCCGTTCCACCCGCCAAGGAACAACCGGTCGCTGAAGTTCTGCTGCAACATCTGACGGAAGTTCGGGATTTCGCCGTATGAGGTCGTGTATGCGATGACGTCATAGCCGCCGGACTGCTGCCGCACGAACGTATCGAGGCTCGAGGCCTGGAGGCCCTGCACCATCGAGATGAGCGTGACCATGAAGAGGATGAGGGCGAACATCGCGACGGTCATCCCTGTCCGGAAGCGTTTCTCCGTCGGATAGGAGACCGCGGTCGTCAGGACCGGCCGGCCCGCCCCGCGGCTGGCGCGTCGCAAGATGGCGCGCAACACCTCACTCACGTTGAACACCGCAATCAGGATGCCCGAACTGACGAGGATGATCCCCGTCATCACGAACGCGACGGACACGTTGTCCGTCCGCTGGTTCAGTAGGCCGACGGGCGTGAGGATCCAGGCGAGGTTGAAGACGGAGGCCAGGGTCAGCGCAACGCGCGCCCGTCCCTTGGAGGCCGCTACGATTCCGAGACCGATCGCGAGTACCGGTGGCCCTGGGATCTTCCCGATTCCCGTATTCGTGAGGAAGCCCCAGGCCGTGAGTGCGAGGCCGGCCAGGCTCGTGAGGAGCCCGGCGATGAGGACGTCGCGCGATCGCTCCGGCGTCGCAGGCTCCGGTAGGTCCCGGATCGCACGGACGATGTTCAGGCGGCTTACGCGCCAGGACGCGAGGAGGATTGTGACCCAGGTGAGCGCGGTCCCCGCGACGAAGGCCGTGATAACGGACGCGGGATCGAAGTGGAACGTGACGACGACGTCACCGTGCGGCACCAGTCTGTCGAAGAAGTAGATCATCACGTATCCGAGGCCCAATCCGGCGAGGGCCCCGAGCGCCGCCGCGACGATCGCGTAGAACGTCCCCTCGAGCGCGAACGCCGTGAGCAGGTCTCTGCGGAGGAAACCGACCGCTCGCGCGATCCCCAGTTCCGGCTTGCGCTCCTCGGCCAACATGACGAAGATGTTCACGATCAAGAGGATGCCCGCCAGGATCCCGAAGGCGCCCATGACCAGGAACAGTTCCGTCGCGGCCCGACCGATCTGAACCGCCTGTGCGATTCCGCTCGCCTTCGCTTCTTGGACGCGGAGTCCAATAAGACGGTGGCTCACGATGCTGATTCGGAGGTCCTGCGTGACCTGGTCCGAGACCGCGACCCCCTCCACGACCCCGCCGAGATTCGAGACCCGGATCAGGTTGATGGAGCTGTTCTCGCTGAACGCGGATTGCGCTCTCCGGAGATCCATGAAGAGGATGGCTCGCCTTTCGTAGGAGCCGGTACCCTCATCGCGGACGATGTCCGCCACCGTGGCGTGGACGAGCGTCTGGTTCGTCGTCCCGTAGAAGAGGGTGAGGTTCTGACCGGGGGTCGCGTTCAGGTCGGCGGCAGCCCGGGCGTTCGCGAACACGTCGTCCGGCCGGAGGGAGCCCGTGTCGACCGACCGTCCGTCGCGCGTCGTGAGCGGCCCGAAGGCCCCTTCGTACGAGGCATTCAACCCCATCACCGTGATTTGCTGGTTCCCTTTGTTGCCCGCGACGTTCCGGACGGGCATCACCTTCAGCAAGGTCGGGGCGATTCCGTCCACGGGGCTTCGTGCGGTAATCAGGTCCGCGCGGATCTGGGTGAGGTTCGTCTCCGCGAACGAGAAGAGTTGGCCACCGAACTCGTTCGAGACGATTTCGTCGACGGCACCGAGCCGGACGTAGACGTCTTCGAGGAAGATGTAACTCAGCGTATCGCCGACGACGAGACTCGAAGAGATGACCGCGGTGCCGACGAGGAGCCCGAGGACCACGATGACGACCCGCGTCGTCCGGCGGCGGATGTTCCGCGCCGCGAGTCGTGCGAGGAGGGGCCGAGCCGCGAGCAGGAGGCCGGCTAGGACGATGCCGACGACGACCGCGAAAAGAGCCATCTCCGGGAGGGCCATGCGGCTCAGGCGCTCCGCGTCTCTTCGACGATCTGTCCGTTCCGCATCCGGAGGATCCGATGGGCCCGCGAGCTCACGATCGCGTCGTGGGTGACGAGTACGAGGGTCTGCCGTTGCTCGCGGTTCAGCCGGACCAGGAGATCCATGATCTGCGCGGACGTCTCCGAATCGAGGTTGCCGGTCGGTTCATCCGCCCACACGATCGCGGGATCGTTCACGAGAGCGCGGGCGATCGCGACCCGCTGTTGTTGTCCCGCGCTGAGTTGTGCGGGTTTGTGCCCGGCCCATCCGTTGAGCTCGACCTGCTCCATGAGGACAAGGGCCTTCCGGCGGGCCTCCTTCGCGGGGACCTTCGCCACGAGGAGGGGCAGTTCGACGTTCTCGGCGGCCGTGAGGACGGGCAGGAGGTTGTACGACTGGAATACGAACCCCATCCGGCGGGAGCGGTAGCGGCTTTTCGCATCGTCATCCATGCCGGACAAAGAGACGCCCTCAATCTGAACGTCCCCGGACGTGAGGTCGTCGAGGCCCGAGAAGCAGTTCAGGAGGGTCGTCTTGCCGCAGCCGGACGGGCCCATGATCGCGACCATTTCGGCGCGCGGGATTTCGAGGTTCACGCCGCGAAGTGCGTGGACGGTCACAGGGCCGGAGTTGTAGGTCTTGTGGGCATCAATCCCGCGGATGATCGGCTCTTCGGCCATGCGCGCCGTTTCATTGAGGCGCCGCGTATATAGGGTTTCGGCCCCTGTTCGTCCCTAGTCCCGTCGCGCCACGAAGAAGTGAACTTTCCATGTGTCATGCACGCCGTCGGATCGTAAGTATGGCCGGAGCCGGTCGGCCAGTTCCTGATCAAACGCCGCGCGCCTGTCCGGGGTCATCTCTCTCAACTCCCGTTCGTACCAACCGTACGACGCCGCGAATCCGACGAGTTCCTGAAGGCCGGCAAACCGGACCGGAAATTCTTTCTTCACGACCTCGCGATGGTCGAAGTCCGCCACATCGAGCGCCTTGAAGACCGCATCCGGGTCGCCGAGGGCTTTCGCCTCCGGATCGGTCCGCACGAGGCGCACCGCCTCTCGCACCTGGGCGAGATCCTTCGAGGGTGTCATCGTTCCATGGGTTCCGAGCAGTTCGCGGACGGCCGTGAAGGTCGGATTCGGCTCGGTCGGCCACTCGCTGAACACGAACCGGCCTCCGGGCTTGAGGACTCGATGGACTTCTTGGAACACCCGGTCGTATCCCAGGGCCGGGACCCCAAGGTTGCTCGTGACGCCGTCGAAGAGCTTTCCGCGGTACACGATGTTCCGGGAATCGAGCATCTCGAATCGGATGTTGCGAATCCCCGCGTTTCCGGCGCGGTACGACGCGACGGAGATCGCGTTGTCCGCGAGGTCGATCGCGACAACGCCCTGGGGCAAAACCAGGGGAGCGAGGAGGCAGGCGAGCAGCCCGGTCCCCGTCCCCACGTCCAGGAATAGTTCGTTCGCCTTCGGGGCCGCGAGTCGGACGACCTCCTGAGCGATCGGCTCGAACCGAGGCGCGACATTCTTGTCGTACGCTTCCGCCATCCGACTGTACTCATCGACCCAGACGAGGGTCGCTTCGTTCGCGTTCATCCGGGCTGCGCCGAACCGGGCGGTCGCCCATAAAGCCATCGCGGCCGGAAGGGTTTATGCCGGATGGTCAAGTTGGGATGCCCGCGATGGAACTCGTCCCTCGTTACAAGGAGGAACAAGTCTTCATCATCGAAGCGTTCATCGTCCATTCAGTCCGGGAGAGCGGCCGGGACGGCGTGATCCTCGGACTCAGTGGCGGCATCGATTCGGCCTTGGTAGCGAAGCTCTGTGCGGACGCGATCGGCCCCGGGCGGGTCCTCGCTCTCGCCTTGCCCGATGGGAAGGGGGGCCGGGATCTCAAAGACGCGCGAAAGTTCGCGAACGCAATTGGGATTGAGTTCCGGATCGTGAACATCGGCCCGATCGCATCGGCCATGGAGAAGCGGCTCCAGGCGTCCGAGGCGGATACCGTCGCCCGAGGCAATCTGCGTGCGCGGGCGCGGATGGCGGTCCTATACTACGGCGCGAACATGGAGAACCGCGTCGTGATGGGGACCGGCAACAAGAGTGAGATCCTCATCGGATACGAGACCAAATTCGGCGACGCGGCGGCGGACTTCATGCCAATCGGAGATCTCTACAAAACCCAGGTTCGCGAGATGGCCTCGCACCTCGGCCTCCCGAACGAAATCGTGGACAAGACCCCGACGGCGGGGCTGTGGCCCGGACAGACGGACGAGGGAGAACTCGGCATCACATACGACGAACTGGATCGTGTTCTGCTCGGGATCGAGCTTCAGATGGAGCCGGAAGCGATCGCTGAGAAGGCGGGCGTACCGCTCGATCGCGTCCGTTACGTCGAGACACTCGTTGCGTCGAGCGTCCACAAGCGCAAGATGCCGCTAATCCCGAAGCTCGGCGTGCGCACGGTCGGCTTGGACTGGCGGGAATGAGGCCCGGCGCTCGTTGAAGGCCGCGAGGAAACCCTCTCGATCGGTCACGTCGAAGATGATCTCCGTCGCCGATAGCCCGAATGCCTGCCAGAACTTCCGCGGACGGCGCAGTCGAACGGACACGAGACCCGTCCGGCCCCCCGTCACGAAGAGCGCGGGTTGGCCGAGAGGACGGTGGATGCCGAGGGGCACGCGCGTCCGACCCGCATCGTCCGCGCTGGCGATCGATTCGATGTCGGAGAAGGGAATCACGGCCCGGAAGTACCAACCCTGCCGGAGGATGAGGCGCGAACGGGTGACCCAATGCTGCGTGATCAAGGGGGAGACGGTGAACAGAAGGAAGTAGGCGGCGAGGACAACTCCGAGGATTGCGATCGTGAGGCCTGGAAACGAGGGAGTTATCGCGACGGTGATCACGAGGAGGGCGATCAACCCCACGAGAAAGAAGGTGCGGCTGATGACTTGGGCGCGGCCATATGCGAACGTGAGCCGCTTCGGCACAGGCCGGGAACAAGGGTCCCATTTGATAAGGGTGCGGTCGTGGGAATCCGAGCTTGAAAACGGCTTTGATACGGCTCCGATTCTCCGTGGACCTGGAGGGAACGTGGCCGATCCACGCGACCGAGGCCGTGTCGCTCCTAGCGTGAACATTTTATCCGGTCTCGACGGCTGCTATCATAAACGGGCCGGAATAAAAATCGGGCCATCGACACGCATCGATTGTTCCTCCGAGATTTCACAAACCTTTTTGTGGGGCTCCCCTGATACCGGCCCTCTCGTCCGCGATTTCCTCCGGGGAAAACGCGTCGCGAAGGAACCTTCTCGCTTTTAGGGGGAGCGGGATCACATGGAAGAAAGTATCTTCCAACCGTATCTGGGCACTCGGACAATCTTCAAGATGGACCGGGAAATCCTGCGTCCCTCGTATATCCCGGAGCGACTGCCGCACCGGGAGAGCCACATCGACCAACTCGCGCAGATCCTGGTGACGGCCTTGAAGGGGGAACGGCCGAGCAACGTCCTCATCTTCGGGAAGACGGGCAGCGGGAAGACGGCCGTCGTGAAGTACATCGAGAACGAGTTCCGCAAGGCCGACGGGGCCCGGATGGTCCAATACTTCTACCTCAACTGCGAGATCGTCGACACACCGTACGGGGTGCTCCAGTCGATCGGGAACAAGCTGATCGAGAACTTCCATCAGCGGATCCCTTTCACGGGCCTTTCCACGGATCGGGTGTACAACCTCCTCCGCGAGAAGCTCGACGAGGAGAAGCGCGTCGTGATCGTCGCCCTCGATGAGATCGACAAGATCGTCCAGAAGAACGGGGACGACATCCTCTACCAGCTTTTGAAGATCAACGACGACCTCTCGAAGGCCCGCGTCTCGATCATCGGGATCTCGAACGATCTCAAGTTCACGGAATACCTCGATCCGCGGGTCCGGTCCCGCCTCGCGGATGAGAAGATGGTCTTTCCGCCGTACAACGCGGACGAATTGTTCGACATCCTGTCCGAGCGGGCCCGCCTCGCGTTCGAGAACGGGACCGCGGAGGACGGCGTGCTCCACCTGATCGCGGCCCTCGCCGCCCAGGAACACGGGGACGCCCGCCGGGCCCTCGACCTCCTGCGCGTGAGCGCGGAGCTCGCGGAGCGCCAGGGGGACGAGCACATCACGGACGAACACGTCCAACGGGCGAAGAACAAAATCGAGCTCGACACGGTGATCGAAGCGGTGAAGAGCCTCCCGACGCAGTCGAAGGTGATCCTCCTGGGAATCCTGTTGAACGAGGAGATCGGGAATCCGAAGCTCACGACAGGCGAGGTGTACACGCCCTACCGGGAGTTGTGCCGCAAGACGGGCATCGTGCCCTTGACCCAGCGTCGCGTGACCGACCTCATCTCCGAGTTGGACATGCTCGGCCTCGTCCACGCCCGCGTCCGATCGTTCGGTCGGGGCGGCCGCACGAAGGAGATTCAGGGTTCCGTGCCCCCGCTCGACGTGAAAAGGGTCCTCGAGAAGGACGAGATCCTCGCGGAGGCTCGGGGCTACCGGCTTAAGGTGCAGACCACCCTGCTCTAGCGCGGCTCCTGTTCCTCCCAGTCGGGAGAGTCGCCGGGCTCCTCTGGATTGGCTTGCTGGCCCTTCGATTTCCTCCAGGGCCACGGAATCTGTGGGAGGTGCGGCGACACGAACTTCGTCCACCCGCGGGCAACATATTCCAGGATGAAGGGCAGGGCGACGAGGAACATGAGCGTGACGAGGAGACTGTCCCAGCTGTTCTTGGGAGCCTCCATGTCGCCCCAGGTCCTGCAACACGTGTCCGTCGGCTGGATGGTGAGCTTGACGAGCCCGAGCCACGGGATCTCGCCCCGGGCCCGTCCCTGGACGTCCTGCAAGCGGGGCATCGACGAGATCGGGTCGTAGTCCGCGTTGTTGTCCCCTTTCGTCACATAGCCGGTCCGCTGGGCGAGCGGAAAACCCCCGAACTTGAACGTCAAGTCGAGGTTGTGCCGATAACCCATGTGTAGGATCGTCAGCTCCCGTAGGTACATCGGAACTTGCGTTGGTCCGGTCGCGTTCAGTGCCAGCCAATCCGTGGTGGGCATCAGGAGGATGTCCGGCACATCCGCCGTCCCGTTCGCGTGGAGCGTGACGTACATGATCGCCCGATGGATGATGGGCGTCGCTGTTCCTGCGCGACGGAAGATGATCACGTCGCCATAGTCGCCATACGTCGAATAGCCGTTCGCCCGTCCCTCGATGTACGTGATCACGGAGTCGCGCGTGGACGCGGCCTGCTGGAACACCATGTCCCCGGTGTCGATCACGCCGAGGCTCGATGCATCGTTCCCGTGCTGCATCGACGAGCTCTCCACGACGACGAGCGGCGGCCAGACGCCCGCGTAGAGGTATAACGCACCCAAGAACACGGCGACGATCAAGCCGGCGACGAGGGCGTCTCGGGCGAGTCCTTTCCAGAAACTCGTCGGCCGATCGTCCTCGTCTCGATTCCGCCGCGGCTCGTGGGCCATGACGTCGTCTGCCAAGGGGCCACCGACTATAAACCCGCGGCGGCGGGCTCAGAGGTCGAAGGTCGCGATCGCACGACGAACGGGATAGGCGACGTTGTGGATCGGCACGGACGACTTCCTCTCCGCGAAATCGTCCAGGCGGCTCAGGGACGGCCGCAACTCTCCTTGCGGAATGCCTTTGTGGATGTGCCCATGGATCACGAGGGCGGGTCTCCGCCGAAGCAGGATCGGCTCAAGAGCCTTGCACCCAAGCTCGGGCCGCCATTCTTCCTTTTCCCCGCCCATCGTGACGTAGGTCGGAGGATAATGCGTGAGGAGGATGCGCAGGTCGTCCCCCGCGAGCAGGTCATCCAGCACCCCAATTCGGCGACGGTACTCCTCCGCGAGGTGAGGCAGGTTCTTCCGCTGCCACCAGGTCGGGCGGTCGAGGCACCCGAGGCTGCCGATCACCCGGACCTCTCTTCCTCCGACCGAAAACCGCTCGGCCTCGTCTTGTAAGAACCGCACGCGATGCGTCGCCCCGAATCGGGCCACGTAGGCGGGATGGTTGTTGGCGTATTCGTTGTTCCCGAACACGGCGGCGATCGGCGCGGAGATCCGACTTCGGATCGTCTCGAGGACTGTCCCGTACGCTTCTAGGTCGTTCCGATCCGTCGTGTCGCCCGCGAGCAGGACCAGGTCGACTGGTCCGAGCCGGTCCAAGTCCGCGGCGACGGCCGCCAGGTTCTCGTGCCCATGGATGTCCCCCACGGCCGCGAGCCGCATGGGCCGTCGAACGCATGCGGCGTCGATGAACCTTTCCGGCGGTCAGAACTCGCGGATGATGGCCTGACCGGTCCCCAGGTCCACGATCGGGAGTCGGGCGGGCGTCGGATCGATGTTCCGCATCTTCTGGTACGGTGTCTGGGCCTGCCAGGTCGACGAGTTCACGAGCACGACGCCGCGGTATTGGTCGACGCCGACCGCGTGCACGTGTCCGGTGACGAAGATGTCGGGAATCTCGTCGATGATCAGGTGGTCCTCCGCCTCCGGGGCGATCGGCGTCTTGCCGCCGTAGATCGCGCCGTAGATCGGCGCGAGGTGGCGCAGGCGGAGCATTGCCTTCATGCCGTCGAGCGGACGCTGGTAGCTCAGTCCGGGGATTGCGGACACGAGGTCGTCCATGCTCCGCCCGTGGTAGGCGAGGACCCGCACCCCCTCCAGGCTCAAGAGGCTCGGGTTGCCCGCGAAGATCACGTTCGAATCGAACAGTTTCTGGATCGACATCGGGAAGGCGGGTTGCGGCTCGGCGGGCCGCACTGCGTCGTGGTTGCCGGGAAGCATGACCACAGCGAGCCGGTCAGGGAGCGCCCCGATCATACGCGCCAGGGCCTCGTACTGACCGTAGATGTCGTCGATCGTGAGCTCCTCGTCCTGTCGCGGGTAGACACCGATGCCGTCGACCACGTCGCCGCTGACGACCAGGTACCGGATGGATCGGGCGACCTCGTCGGCGCCGCCGAGCCACTCCGAGACCTTCGACCATTTCTCCTCGAGGAACGTCCGACTCCCGACGTGGATGTCGGACATGAATGCGACGCGCGCGTGGCCCGGGGTCCCTGGGAACGTCTTCGCCGTCGGCAGGTCCGGCCGTACGAGGGACGCCGCGATGACGAGGCCTTTGGCGTTCACCGTCCCCACGACGCCGAGCACCTCATCCGACACGACCGGTTCCTGGGCGACCGCGGATTCCGCGGGCAGGAGGACCGCGATGCGCTCCAACTCGTCCTCGATCTCGATAATGCGGTGGCCGTTCTTCGTGGTCCGGATGTCGGCGACCATCCCGATGATCCGCACCTCCCGCGTCGAACGGCGGGCCTTCGCAATGTCCTGGGCCCCCGCGAGCTCGCGGCGTTGGCGCAGCATGCCCTGGAGGACCTGAAACCGATGCCGAAAGTACCGGGTGAAGTCCTCGAGGGTGCCCTCGCAGGTGGACCGACCCGTGATGTCGCGGAGGATCCGGACGTCGGGATGGCCGTCCGCGGCCTTCTCTCCGAGCCGCCGGAAGGAGGCGGAGGGGGTCGCGACGACGGCAACGGGTCGTAGGTCCGCCGACGCCCGAGACCGGAGGGACTGTTGCACGATTTCGCCCGCATGCCGGATATCCTCGAGGGTGACGACGAAGGGCGTCTCCGGGCAGGAACGGAGGAATCCGTCCAGTTCCGCGATCGGATCCCGCTGGACCAGAAGGAACTCGACCGCATCGGGTTCGAGAAGCGTGCCGCGCTCGCTTACGAACGCCAAAAGCTGCTCGCGCATCCTGGGCCCCATGGCCGGCAGGTCCACAAAATACCTTCGTCGACTTCACGCGACCCGCTGAGAAAATTAAAGGCGATGCGGCGAATCGGGACGGCGTGCTGCGGGTTCGCGTCGAAGCACCTCGCCGTCCGACGGAGACGGAGGAAGCGGTGGGCACGGCACTTCGAAATCTGTTTCCGGATTTGCAGATTGAAGTCCAGGAGGACCGGTTGACGGGGACGACGGAGAGCCTCGAGCGCTTGCGGCAACGGATCCGGGATCAACGGATCCGGGATACGGCGCGCCGTCAACTTCTCGCGGGCCGCCGGGGAGACCGCACGAGCGTGAGCTTGAGCAAGCAGGCCGCGTTTGTCGGGGTGGTGAACTTCGCGGCGGGGTCTCCGCTCGGGGACATCCTCGTGGAGATCGAATCGGACGACCTGAGCGCCGTCATCGACGACGTCGCGGAGAGTACGGTCGGTCGAAAGGCTTAGGCCGAGCGACCGCACCGGGTGCACGTGAACCGGCCCGCGTCGTAGCGGGCTTCGACCCATCCGCAAAAAGGACACTGGAACCGCACCGGCGGATAGCCGTACGGCGGCGGCATGAAGGACGGCGTGTACTCTCGAGGGATCCGTCCCGGATCCCGGAACGCTGCGCCCGGCGATGCGGCGGGTGGGCCCGGCGACCAAGAGGCGACGGGAGGGCTCGGCGAGAGCGTCGGCGACACTCCGAAAGGGGGCGGGACGGGCGTCGCGAACGGGGTGGGAGGGGGTACGGTCGGGACGCGGGTCGGCGGTCGGAACCGCGCGACGAGTCCCATCAAGTGGCGCCACGCGTCAATCACGTACCAGACGAGGAACCCGGCGCCCGCAATCGCGAGGCCGATGAAGACGAGGGAGATGAGCGCTTCGAGTCCGACCCCGCCGATTCCTTCGTACGCGAGCGAAAGGGCATAGTCGTTGACGAAGTGCGCGAGAATGGCGGCTCCCACCCCGTGCCGCAGGAAGAGATAGCCGAACCCGAGGCCCGCGACCATGCTCGGGACGACTTTCCAATAGCCCCACCCCGGCGCATGCGCGAGTCCGAAGATCGCGGAGCTGGCGAACAGGAAGGCCCACCCAGCCACAAGGGCTTCTTTCGGCGAGTCGCGCCGTAGGACGCCGCCGATCAGGTATCGCCACGCCCCGCCGATGTAGTGGCCCGCCGATCCCGGGCCGTTCCCGGTCGCACCGCGGTTCACGTCCATGATGCGCAGGACGACGGATCCCACGGCCATCGGGAGGCCGATCAGGAGGAGTCGAAAGATGATCTCCTCGTAGACCCCAGCGTTCGCGAGTTCGAAGAGGAGGACCCAGGCGTTCTGGGGTGTGAGGTTGATGGGAGACGTCGGCTCGATACCGGCCAGAGTCAGCAGATAGATCAAGGCGACCTGGAAGAACGTGACCGCCATCCACACCTGGGCGATCGCAATCCAGGCGCTCCGACTCCGGAGACGGGTGCCAATGGATTCAATCGGCGCCTTGAAGGCACGGGATGTTTCCTTTCTCTCTCGGACGGCATGATACGCCCCGACGAGAAAGATCGCCGCCGCGATGAGTCCGTAGTAGGAGAGGAAGAACGTCTTGTCCTGGGACAGGATGACGACATACGGCAGCGGGACCGGGATGTACAGGACGACCGCGGCGTCCGTCGTCCAGGCTAGGCGCACATTGTCGATTCCGACGTCGACGGGGCCCGAGGCGGCATCCACGATGAAGGCAATTTTGAGGTAGTATAGTCCCCGACTCGAAAGGCGCGCGTCCGCGCCGATTCTCCCCGTCGGGGTCCAAGGGGTCGGTCCGGAATACGATGAAACGGCGATGGCGACGTTCGGATCGGGCGCCGAGTTCGAGCTGTCCACGGAGACGATCAACCGGCCCGATGTGAGCCCTCCGACGATTTGCAGGTCGAGATGGATGCTGCCCGTGTACGGCTGGGATCCGCTGACGTTGAACGATTGCCACCAATAGCCGCGGGCACTGGTTCCGAACAACCTCATCTCGAGGAAGCCGTCCGGGTGTCCTCCGGAGGCCTGGTAAGAGGACGTGGACGCTGTGCCCCAGGAGTCATGTGTCCAGTTCCCGCTGAAGTCCATCCCGCTGTTCACCGTCTGGCCCGATTGGATGCCTTGGATGCCGGGCACGATGAGGGTCGGGCTCACCGCGAGTCCGGCGAAATCCGTGAGGGCGAAGGCGATGAAGGCAACGAGGGCCAAGGTCCACAGGATCGAAAGGACCGGCCGCATGCTGGATCGAGGGGGCGGCCGGGCCGCCCAGGCTCCCATCGGGAGACCGCACTGCGGGCAGAAGTTCCCGCTGAACAACGTGCCGCACCGAGGGCATGGCCAGCCGACGGGAGCGGGCGGGGCGGCGAACGCAGGCGAGGGCGCCGCCGCGGGTGCGCCACAACGGGGGCAGAAGCTTCCGTCGAACACCGCCCCGCAGCGGACGCACTCCATTCCTGCCAGACCAGGAGCACGCGCTATTTAATGCTGCGGACAGGTGGTTCGCCGCAGGCGTTTCGTCCCCTTCCGTCTCGCCAAGAAGGTTAATATCGGTCAGGTCGGTTGCGCGGCCTTCGGTCCGAGACGGCGGATCCGATGGCACGAATTTCGGAGGACTGACGGAATGGAATACGAAGAGAAGAGCCGGCGGAACGTGGACGTGCAGTTCGAGACGATCAAGTCTGAGAAGGTGAACTTCGGGCGGAACAACTTCCTGGAGGTCGCGCGGAAACGGGCCAAGACCTCGGACGGCACGAACGAGTTCATCTCCGTCTCGCGCGGGTACTACCTGCCCGACAAGTCGGAGCGCTTCAAGCGCTCCTTGACAATTCCGGACGATCCGGAAATCCGCGCGTTCGTTGCGGAAAAGATTCGCACGCTCTGAAGCCACGGACGTTCTTCTCGTGGGACGACAGCGGGTTTTAAGCGCTGAAGGGTCCATGGGCGGCAGCCCTTCTGCACATGCATAAGGGGGGAGTATCAATCGCCCCACCGCTGAAGCGGGGCTTGGGCTATCTTGCGCTCGACCCCGACGACACCGTCCTCTCCTTCGTCCGGTTCCTAGCGGCCGCGCGGACTCCGTACCTTTGGATCACGTCGGAACAGCCCCGGGCGTCCGTGGATGGCGGAGACGTCCTCCGTGTAACCACGCTCCGCGGGATCGGGAACGCGGACCCGCGTCGGCTAAAAGACATTCGAGCCGCGGCCACGACGTTCTTCGATGAGCGCGGCCCAGGTGCGCTCGTGCTCGATTGCCTCGCACCGCTCATCCTCCATTCCGGGGTCGAGCGCGTCCTCCGGTTCGTCGAGGACCTTCACGAGGAGACCGCGATGCGCAACGCCTTTCTTGTCGTCTTCGCCAATCCGAGGCGGATGAACCGCCGGATGATCGCCTGGCTGGAACGGGAATTGGACGCACTGCCGCGAGACGCTGAGCCCGCCGGCGTCGAGGACCACCTCGTCGTGTAATCCCCACGGTCCCCCTACGGTCCGAAAATCAGCCCCATTCCGGAGGCGGCCTGCTCGTCCTGGGACCGGAATCGTCGGTACACGTCCTCCGCCTCCGCCCCCTTGAGCGGCGGGATCCCTTTCAGCAGATCCATGGCTCGGGCAAGGGCCGCTTCGCTCCCCTCGACCACAACGTATCGATCATCTCCTTTCAGGCCCAGGCTCTTCGCGTCCCGGACGGTCACGCTCTGGCGGCTCACGACGTCGTCGGCCGTCAGGACATTCACTTGGTCGGCCTTGGCCGGGGTCAGGCGGAAGACTCGATACACGCCCCGCCGCACGACGACGTCCATAATAAAGGGTTCATTCGTCCTCGTGCGGCCGGGTGAACGGGAGCATCAGGAGGAAACCGCCGACGATCAGGATGGCCAACCCGACGAACCGGTCGATCCCGCTCCACGCGACGGCGATGCCCAAGATTGCAATTCCGAAGCCGAGGGCCCCGAGGAGGGTCCGCGCGGAGGCCACGAGGCACACAATCCGCCACCCCCTAAAGTCGTTTCGAGCCCCGCTGCTCCCGTGATAACCGGCCGGAAATGTTCTTATCGCGTCGGGCCGCATCATCGAACTGTGGCCGAACGAGAGGAAATTGGCGAGATCCAGATCCTGGCCGCGCTCCTCGGCGTCGCCGAAATGGTCGGAGGCGTCTCCGACATCGATGAGCTGGTCGCGCTGATCGCTCGCGTTACGCCGGGCCTCGTTCGGGTGGACCGCTGCGCGATCTTGGCCTACGACGAAGCATCGCGGGAGTTCCGCACGATCGGCTCGTTTGCGCCCGGCATGCGGCGGACGCCGTTCGACGGCCTCCGGATCCAGGAGGCGGAGATTCCCTGGCTGGCGCAACGCCTAATCGCATTGCGTCTCCCGGCCATCCTGAAGGCGTCGTCCGGCGAGGCGGGCCTGTCACCCGCCCTGCAGCAGCGGCTCTCCCTGAAATCGGCCCTCGTCGTGCCCCTCGCCACCCGCGGGCGTTTCCTTGGCCTCCTGTGGCTCGACGATACCCGGAGTCCGCATTACTTCACCTCCGAAGAAATCAACATCGTCCAGGGTGTCGGAGCCCAGGTCGCGATTGCCCTCGACGGCGCGAACCTCGCGGAGCAACTGAACCTCGAACGTCACCGGATCGAGTCCCTCGTCGCCGCCTTCGCGGACGGCCTCGTGGTGGCCGATCGAGAGATGCGAATCGTGAGCATCGACGTGGGGGCCGAGGCCCTCGTCGGATGGCAGACATCCGAGGTCCGCGGGCGCCGGATGCAAGAGGTGTTCGAGATCTCGGAGGCCGAGGCGAGCGTCGGCTGGACGAAGGACCAGCGGGGCTTCAGCTCCGCCGCGAAGGAGCTCCGGCTCCGGGCCCGGGACGGAAATGCGGTCGAGTGCATCGCGCAGGCGGTCGCCGTCCGGACAGAGGACGGAGACACGGTCGAGATTCTCTACGCGCTCCGGAGGAAACCGGGGACGCGCGGATATGAGGATCGGGTGCTCGAATCGATCGATGGGCTCACGGAGATTCACACAGTCGAGCCGCCGGAATAGAGGAGAAGGCGGATCTCCGCGTGGGTGAACCGGCTGTGCGCGCGAAGGGACGCCTCGTCCCCCTCCCGGATGGCCTGCAGAGTCCGCGGGCACCCTTTCGTGAGGAGGTAGATTCGGCGGAGCGCATCGGCGTCGATGTTCTGCTTGCCCAGCATCGCGCGGCATCCCTCCAAGTCGAGACCCCGCAGGTGTCGTTCGACGACGTGACCGCCATCGATGTCGTTCTTCGAGTAAAAGCGCGAGTACGCCGGCGTCGATTCCTGCGCGAGGACGAGCAGCTTGCCTCCGGCGCCCTTCGCCTTCCGGAGGAACGCGCTCATCGTGTCCACGATCGGTTCCTCCTCATCGCCGTAGCCATCGACGACGAGAAGTTTCGTCCCGCGGGCGTAGGGCACGGCCATTGCCTCCGCGACGGAGTCGGGGTCGACCGGCGCGGTCGGTCGGACTCCGGTCGCGGTCGCAAGGGACGCCACGAATCCATTCAGGTCCGAACCGTCTGGAAGGTCGACCCAGACGGACTTGGGGACGGTCTCCGCGAACGCCCATCCGAGCGCCGTCTTCCCCATGCCGCGAGAACCGTATACGACGGCGACCGGCGCCGCGCCCACGAGCCATCGTCGGAGGATGCCGAGATCCTGATCCCGTTGCAAGAGGGTCGGCCGTTCCAGGGCCGCGACCCGGGGCTGGAGTCGTCCGCCGGGATCCGTGGCCGCCAGGGCCGCAAGGGCGGACAGGCCGAGGGCTTTCCGGGCCTCGCCGAGCGTGGTGCTGCGGCCGTCCACCTCGACCGTCGTGCGATCGATGTCTCCCAGAATCTGCCGCGCCTGCCGTACGCCGGCCTCGGTGAGGGCGTACACCCGGATCTTCCGTCGTTGTCCGCGGAGGCGGGTGTCCCGCGAATCCGCGAGGCCGTCTTCCTGGAGCGCCTTCAGGGTCCGAGGAACGTGGCTGCGGAGGAGCCGGGCCCCATCCGCGATCCCCGCCTGGGTCGCCTCCCGGCCCGGCTCCGGCACGTTCCAGAATCCATGGAGGTGGACGAGGACACGCTCGGCGGCGGTGAGCTCCACATCGTTCCGATGCGGCCCCGTTTACTTAAGCGTGCACCCCATGATTCTCACGCTATCAGGGGATGGTAACTACCGCGAACACTTTATATATTGTCGGCTCGGGTGCAAGTCATATCCGGAAGCCCACCGGGAGGCCAACTCATGAAAGTGATCCTGCGCGAAGACGAGTCGGGTGTGTCGGAAGTCATCGGCACGATCCTGATCCTGGCGATGACCGTCGTCCTGTTCTCGACGATCATCATCTGGGTCACGAACATCCCGACTCCCACCGCGCAGTCCCGTTTGGACATGGAATCCACGATGAATCCCGTCTACGCGGGAGTCACCGAGATCGGCGTGAATATCACGGTCCGACACAACGTGGTACGAGCCCACCCGTGACCGACATAGTGTTACTCCATCCATATAACGGCGCCCTCGCGACGCCGAGCGGGCTCGTGGACGGCAGCGACAGCGTCTGGGACGCCGGCGAGCGATGGGCGTACAAGAGCTTCTCCCTCCGATCGACCGACGCGATCACGATCACGGTCGTGGACCTCACGAAGAGCACGGTCGAATGGAGGTCCGCGATCAACGCATCTACGGGAGCACGGCCCCCGGTGTTCGTGGAGAAGTGGACGGACGGCATTCCGACTACATCCGGGATCGATCCCGTGAACGAACATCTCGGCTTCGCGTTCTATGCGAAGGTCGTGGATCCCGACAACGACCTGAACTCGAACTCGGTCTACGCGAACCTCTCGATCTGGTTCGGGACCGGCAATGCCTGCGAGCAGGCCCAGAAGATGCACGACGACGGAATCTCCCCCGACCGGGTGGCCGGCGACGGGATCTTCTCCTTCGGCAACAGCGTCTGCGTGAATCCGCCCTTCCCGAACCTGAACTGGGACGGGTCCATCATCCTGTTGAACGCGACGGACATGAAGAACAACAAGGCGACGTCCCGATTGGTCCTGACAGTGCAGCAGTCGAGCACCGGCGCCGGGAGCGGATCGACGAACCCCGCCCTGTGGCAATACCTCGGTTTCGTCCAGGTCATCCCCAATGGATTCTGGGTCACGAACCTGAACAACCCGTACAACTCGGCGACGACGTTCCTCCCCTACCGGGCGACGCGGGCCCAGTTCAACAATTTGGGCGGCCCCCTGTTCCATCTGAAGATGTCGAACCACGGGAACCGGACCGTCTTCTTCGACGGGTTCACCGCCATCACGTTCACCACCTTGTCGGGAGGGACCGCCCCGCTGTGCTCGGCGACGGTGGGCACGCCCTGTTCCGAATACATCACGAAGCCCGTCGATCCGACCAAGGCAGCGAATGCGGGTGGGATCCTCGTGTATCCGGGGAGCGCCGTGACCCCGACGACCTTCGCCTTTGCGTCCGTCGTGGACATCAACCCGTCGAACCAGGACGGGGGAGGCCTGCCTTCGGAGATCTTCCTCGCGGCGAAGAACCCGTTCCAGGCCAACTGGCCTCTCACCTTCACGAACGCCGGTTCGTACCAGGTGACGATTGTGGTCTCCGGGATCGCGGGGCCGACCGGGATGACGTATGGCGCGATCATCAGCCGGTGGGGAGCCACCTACAATCCGTACGATCATCTGAACGATGCGGACCTCACGACGCGCACGCAATGGTACTCCCAGTTAATCGAGTACGCGGGCATCACGGTCTACACGTGATCGGATCCGCGTCTTCGACGTCGCCCGATGGACGATGAGACGAAGCAGAGGCGCCTCTCGGCGGTCCGGCTCATCTCTCGAGGGCCGCCCGGACTCCCTGGGCGCGTTCCACTTCGATCACCGCGAGCACGGAATCGTGCGACGCCGCGATCTCCCGCAGGCGGCCCGCCATGAATGCCTCCCGGCGCTGCTGGAGGCGGGCGAACCCCGGTGACGCGTTCACCTCCGCATCCCACTCGAGGACGAAATCTTTCGGGTTCGTGGCCCGAAAGCGTTTTTTCGTGAGCCTTTTCTCCAGGCGTCCCTGAAACACGACCTCGAGGGCGGAGACGCAGTCCACGTAGCTTTCCGTGTACGTGACCTCGTCCATATCGATCGCTTCGATGGGAACGCCTCGCGCGTCCGCCACTTTGATCGCGTCGGAGAAGCACGGCGGCGGCTTGATCGCGGGTTCCCAGGCGGAGAGCCCGGCGACATAGATTTCCTCCTCGAAATTGTCGGGACCGAGGGGACCCCCGTCGTACGCCCGGAGGGTGCGGAGTTCTTCAGGGCCGATGGAAAGGCCCACCGCGGTAGGTCGAGTCGATTCAATCGCTTGGCGGACCGTCGATGCTTCGGACGGAAGACCGCGGACGACGGGGAGAAGGTGGATGGTGGCGCGGTCCAATTGGACCTCGTCCATCAACCCTTCCTCTCGGAGATCATTTCCTCTACGTCATCGGAGTCCTTCGCGCGGCGCAGTTCCTCCCGGGCGATCACGGGAACCCCGCGGATGCTCATCCGGGCTCGACGGACGACAAACATGACGGAATCCTTCTCGACCACGCGGCTGATGTTCGACACGACGTCGGCCTTTCGATCGAGGGCGCTCCCGACGCCTCCGACGCCGGTGAGCAAGGTCGTCGTCTCTCGTTTCGAGAGGGCGTCGAAGGGACTCCGAATCGTCGGGAGGACGTCGTAGCCGAGCCGTTGGAGACGCTGATAGAGCTCGCGTTCGAATCCCTCCAGTCGAGGAGCGGGATCCCGGGCCGAAGCCACGTCGTCGACGAAGGCGAACGGGTCCACCGGGAGGGCCAGGGACTCGCTCAACACGTCCTCGAGGCGCATCGCCACATCGAGCGTCGCGGCCATCCCGTCGAGGTACATTTGGATCGTCCGACGAGACACGCCCGCGATCTCCGCGAGCGCCCCAAGGGACAGGCCGCGTTCGTCTCGCATCCGGCGCAGCGCGGCCGCATCGAGCCGGACATAGAGGCCTCCGGGCGCCGAGAATAGGAAGGGCGGGACGCCCTCCTCCAGGAATTCGAGGAGCGTGCTCCGACAGAGTATGGGCACGCCGAACCGGCTGTAGATCACCCCGTCTTCCAGGGCGCCGGTGCCACTCCGCTCGCCGACGACGAGGGGCGAGCCTTCGAGCGTCCGCGCAATCGCCTTGAGTTCCTGAGCCGTTTCCTTGCTCAACGCGTCCACGTTCTGGAAGACTTTCACGATCAACAACGTGTCATCGCGCCGCGCGACCAGGTCGAAGCAGAGGCCGCGCTCTCCATGAGGACGAGAGAGGAAGAAGCCCGTCTTCGCCAAGGCCTCCCGGGTCGCCTTCACGATGGCGTCGCGCTTCACAGGCCATTCATCGTGTAAGCTTCTATATAAATGCCATGGAACGGGTTTCTTCAGGGCTCCGGCGCCGAGTCGACGGTCGAACCCTTTATCGCGGGGCCCCGCTTCGCCGGACCGCATGCCGGGGGAGTTGTCCGCGGACCGCGTCGTCGTCGAGGACGCCACGGAGGCGAGCACGCTGTACAACCGGGGGTACTTCGGGACCCCGCGCTCCGGCGGCAGCCTCGAGATGGACCTCCTGGAGGCCGTGTACCTGGTCGAGGCCGAACGCCTCGAGGTTCGACGCGGAGGCCGGGCCGTTTCCCCGCGGGACCTCTTTCGGGCGGCGGGCGCCGCGGTTCCATCGTTCGAGATCCTCTACCTCGTCTACCGGGATCTGCGGCAACGGGGATACATCGTGGAATCCCGGAGCGGCTCGGCCGACTTCCAGGTGTACCCGCGCGGCGGCGCCCCGAAGAAGACGCCGAGCAAGTACTGGGTCCGTGCGCTGAGCGAACGGGCCGTGTTCGATCTGGCGGAACTCCTGGAACGTGCCGAGGAAGCGGCCGCGGTCCGCAAGACCCTCCTCCTGGGCCTCGTCGACGAGGAGAGCGACCTCACCTACTACAGCGTCCGCGAGGCCCTTCCGACCGGCCATCGTCCGATCGGCACGCCCAAGGAGCGGGTCGTCGTGCACTTCCTCGGGGACCGCGCCGTCGTGATCGACGAGGCCCAAGGGCGTGCCCTCCACGAGGCCGGGTTCTTCGGCCAAATGATCCGACGTCGATTGCAGCTCAGCCTGTTGGAGACCGCGTTTCTCCTGAAAGGCGGATTCGCGGAGGTGCGGAATGCGGACACGGACCGACCGATCGGGCTCTCGCGCCTGACGAAAGAGGCGAAGGAGATCCAGCCGGACTTCGACCTCCGCCTCCGGGCCTACGAGGACCTCACGGGCCGCGGCGTGATCTCCAAGACGGGTTTCAAGTACGGCTCCCACTTCCGCGCGTACGAAGGGGACCCGGAGACGCACCATGCCAAGTACCTGGTCCACGTGGTCCCGAAAGGCCATCGCGGGGCATGGCCGGAGATCAGTCGGGCCGTGCGCCTCGCCCATGGGGTGAAGAAACAGATCCTCTTCGGTGAGGTCGGCGACGGCGTTCGGTACGTGAAGCTCGAGCGGGTCCGCCCGTGAGGTGCCCGCCTCTTGGACTCATACCTCTACTTAGAGGTACGCCGCGGAGCCGTCGTCCGTGGTGCGCAAGAACCATCTTCCTCCGCCTCTATGGGCGGCGCGTGGACCTGCGCATCGGGTGCGTCGGCTATTCGTACGACTTCTGGGTGGGCCCCTTCTATCCGCGTCACACGCCGCAGGCCGAGTTCCTCCGGCTGTACAGCAAGGTGTTCGACCTCGTGGAGATCGACTCGACGTTCTACACGATTCCGTCCCCGGACACGATCCGATCGTGGCGCGACTCCGTCCCCGAGTCCTTCCTGTTCGCCGCGAAGTTCCCCCGCTTCATCACCCATGAGAATGCGCTTCGTCCGACCCGGGAGTCCCTCGACCGTTTTTTCGGGTCGATCAGCGAGCTGCGACCGAAGGTCGCGACCCTCGTGGTCCAACTCCCGCCGTTCTTGCACCACGACGACGGCCGGGACCGCCTGCTCGCGTTCCTCGATGGCGCTCCCAGGGACTATCGGTATGCGGTCGAATTCCGCCATGGTTCCTGGATGCGACCGGACATCTTCGAGGCCCTGCGACGGCGGGAGGTGGCGCTCGTCTGGAACGAAGTGCAATACCTGAACACGACTCCGGAAATCACCGCGGATTTCGTCTACCTCCGGTTCATCGGCGACCGTTCGTTGAGCGACCTGGGCCGCGTCCAGATTGACCGTACCGCGGAGATGGAGAAATGGGCCGGACGACTCCGATCGGTGGAGGACCGGGTCGCCCGCGCTTACGTCCTGTTCAACAACCACTTCGCGGGCTTCGGCCCCGCGTGCGCCGATCAGTTCCGGAGGATCCTCGGCCTCCCGGGCGTGGACTTCGGCGCGATCCATGCGCCGGAGCGGGGCCAAAAGCGGCTCCTCGAGTTCGGCGAAGCGGGCTCATGACGGATGGGACGAGGTCCAGGTCTCGACCCAGTGCGGGAGTCCCGCCAGGTTTCGGAGGGTCGCCGTCACGTAGGAAGGCATCGACTCCGGACGGTGCGCGCCGTTGCGGTCCAGCAGGAGGGCCACGATGCCGACCGATGCCGCGGCCTCGAGGTAATCGAGTCGGTCGTCGACCAGCACGCAATCGGCGGCTTTCGCTCCGACGAACTTCGGGACGTCGGCCCAATACGCGGGTTGGCTCTTGTGCGCATGTTGGGAGTGCCCGCTGAAGATCCCGTCGATCAGGCTCGCAAGGCCCGCGCCCCGAAGAGCCGCTTCGTTTGTCTCGCTCCCTCCCGTGGCGACGTAGACATGGTGGCCCTTGGCACGAAGCCGCTCGATTGCGGATCGCGCGTCCGGGTACCGCGCGTTGACGCGGGCCAGGGCCTCTCGCTCGAGTTCGCGAGAGAGGACGAGCGGCTCCGCCGGTTTCGCATCGATGCCGAGACGATCGAACATCTCGAGCAGATGCTGTGCGTCGAGCTCGTCGACGACGTCTCCATACTCGCGGACCCTCCAGTCCGTTTCGTTCGCCCGGCGCGTATAGGTGACGAACGCCTCGTCGTGCGCCTGCCGCCAGGCGTCGGGTGAACCTCCGAAGCGTGCAGCCAGGAGATCCGCCAACCGCTCGCGATATCCGAGGAACGTCTTCTCGTGATCGACGAGGACGCCATACATGTCCAACAGGACGTACACGGTCGCCTCGTCGGAGTTGGGGATTGCGCTTAAGTCTTGCGGGAAGCGGGAATAACCGGCAAGCCGATGTCCCGACCCATGCCAGGGCCCCGGCCGTCGACCTTCAGCATCGTCGGGTTCGATCCCAAGACGAAGGACCTCGGCGTCGCGGTGGAGTCGAAGTTCGTGGCCGTCGGAGCCGTTGTGCCCTTCGCCCGATCCGGGGTCGGCGCCGTCGCGACCCAATCGTACGCGAACACGACGTACGGCCCGAAGGCCCTCGCCCTGTTGAAGCAACGGGTCGCACCGAAGGACGTGCTGCAGCGTCTCGTGAAGTCCGATAAGGAAGCCGCGCAACGGCAAGCCGGCGTCGTGGACGCACGGGGTCGGTCGGCCTCCTACACCGGGAAGGAATGCTTCCCATGGGCCGGCCATCTCGTCGGCCGGAATTACGCATGCCAGGGAAACCTCCTCGCGGGCGAAGACGTCGTGAAGGAGATGGGCCAAGCGTTCGAAGGGACGCAGGGAGATCTTCCGGTCCGACTTCTCGCGGCCCTCAGCGCCGGACAGCGTGCGGGCGGCGACAAGCGGGGGCAACAGTCCGCGGCACTCCTGGTAGTCCGCGACCGTGGTGGCTACGGCGGGTTCAATGACCGCTGGATCGACATCCGAGTCGACGGCCACGTGGAACCGATCGAAGAGATGATCCGGGTTTTCAACGTCTACGACGTGACCTTGTTGAACCGCGAGGATCCGAAAGACGTCCTCCCGCTGAACGCGAACGTGGTGCGCGAGATCCAGGCCGGGCTCTCGGCCCTCGGCTTCTATCGCGGGGCTTCCTCCGGCAAGTTTGATACGAAGACGAAGTCCGCATTCGAGGCGTGGGCTTCGTTGAACAACTACGAGAACAAGATCCGAAAGGACGGAAAGGTATGGGGCAGTGTCTTCCGGGCGTTCCGCGCCGCCGTGTCGGCGAAAGGCTCGTGAACGGACGGATCGTGTCGGGAGATGGCGGGCTCATCACGATTTTGACACGGGGAAGACGCGAACTCCGCCGATCCACGTCTCTCGTATGACGCATCGATCGATCGTCTGCGGATTGCGAAACGGATCGCCTTCGAGGACCACGAAATCCGCTAACTTTCCCGTTTCCAAAGTGCCCTTCTGATGTTCTTCGAACGAAGCGTACGCGCCCCCCGCGGTGTAGGCCCGGAACGCCTCCTCCGGACTGAGCCGCTGATCCTCGAAGTATCCGTTCACCGCCCAGTGAATTCCGTATAGAGGTCCGTAGGGCATTCCATCGGACCCGAAACAGAGCGGGATGCCAAGGCGTGCGATGCGTCGATACGGATTGTTGCGGGCCATCCGAATCGATCCGAGTCGGTTCTCGTAGACGTCGCCAGGGCCGCTCCATTGTCCGATGAAGTTCGGTTGGCAACTTGCGACGAGGCCCGCTTGTTTGGTCCGCCGGAGGACCTCTTCGTCGGGTAGCTCGTAGTGCTCGATCCGGTGACGCATCGTCTCTCGCGGATTTTCTTCCTCCACCGAGGCGAGCGTCTCCGTGACGAGGCGCACGGCCGCGTCCCCGATGGCGTGGGTCGCGGTCTGGAGGCCCGTCCGATGGGCCGTCTCCAGGGTCTCCCGAAGCTTGGAGGGAGGATGGACGAACATGCCGCGTTCTTTCGCCTGGCCTTCGTAGGGGGCATCGAGCGCGGCCGTGAAAGCTCCGAGGGATCCGTCGGAGAAGACCTTGACGGCTCCGAGACGAAGCCACTCGTCTCCGAGTCCGGACTGGATTCCGGCTTGCGCGAGAGAAGCCGTTGCCGTGCCCGGGACCATGGCGTAGACTCGGAGTCGGAGGCCGCCCCTTCGGTGGGCGCGCTGGTAGGCCTGCCACGCCGACATCGGGACGACGTCGTGGATCGAGGTGATCCCGAGACGATGCGCCATCCGTGCGATCCTGGGAAGGTTCCGTTCGATGACGGCCGGCCCCGACGCGAATCGGTCGTGGAGTTCGGAGAAGGCGTCTTCCTTCAGGATCCCAGTCGGCCTCCCCGAGCCGTCCACGTCGAATCCACGAAGTCCGACCAGGTCGCGCGCGCGCTCGAGCGCGGGGGAGTTCACGGAACCCATATGGCAATCGATTCGTCGCGCGACGACAGGGTGGTCCGTCGAGACCCGATCCAGATCGGCTCGGTTCGGGTACCTCCGGTCGGTCCACTTCGCTTCATCCCAATCGATGCCGACGACCCAATCCCCCGCGGGTGTCCGCGCCGCGGCCTTCCGGAGGCGTGCCAAGGCGTCCTCCATGAACCGGGTCCCGCTCAGGCGGGTCCATCCGATCTCTCCCGCGCGGTCGGCCATATGGGCATGCGCGTCGATGAAACCCGGAACCACGACACGACCATGGAGATCGATGCGACGCGTCCTCCGCCCCGCCCATCCTTCCACCTGGGCCTCGGTCCCAACGGCGACGAAGCGATCGTTGCGGGTCGCCATGGCCTGCGCCCAAGGCCGAACGCGCGCGGCAGTGAACAATCTCCCGCCGACGAACACGAGGTCCGCCTCGCGGGCCATGTCTAGGCCACGTCCCGCAATCCTCGGAGGCGGTCGATCGCCTCCTTCAGTGTCTCGTCCCGTTTCGAGAACATGAACCGCACGAACCTCTGTCCGTCCTTCGGGTCCCCGTAAAAGGATCCGCCCGGGACGACCGCGACCCGCTCACGCTCGACGAGATGCTTCGCGCAAGAGAGATCGTCGGTGAAAGGGAATCGTCCGAAGTTCGCCATCACATAGTACGCGCCTCGCGGAGGGCGGCAATCGAGGCCGATTTCCTGCAGGCCTCGGACGAAGAAGTCCCGCTTCTTCTGGTACATCGACGCGAGATTTCGGTAGTACGATTCAGGCAGATTCAGAGCCGCGACGGTCGCGATTTGCAAGGGATGCGGCGCGCCGACGGTGAGGAAGTCGTGCGTTCGGCGCATCGCGTTCGCGAGGGTCTTGGGTGCGATCGCCCAGCCGACCCGCCATCCTGTCGCACTGTAGGTCTTCGAGAGACCGTTGATCGTGATCGTCCGATCCGCCATGTCCCCGATCGTCGCAAGGGAGACGTGCTTCGCTCCGTCGAAGACGATGTGCTCGTAGATTTCGTCTGTGACCGCGACGACGTCGTGGTCCGCGCAAAGGTCGGCAATCAGCTTGAGTTCGCCGCGGTCGAACACCTTTCCGGTCGGGTTGTTGGGTGTGTTGAGAATCAGGACCTTCGTGCGGTCGGTGAACGCGGACTTGAGATCCTCCTCGTCGACGGACCAGTCCGGCCACTCCATGCGGACGTACCGCGGTCGCGCGCCGCTCACGATCGCGTCCGGTCCGTAGTTCTCGTAGAACGGTTCGAAGATCACGGCCTCATCGCCCGGGTTGACCAGGGAGAGCATGGCCGCCATCATCGCCTCCGTGGTGCCGCACGTGACCACGAGATTCGACTCCGGATCCGCGATGATTCCGTTGAACGACTTCGCGCGCCGCGCGATCGCGTCGCGAAGTTCCGGAGCTCCCCAGGTGATGGAGTACTGGTTGTACCCTGCGTCGAGGGCCCGCTTCGCCGCATCGGTGAGCTCCCGCGGAGGGTCGAAGTCGGGATAGCCCTGGGACAAATTGATCGCATCATGGACCGCCGCGATGCGGGTCATTTCTCGGATCACGGATTCCGGGAATTTCTGCACCCGGTCCGAGAGTCGGGGGTCTTCGATCTCCAAATCGTGGTGGCTTCCATCCTTCGCTGCGGTGATGCGTCTCCCTCTCCGCGGGAAGGAAGAGAGCCCCAAAAACCTGTCGGGCGAGGATTAAGAGTGGGCATTGCCATCCTCGCGGGAGGTCCCGCGGATGTCGGAGCGGTTCTTCGATTACTGGCGAATCGACGTCTTCACGGACACTCCACTCACCGGGAACCCGCTCGCCGTGTTCCCGAGGGCCACGGGCCTCTCATCCACGGAGATGCTGGGGATCGCGCGGGAGATGAACATCTCCGAGACGACGTTCATCTTTCCGACGAGCAACCCGTCCGCGAACTATCGGAACCGGATCTTCACTCCGGGCGGAGAGATCGCGTTCGCGGGCCATCCGTCGATCGGGACCGCCTACGTCGCGGCCCAGGAAGGCCTCGTTCCGCATCCGGATGGTTCCTCGGTGATCTATCAGGAATTGGAGATCG